>Ga0207422_1003031_pt1 | contig 18639 bp, 18 predicted proteins | sample MarCyaLeptolynsp_FD_187757 | JGI IMG/M metagenome (GOLD analysis project Ga0207422, IMG submission 187757) | Marine cyanobacterial communities from Panama - species 1 Leptolyngbya sp. (SPAdes) | ecosystem: Environmental > Aquatic > Marine > Unclassified | place: Panama: Panama City | collected...
AACTTGTTGAAGTACAAGGGGCACGCGGCCATTAATGTATTCGGTTTGGCAGTCGGAATGGCCTGCTTCCTTTTGATACTCTTTTATGTCAAAGATGAATCATCCTATGATAAGTTTCATGCAGATCATGAACGAATCTATAGAATAACAGAGGTCAATTACACCGATGGTGGCGATAACTACCTTGCAAATGCCTACAGTGCAATTGGTCCGGCACTACAAAGTGATTTTCCTGAATTTGAGGCATTTGTGAGATTCCATATTGAGGAATTTTCTGTTGAAAATGGACCTGAAAAGAAGTTTCAAGAACCCCTTTTTGCTTTTGCAGATTCTACGCTTTGGGATGTCCTGGACTTCACTTTACTCGAAGGTGATAAAAGTAGTGCCCTGGCCGATCCTTTTTCAATAGTTATTACGGAATCTATGGCCAAAAAATACTTCGGAGATGAAGATGCGATGGGGCAGACTTTGAAGGTAGATAGTCAAAATGACTATCAAGTGACAGGTATCTTACAAGACATTCCTAACAACTCTCATTTACAATTTGATTTCCTTGCATCGTTCATAAGCCTAAGACAAGTTCAAGGCGGTTGGATGTTTAACAACTGGTATTGGCCACCAATGTATACCTATGTAAAGGTGCCACAGGGGGTGAATGTGAAAAACGTGGAGGCAAAGTTTCCAGGCATGGTTGAGAAGTACCTTGGTAAACTTACAGCAGAACAAAGAGGTTATAAGATGCAAGCACTTGCTGACGTGCACACTACTACAGAATATGCCAATGAACTAGGCAAAACCACCAATAAAACCTACCTGTATATACTCACAACAACTGCATTCCTGATCTTGGCTATTGCCTGTGTTAATTTTATGAACCTCTCTTTGGCAAGGTCAATCAGCAGATCAGGGGAAGTAGGAGTCAGAAAAGTGTTTGGTGCGGTGAGAGAACAAATTATCGTCCAATACCTGAGTGAATCAATTCTTGTGACCATTATTTCTGGAGTAATTGGATTCGGGCTTTTCTTGCTGGCAATGCCAGCATTTAACAACCTTACGGAAAAGTCATTGGTAGTCGGATTAGCTGATGTGCCATTGATTTTGGGAGGATTGATTGTCATTGCATTGATAGTGGGTTTTCTCTCGGGCATTTATCCTGCTCTGTTTTTATCAGGCTTTTCGCCAGCCGCCATTTTAAAGGGCAAGGTGGCAAAGCAGAGCCCATTTGCGAGCCTTTTCAAGAAGGTCCTGATTACCTTTCAATTCGTTATTTCGGCTGCACTGATCATATCTACTTTTATCATCTATTTCCAACTGCAATTTATGCGAAACAAGGCTTTAGGCTTTAATAAGGAACAGACCGTAGTGCTAGAAGTACGATCGATAAGAGACCAAACTAGAATTAAAACTTTAAAGGACAGGTTAAACCAACTGCCACAGGTCACAGGAGCCGCTGTGTCTGCAAGGATTCCTGGTCATGAGGGTTTTTATGATTACAATGTCTTACCCGAGGGAGAAACAGCCGAGAACAATATGCTCTTTATGCGCTTAGAAACAGACCTCGATTTTAGTAATCTGTATGAATTCGAGGTGCTCAAGGGGAGAGGTTTCGATAATAGACTGAATACGGATTCTTTATCTTATCTGATCAACGAAACTGCGGCTGCTCAACTTGGTTGGGACGAAGGCGATTTGAATAAGAAACTCAATATGGGAAGTCTTAATCAGGACGGTAGCTTCAGGGTATTACATACAGGTAGAGTCATTGGTATCGTAAAGGATTTCAATTTTGTATCCCTTCACAATGAGGTTGATCCTGTTGTGATTAGCGTAATCCCAAGTTCTCAACCTTACATGCAAAGCAAACTGTCAGTCAAGATTGCTCCTGGGGATTTGATGAAATCCATGCAGGCTATTGAGGATGAGTGGCGTCAATTTGCCACAGCTGCCCAATTTGAGTATTTCTTTTTGGACGACTCGGTGGATCGTATGTACAATGCGGAGAAACAACTAGGCAAGGTGTTTTTGACCTTCTCGTCAATCAGTATTGTGCTTGCATGCTTGGGACTCCTGGCCATGACCACTTTGCTGGCGGCACAGTTGAAAAAAGAAATCGGAATAAGAAAAGTACTTGGTGCCACTGTAGGAAGCATTGTGCTTTTGATGTCAAGAGGTTACTTGCAACTCATTGCCATCTCGTTTGTCATCGCTTGCGTGATCACTTATCTTGTTATGGAAAAATGGCTTGAGAATTTCGCCTACCATATACAGATGCAAGTCTGGTACTTCTTACTGGCAGGTGTAGTCTTAGGGCTGATTTCATTTTTAACGATGAGCTTTAAATCTGTGAAGGCTGCATACGGTAACCCCGTGGAGGCACTGAGATACGAATGAGAGTAAAGTGGAAAAGTATAGGGGTGCATCTGCTCTTTTGGTTGCTCTACATTGTCATATGGGGCATCCATGATTTAGCTTTTGCACCTACTTTTTGGGATACAATTGATGGGAATGTAATCGGTAGCCTTTGGTACGCTGTTGGCGTGTATATTAATCTCTACCTTCTGATCCCTTACTTATTGCTGAAAAATAAGAGATGGACTTACGTTGGCCTCTTAATCATTATTGGATTCCTGGTCTCTTATGGTCTGGCTCAGACCTTTGCTTGGCATTATGGACGCGTTCACCCACCAACGGGTGATTTCTTCGACAGTGCTCAGGGAATTGCCAATACGGCCTCAGATTTTTTGGTGGTCTATGGTTTGGCCACCTGTTTCTATTTTATCAATGAGTGGTATATCAAAGAGCGCAGGTTACGCGAGCTTGAAAGTCAAAACTTGAAGGCAGAACTAGATCTATTGAAAGGTCAAATCAATCCTCATTTCTTGTTTAATGCACTAAATAGTGTACATGTATTGATTAGAACGAATCCCGATTTGGCCACCCAGACATTGGAGAAATTTTCGGATCTGCTCAGTCATCAATTATATGATGTAGACAAGGATAAAATAACCTTGCAACAGGAGGTTAAAAATCTGGATAACTTTATTCAACTTCAGAAAATGCGTCATCAAGACCATGTAGAAGTAAATGCCTCGTTCGAAATCGATTCAGGAGGGAGGTCCATCGCCCCGATGCTGTTTTTGAATTTTGTTGAAAATGCTTTTAAGCATGGTTCTGAGTCAGAAGATGGAAAGGTAAAGGTGGACATAAGGCTGTCTTGCGCACAGGATCGGTTAGTATTTAGGTGCACTAATTCATTTGTTGATCAGCCAGAAGCACCCAAAAAAATCGGTCTTGGGATTGCCAACGCACGAAGACGGTTGGATATTATATACCCAAATCGGTATGAGTTATCCACTGGTAGCGAAGGAGATGAATACATCGTATTACTTAACTTAGACTTGAGTGAAAGTTAGTTGCATAGTCATAGATGATGAGCCTCTTGCCAGGCAAGGTCTTAAAGACTACATTGATAAGATTAGTCTATTAGACTTGGTGGGTGAATTCAAAAGTGCAAGGGAAGCACGGAGCTTTTTAGAAGATCACCCCGTAGATCTGATGTTTTTGGACATTAACATGCCGAAGTTAAACGGTCTTGATTTTGTCAAATCATTGTCTGAAGCCCCAAAAGTGATTTTCACTACAGCTTATAGGGAATTCGCCAGCGAGAGCTATGACTTAAATGGAATCGACTACCTACTAAAGCCTATCTCTTTTGAACGATTTTTTAAGGCAGTTAACAAGGTCTTTGAGCTTTTGCAACCTGCGTCAGAGAAAAGTCCGGAAGATCATTTTTTTGTCAAGGTTGATGGTAAAATCAAGCGCGTAAAGAATGCGGATGTACTCTACATTGAGGGAATGAAGGACTACGTTAAGATCTATCTGGATGATGGATCAACAATGATAACGCTACTTTCCCTGAAGCAAATGGAGTTAGCTTTGCCCGAAGACTTTATGCGAGTCCACCGATCATTTATAGTGTCTATTGATAAGGTAGGAGAGATTTCAGGAAATATCTTGAAGATCGGATCGGCTGAAGTACCTATGGCACCCAACCTTAGAACCGAAGTAATGCAAAAGGTTTTGGGAGATAACTATTTGAGAAGAAATTAAAAAGCCCCGACTGGTCGGGGCTTTTTTTTATAGGTCTGAAAAATCAAAGTCATCGAGGAAAGCTGTGGTAAACTTCCCTGACTGAAACCCTTCATCTTCCATAAGTTTGATATGGAAAGGGATTGTAGTCTTGATTCCTTCGATTACAAATTCTTCCAGTGCTCTTTTCATCCGCACCATCACCTCTTCTCGAGACTGACCGCTTACAATAAGTTTTGCGATCATTGAGTCATAGTTTGGTGGAATGGAGTAGCCCGCGTAAACGTGACTGTCAATTCTAACACCATGACCTCCAGGAAGATGTAAATTGGTGATTTTGCCTGGTGATGGCCTAAAACCATGTCCGGGATCTTCTGCATTAATTCTACACTCCATGGCAAAAAGCTTAGGGTAGTAGTTAATTCCCGATACCGGTTCGCCAGCCGCTACTTTAATCTGCTCTTTAATCAAATCAAAGTCAGTTACCTCCTCTGTGATAGGGTGCTCTACCTGTATTCTGGTATTCATTTCCATAAAGTAGAACTCACCATGTTTGTCCAATAGAAACTCCACAGTTCCAGCACCTTCATAACCAATGGCTTCGGCAGCTTTAACAGCAGCAGCACCCATTTTGTCTCTGAGCGCTTTGTCCACGGCAGGAGAAGGTGTTTCTTCTACCAATTTTTGGTGCCTTCTTTGAATTGAACAGTCCCTTTCAGACAAGTGACAGGCCTTACCACGGCTATCGCCTACTACCTGAATCTCCACATGACGCGGTTCTTCAATAAACTTTTCGAGATATAAGCCATCATTTCCAAAAGCTGCTGCGGACTCCATTCTTGCGTCATCCCAAGCTTTTTGGAAGCCTTCATCGTCATTCACAATTCTCATTCCGCGACCTCCACCACCGGCAGTAGCTTTTAAGATCACAGGATACTTCATCTTGTTGGCGATTTTGATTCCGTTTTCGACAGTATCAAGCAAACCATCAGAACCCGGGATTGTAGGTACTCCAGCCGCTTTCATTGTGGCTTTGGCAGTAGCCTTATCACCCATTTTATCGATCATGTCAGGGCTGGCTCCAATAAATTTGATACCATACTCTTCACATACGCGAGAAAATTCAGCATTTTCTGAGAGGAATCCATAACCTGGATGAATGGCATCGGCATTGGTGATTTCAGCGGCCGAAATGATATGTGGAATCTTTAAATAAGACTCATTAGAGGGAGCCGGGCCAATGTTTACGGCTTCATCTGCAAACCTGACATGCAGGCTGTCTTTATCCGCTGCCGAATAGACAGCAACAGTCTTGATGCCCATCTCTTTACAAGTTCTGATAACTCGAAGGGCAATTTCTCCTCTATTGGCAATTAATATTTTCTTGAACACAGTGATTCAATTAAAGATGATACATTTGGGTTTTACCCTTGCCTATGATGGATCAACCAAGAACAATGGCTGATCGTACTCTACCGGTGAAGCATTTTCTACCAACACTTTCACGATAGTACCAGAGATCTCAGACTCAATTTCATTGAATAGCTTCATGGCCTCAATGATACCGACTTTGTCACCAGCCGAAACTGAGTCACCGACACTCATAAATGGAGGGTCTTCAGGTTTAGGAGCTCGGTAGAATGTACCAATCATTGGAGACTTGATCTCAACGTATTTACTCGTATCGTCTGCCTTCGGGGCTTCTGCCTTAGGAGCCTCAGTAGGTGATGGTGCCGGAGCGGCTGCCACTGGAGCAGGAGCAGGAGCTGCGGCTGGTAAAGCAGGCGTACTTGCTACCACTGTAGCTTCAGCGTTGCGCCTCACCTCAATTTTGAACTCTTCAGTTTCAATGTTGACTTCTGCCAAACCAGATTTGGCAATGAAGTCGATCATGTTTTTTATTTCTTTCGGATTCATTCGTAGGTCAGTTGATTATTTTACGCGCTCACCATATGAGTGAGTTCTTGTGTCTACTTTAATTTTATCCCCTAAGTTAATGAATAATGGCACTTGTATTTCAGCACCAGTTTCCAAGGTTGCGGGTTTAGTGGCATTGGTGGCAGTATCTCCCTTTATGCCAGGCTCAGTATAGGTGATTTCAAGGACTACATATGCAGGGAGTTCACAGGTCAGAGGAAGCTCAGTTTCAGCATGAAAAAGAATGTCAACTTCTTGGCCATCCTTAATGAGTCCAGCACTTTTTCCAATCATTTGTTCTTCGATCATCACCTGCTCGAAAGTATCGGAATTCATAAAGTGGAAACCAAAGTCATCTTTATATAAGAACTGATGAGCTCTCTTTTCAACTCTTGCAGTTTCAATCTTGTGACCTGCGGTGAAAGTATTGTCTACCACTTTTCCAGATTTCACATTCTTCAATCTTGTTCTGACAAAGGCTGGGCCTTTTCCAGGTTTTACATGCTGAAATTCTGTGATCATCCAAAGGTCTTGATCTTTAACTATACAAAGTCCGTTTTTTATATCTGCTGTAGTTGCCATATGACAAATCTATAGAGTTAAGTCTGAAATTACTTAGGATCGTAGGCCCATTTTAACCAAATCGATCCCCAGGTGAAACCTCCGCCAAAAGCAGCAAGAATTAGGTTGTCACCTTTGCGAAGTTGAGATTCATAGTCCCATAAACATAATGGAATTGTTCCACTGGTTGTATTACCGTATTTGTGGATGTTAAGCATAACCTTTTCTTCGCCTACATCCATTCGCCTTGCAGTCGCATCAATAATACGCTTGTTAGCCTGATGGGGCACAAGGTAGGCTATGTCTTCTCCAGTCAGGTTATTCCTTTCCATCACTTCAGCTGCCGCATCTGCCATATTGGTTACAGCAAATTTGAATACAGCCGAGCCTTCCTGATAGACAAAGTGTTCTCTGTTTTGGATGGTTTCCAGGCTCGCAGGTTTTCTACTGCCGCCTGCTTTCATATGCAAATGCTGTGCGCCTGATCCGTCAGATTTAAGCATAGAATCCATGATCCCAAGGTCAGGAGATCCAGGTTCAAGTAAAACCGCACCACCACCATCACCAAAGATGATACAGGTTGTTCGGTCTGTATAGTCGATGATGGAAGACATCTTGTCCGCACCCACGACTACCACCTTCTTGTACTTTCCTGTTTCTATAAACTGTGATCCCGTAATTAATGCATAAATAAATCCAGAGCAGGCTGCCTGGAGGTCATAGTTAAATGCATTTTTTGCACCAACAGCATCTCCAATAAGATTGGCTGTTGCAGGAAAAGTCATGTCAGGAGTAGTGGTGGCACAAATGATTAGATCAATGTCCTCAGCATTGGTATTGGTTTTTTCAAGAAGCCCTTTTACGGCTTCTATGCCAATAACTGAAGTTCCCTGATTTTCACCTTTGAGAATGTGCCTTTGCTTGATGCCAGTTCTTGAAGTGATCCATTCATCAGTGGTATCTACAATAGTTTCAAGTTCCTTGTTTGTTAAAACGTAATCTGGAACGTAACCATGGACACCCGTGATTTGAGCTCGAATGTTCGTCATTAAGTAGTATTAAGGCCTATATGATGACCTGAATTAAGTTCGGAGCCCAATATAAGCGTAAACGATTCAGAATCATAATCAGAAATTAGAAAGAGTTGATTGGACAAATGCCCTTAAATAAGTACTGCTCCTGAATAAATATCCAGGAGCAGTACTTTTAAGATCTTAGTACTTATACTAAAACTTCTTTTTCCATCACAACTTTACCTTTGTAGTAAAGCTTACCTTCATGCCAGAAGGCTCTGTGTGGCATGTGTAACTCGCCTGTCGTAGGGCAAACTACCAAAGTTTTGGCAGTCAATTTCTTATGCGTTCTACGCTTGTCTCTACGCGTTCTTGAAATTTTTCTTTTAGGATGCGCCATCTTAAATCTTATTTATTCGCTTTCGCTATTTTTTACTCTGTAAACCTTTTAATGCTGCCCATCTAGGATCAACATCTTCCTCTTGCTGCTCGTCAGCTGTATCATCTTGATTTGAAGTATACACCATTGCACCTTCTTCATTCTGATCATCATCATCTTGAAATCTGGGGTGAAGCTTCTTCATTGGAATTTGTAATCCAATAAATTCAAAAAGTAAATCTGCTATGTTAATGGTTTGGGTATCCTTGAGGATAACCATAACATCTTCAGACAACTCTTTCTCTTCTTCTCCATACTTGAAGATCATTTTATTCTCAAAAGAGATTTGCTGATCGAACAAGTCCAAACTTCTGTCACAAGCCAATTCAATACTTCCTTCAATTGAGAAGTCCATTTGAATCATACTATCTGACTTTTGAAGTGAAACATTAGCATTGAGTTTTCCTTTGCTAAATATTTCATTTTCAAACAGTTCAAAGAACGAATCTGAAATTTCAAACTGATAATCGTGATTACCATTTGCCAGCTTGAAAATATGAATATCAAATGCTCGTCTTGCTTTCAATTTCCTAGCTTAAATTTCAGGACTGCAAAGGTATGCAATTATTGATTAATCAAGAAATATGTTTCGTATAAAAAATAATGCCTCCCATTTGATTAGGAGGCATTATTATATGTCATATGAGTTAGGCCTCTGATTTGACCTGTTCATCTGTTTTTGAGCCGGGACTTTCGGTTTCCATATTAACCATCAATGCTCCCAATGACTGATCATAACCATTCAGATCAAGTTGATCAGAGCAAGTCATCTTTAAGTCAATGTTCTTATACTTAGCGCTTTCCTTGAAGTCATTAATGATTTCAAGCACATCATGTTGGATGTGACGTGTTCTTGAGGCATCAATTAGCAATTCTGCATTATCAGGTACCTTGTTGAGTTCTTTTAATATCTGTGCTTTATTTAAGAAAGTCACCATTTCTGCCAAAACAATTCGATAGTGTTTATGCGCTTTGTCATGAGTCTCCTTGAGCACAAAAGGATTTTTGAGATTATTCAGAAGAATATAGAAAATAGCTACTGCCATACCTATCCCAATACCCTTCAGCAAATCGGTGAGTACAATAGCCAGTACCGTTACCACAAAAGGAATGAACTGCGGGTAACCAGACTTGAACATCTGCTTGAATAGTGAGGGTTTGGCTAACTTATAACCCACAACGAGTAGGATAGCCGCTAAACTGGATAGCGGAATCATATTGAGAATATTAGGTATTAGCATTGCACAGATCAGAATTAGGAATCCATGAATCAATGCTGATGCCCTTGTTTTACCACCAGATTGGATATTGGCTGAACTACGAACAATTACCTGAGTAACAGGCAAACCTCCTATGAGGCCTGAGACAAAATTACCAATACCTTGTGCTCTAAGCTCTCTGCTTGTAGGAGTGACACGTTTTTGCGGATCTAGTTTATCTGTTGCTTCAACACATAAGAGTGTTTCTAAACTCGCCACTATGGCTATGGTAATCCCCAAAACCCACACTTCAATCATTCCGAAGGCACTAAAGTCGGGCAGAGTAAATTGATCAATAAAACCATTGAAATCACTTGCCACGGGGATACTAACCATATGGTCCTGGCTGATGGACATCGAAGTTCCGGAAAAGGAGATGGCCAATAGAATTCCGACAATTACTACCACCAAAGGGCCTTGAATGACCTGTGTGATTTTGATTCTTTTGATGAACTTCTGTTCCCAAAGAATAAGGATAGCCAGAGAAATTAGAGCAATGGTTATAGCACCAGGCGAAATGAAGTTGATCATATTGATCAACTCAGAGAATGTATTTTCTCCATCTGCTTGAATAAAACCTAGATCCCCTTCAGGGTCTGCATCATAGCCAAAAGCATGAGGGATTTGTTTCAGGAAAATGATCACCCCGATTCCCGCAAGCATTCCTTTGATTACCGCACTTGGAAAATAGTAGCCAATAATTCCAGCTCTAGCAACACCCAGGATGAACTGGATGACCCCGGCAATAACAACGGCAACCAAGAAAATTTCAAAAGATCCTAAATCTTGGATCCCCGCCAACACGATGGCTGCAAGTCCGGCTGCAGGGCCACTAACACCGAGTTGCGAACCACTGAATGCTGTCACGACTATACCTCCAACCATACCGGCAATAATGCCAGAGAAAAGAGGTGCGCCCGATGCAAGTGCAATACCCAAACATAAAGGTACGGCTACCAGAAATACGACTAAGCCCGAAGGGGCATCATGTTTTAGATTAGAAAAAAAACTGTTTTTCATTAGTAGAGTCTTAGACTAGATACGACAGGTAACTAGCAGTATGATTTTAAAAAAATAATAAAGGATTAACTGATAAAGTATCAGCGAAGTTCTGGAGGAGGGGTGTTTATTTCCCCATGGTTCATTTTTTTGGTTCGAAAAAGGTCGGCCTGACAACTTTGAACTTTTAAGTGAGTCCCAGACAAATTACCATGACCATAAGTTCGAAAGTAAACCGTTTCTGAGTCTTCTAGTTCCTTCTCCGACTCTTCAGAATCTGTTTCAAATAGCTCTAAACCGTCAATATTATCTAATGCATAGGCAAAGCAATCCACCGTAAACATGGTCGAGAAACCGCATAATAGTATTAAGGCAATGACTTTTTTCACTCGGGTCAAGGTACGAAAGAATACGGTTAGATGGATAATGCGTTGTTAGAAATCGATCAAATTAGGAATTGGGATGACAAACGACAATCATACGTGATTAGGACAATGTTCTATTTCTGACAATGTCAATAGCCATATAAAGAGCGCTTCGCATACTTTGCTCATGGGCTATGTTTTTACCAGCAATTCCAAATGCAGTGCCATGATCAGGGGAAGTGCGCACAATAGACAATCCTGCTGTAAAGTTAACCCCATCTTCGAAGGCTATGGTTTTGAAAGGAATTAGCCCCTGGTCATGATACATAGCCAAAACACCATCAAACTTGGAATAACTTGCATTGCCGAAAAAGCCATCTGCAGGATAAGGCCCAAAGACCAACTCGCCCTTTTCCTTGAATTGAGAAATTACAGGAGCAATGACTTCATTTTCTTCATTCCCCAAAAGGCCTTCTTCACCTGCATGCGGATTGAGACCTAAGACAGCTACCCTTGGTTTGCCAATGCCGAAATCTTTCTTGAGGGATTGTAGCATAAGATTTATCTTCTGTGTCAGGACTTCTGTGGTCAGCTTTTCTTTAACTTCTGTCAAAGGGATGTGTCCTGTTGCCACTCCAATTCTCAGGCTTTCATTACAAAGAAACATCAGACTGTCATCCGCTCCGAAAGTTTCTGTAAAGTATTCTGTATGTCCTGGAAACTTAAAGTCATCGGCTTGAATGTTATTCTTGCTAATAGGAGCTGTAACAATTCCTTGAATGTTTCCATTTTTAAGATCTTCGCTTGCACGAGTTAAAGATTTTAAGGCAAACCTGCCAGCTTCAGGTGTTTCATGGCCTGCTTTGATCTCATGGTCCTCATCCCAGCAATTGATGACGTTTAGTTTGTTGTGGCGAATGTCCTTAATGGATTGTGCTTGGTGAAAAGAGAAGCGGTCAATTTGTAAGAGGTTCTTGTAATACGAAAACACCTTACCATGCCCATAGATAACCAAGTTGGCGAATGAGAGCATTTTATTATTCTGAACCGCCTTGATAACCACCTCGGGTCCAATGCCATTGATATCTCCAATAGTTATGCCGATTGTTGGCTTGATTTGATTGTCGATTGCTTCCTCCTTCATATCTCTGATAAATCAGTAATTGCAGTTTACAATTAGCCTTAAATCCAGATTTTTGCGCAAATTAATGTTTTTTACCTAAGTTGTCACGATGTCTGGAGTACGCCCTAAAAAACATCTTGGTCAGCACTTCCTTACCGATTTAGGTGTTGCTGAAAATATTACCAAAGCGCTAAGTGGTCATGGTGATTATCAACGAGTTTTGGAGATAGGTCCTGGTACGGGAATACTCACTCAATTTCTACTAAAACAGTCTGCAGAGACATGGGTGGTTGAAGTTGATAAGGAATCAGTCAATTATCTGGAAGCACATTTTTCTCAATTGGAAGGCCGAATCATTGCAGGAGATTTCCTCAAGATAAATTTCATTGAATCGATCGGTTCGCCTCTGGCCATCGCTGGTAACTTTCCCTATAATATTTCATCTCAAATCTTCTTTCGCATTCTAGACTTTCGTAATGACATTCCCGAGGTGGTCTGTATGATTCAGAAAGAGGTGGCAGAACGTTTGGCCTCGCCACCAGGTAACAAGACTTATGGAATACTCAGCGTTTTATTGCAGGCCTACTTTGACATTGAATATTTGTTTACTGTCAAACCCGGTGTGTTTAACCCACCACCAAAGGTGAATTCAGGTGTTATCCGGCTTAAGCGTAACAATGTCAGTCAGTTATCTTGTGATGAAAGTCTTTTTAAATCTGTGGTAAAGGCGGGTTTTCAAATGAGACGGAAAACATTGCGCAATGCATTAAAACCTATAAATTTGCCATCCGAGTTGGTAGACCATCCCATGCTGAATTTGCGGGCTGAGACCCTCTCGGTTGAAGATTTTGTCACCCTTACAAATCTAATTTCATCGTGTCAGAAGCGAGCGTAAAATTTGAGCTTTCCAAGGAGTACCTTGATCTGGTTGTTCAGGCAGTCGAGCAACAAGACAATGCTTTTATCCTTGAGACGATGGAAGGAGTAGACCCCGCTGATATTTCACTTTTATTAGAAGAAGCAACATCTGATAATACCAAGTATGTGCTGGATTTGCTTCAGAATGAAGTGGGTGCCGAAGTAATAGAAGAGCTTGAAGAAGACACGCGTCAGGACTTTTTGAAAGAGCTAAGTCCAGAGGAGATTGCCGAGTACATTGAAGAAATGGAGTCAGATGACGCTGTTGATGTCATCAATGACCTGCCTGTCAGGGTAAGGGAAGAAGTAATAGCCGCCATTAAGGACCCGGAGAATGCAGCTCACATTCAGGAGTTGATGCGTTACGATGAGGACTGTGCCGGTGGACTGATGGCAAAGGAGATGATTGTGGCCAATGTAAATTGGACAATCCTACAGACCATCGAAGAAATTCGGAGACAGGCCGAAAACGTAGAAAAGATTTACTCCATCTATGTAGTTGACGATCGGCAGAAGTTGTTAGGGAAAGTTTCTGTGAAGAGGATCATTCTCTCCAATGACAATATTTCTATTAAAGATATCTATGATGAGGATATCAAGGCTGTAGAAACTTATATGGACGAGGAGGAAGTGGCTGATATCATGCAGAAGTATGATTTAGACGCTGTACCTGTCGTCAATCTTCAAGGTAAGTTGGTAGGTAGAATTACCATTGATGATATTGTAGATGTTATTACCGAACAGGCAGAAGAAGACATGCAGTTAATGTCTGGTATTTCTGCAGATGTTGAAGAGGACGATAGCATTTGGGCCATCTCTAAGGCTCGGCTTCCTTGGCTTATGATTGGCCTGGTTGGGGGTACTTTAGGTGCCTGGGCGATCGGCTTTTTTGAGGGAGATTTGGAAAGCAATGCTGCCCTTGCCTTTTTTATCCCCTTGGTAATGGCTACTGGAGGTAATGTTGGTATCCAATCTTCTACTTTGGTAGTTCAAAGTCTGGCGAATAGATCTGCCTTTACAGAATCCTTTGGTAAAAGAATAGCCAAAATGTTTTTGGTAGCCATATTTACAGGAGTAGTCTTGGCGGCTATCAGTTTTGGGATCGTATATATATGGAAGGGAGATGCTGACTTAGGTAAAGTGGTGGCTATTTCGTTGATCTGTGTGATTATGCTAGCTTCCTTCACAGGAACTTCTACTCCTTTGATTCTTGATAAATTTGGTATCAATCCCGCTCTTGCGTCAGGACCCTTTATTACCACCACCAACGATATTTTAGGGATTATCGTTTACCTAGCCATTGCTAACCTTTTACTTGCATAGAAATGTCAAAAAAGTGCCTGATTGTAGATGAGATGCACGAAAGCATCCAAGATTTGCTATCGCAAATTGGCATAGAACCTGTTTATCGACCAGACGCCTCAAGAGAAGAAATTCTGGATTTGATCGGTGCCTTTGAAGGCTTACTGATTAGAAGTAAGACTACAGTGGATAGAGAGCTGGTAGACAGGGCTGTTAAGTTAGAGTTTATAGGAAGAGCAGGAGCGGGTCTTGATAAGATAGATGTTGAATATGTTGAATCGAGAGACATAGAAATCCTCAATGCGCCAGAGGGTAACCGTGATGCATTGGCTGAACATGCTGTGGCCATGTTACTCAATTTGCTTAATAATATTAATCGTGCCGATCGAGAGGTAAGAAATTGGATATGGGATCGGGAAGGCAACAGAGGTGTAGAGCTTAGTGATAAGACTGTCGGTATTATAGGATATGGTCATATGGGACAGGCCTTTGTTCAACGACTCAGGGCATTTGATTGTCGAGTCCTTGTCTACGATAAGTATAAGAAGGGCTTTGGGACAAAGAATGTGGAAGAGGTCAGTCTAGAGAAGATGTTTGCAAAAGCAGACGTTTTGAGCTTGCATGTTCCTCTGACTGAAGAGACAAGGGGATGGATCAATGCTGAGTTCTTTGGACAGTTTAAGAAGAATATCTATCTCTTAAATACCGCTAGAGGTGAAATTATTCCAACTCGGGACTTATTAAACTTATTAGACTCAGGTCAGCTTATCGGGGCGGCTCTGGATGTTTTAGAGAAAGAAAAATTCGATCAGCTCAGCACAGAACAGAAGTCGCTTTTTGAGGACCTTTTTAATCGTAAAAATGTGGTTTTATCTCCTCATGTAGGGGGGTGGACATTTGCCTCTTTCAAGCGAATCAATGAAGTTTTAGTGGGAAAAATAGCCACACTTTACCGGATTGATTGGAACGCTTAGGCTTTAGGATTTGCTATTTTTTAGCTAATTTTGGGTTCAATCGCCTGAACAGGCGATTTTATTTGTTTATAGGCGGTTTCAATCTGAGGCCGTTCTTTGTTTTTAGAATACACAAAATATAATGATATGGCAGGTGTTAGTTATTACACTGAAGAGGGGTTGCAACGATTGAAAGATGAGTTGCACGAGTTAAAGACGAAAGGTAGAGCCGATATGTCTAAGCAAATCGCTGAGGCAAGAGATAAAGGAGACTTGAGTGAAAATGCTGAGTACGATGCTGCCAAAGATGCTCAAGGCTTAATGGAGATGCGTATTTCCGAACTAGAAACAGTTATAGGTGATGCCAGAATAAAAAAACAAGAAGATGTTGATCTTTCAAAAGTGTCAATTCTCTCTACAGTAAAGATCAAAAACGTAAAGAATGGCATGGAAGTGAAATACACTTTGGTGTCAGAAAAAGAAGCTGATCTGAAGAGTGGTAAGATCTCATATGAATCACCCATTGGTAAAGGACTTTTAAATAAGAAAGTGGGTGAAATTGCAGAGGTGATTGCTCCCGCAGGAAAAATCGAATTTGAAATTCTTGACATCACCTTAGAGTAAGATGCCAAGTATCTTCACCCGAATCATCAATCGTGAAATTCCAGGCTACATTGTAGCTGAGAATGACGATGCGATTGCTTTTCTGGACATCAACCCATTGAATGAAGGGCATACCCTAGCAGTGCCTAAGAAGGAAGTGGACAGACTTTTCGATCTGGATGAAGACACGTACCTCAAATTACAATCCTTTACACATCAAGTCGCCAAAGCCATAGAAAAAGCCATTCCATGTCTGCGAGTAGGGGTTGCGGTTGTAGGTCTTGAAGTGCCGCATGCTCATATCCATTTGATTCCCCTTCACGGTATGCATGATATTGATTTTGGCAGGCCTAAATTGAAGTTGGAGTCTTCTAGAATGGCTGAGATAGCAACAAAAATTCAGAGGGAGTTCAACTTATAATTAAGATTACTACTTCACTCTCCCCGGATTATCAGCTACAAAGTTCTTCCAGCTTTTTGCTCGACTTTGCAAACTTCCGTTTTGAAAGTGATGACAAACCGCCACAGCCAATGCGTCTGTAGCATCAAGCATTTTTGGAAGCTCTTTAATATTTAGTAAGGTCTGTAACATGGAAGCCACCTGTTCTTTGGAAGCATTACCATTTCCTGTAACTGACTGCTTTACTTTTTTGGGAGCGTATTCAGTAATAGGGATATCTCGAGCCAATGCTGCAGACATGGCCACTCCTTGGGCCCTGCCCAACTTCAGCATTGACTGAATGTTCTTGCCATAGAAAGGAGCTTCTAGAGCCACTTCGTCAGGATGAAACTCCTCGATAATGGAGGTTATCCGTTCGAAGATTTTCTTAAGTTTCAATTCATGGCCGGAATATTTACTCAGGTGGATAACACCAAACTGCAATAAGGAGAGTTTTTTGCCCGATATTTTCAGGAGTCCATAACCCATTACGCTGGTGCCTGGGTCAATGCCTAAGACTATTTTTTCTGGTACTACGGCCATGTGATTGCAATATAATCAATCCGAATAGCGGATCGATTTTAATTTTCCATGCTAATGGTATTTATTCGTGTATGATCCTGGCCGTTGGCATATATGTGGGCTACCTTGTTTTTCTTCTGGTCCTCATTGTGGTTTGGAACACTTGGAAGATTGATTCCCAACCTTACCAAGAAATCTCAATTTCCGTGGTCGTTCCTTTTAGGAATGAGGAGTCAAACCTGCCCAAATTAGTTGAGAGCCTAAGTAAACAGGGACACCGCTCGTTTGAGGTTGTGTTTGTTAATGACCACTCTGAAGATCAAGGGTTAAACTTACTCCATGAGCTGCTTGAGGAAGTTACCTTTAATTATCAAGTACATACACTAATAGATACTTTTGGTAAGAAGGAAGCCATTAAAGCTGGAATTAAAACCGCAAACAATGACCTTATCATTACTACTGATGCCGATTGCTCTGCAGATAATCACTGGCTAGAAGAAATTTCCAGCCACTTTCAGGATGAGGCTATTCAAATGGTGGTGGGGCCAGTGATACTGACAGGAAATAGCTTTTGGCAAAAAATGCAATCCCTCGAATTTACTTCCTTGATCGGGACCGGAGGAGTGTTCTTGAGAATGGGCCGGCCTTTAATGGCCAACGGAGCGAACCTGGCTTACAGAAAAACTACCTTTAAGAAAGTGGGTGGGTTTGATGGGATTGATGCTACACCATCTGGAGATGACGAACTTTTAATGCATAAGGTAAAGCGAGCATTCCCTGACGGTATCAAATTTCAAAAATCCATAGGGTCAGTTGTTTCAACTGAAGCTTCAGAAGACTGGCGAAGCTTCAGGCAACAGCGCATGAGGTGGGCGAGTAAGTGGAGGGTAGGATTTAGGCCTGCTACGATCCTTTCGGCACTACTGATTTTTATAGTCCAACTCATTCAACTGTGGATGTTCTACGATCTATTTACGCAAAGTGACAATCTTCAACTAACTACTTCGTTACTATTGTTTAAATTATTGATCGAACTCATTTTCCTTTGGTCTATCGGGCGCACCTTTGGACAAAGAATGAATGGAATTGCCTTTGTAGTTAACTATCTATTGTATCCGCTTTATGCCATATATTTTGGCATTGCTGCTAACTTTGGGAAGTTTAAATGGAAGGGTAGGGCTTATTAGCTGAGATTCATGAGCGATGAAGAGTTTGATGTAATGGACGAGTTGTACTTTGTACAACCATTTGATCATTTGATCGAGGAACTTGAAATGACCACCTCAGAGCTGAAGCAAGTTTTGCATGGTCTGTTGCAGAGAGGTTGGATCAAGTGTTTTTATAATATGAATGATGAGGTGTTCGAAGATCAGCTGGACTTTGAAAATGCCTTTGAAAATTACTACTACCTAGCCACAAAAATGGGTCTTTTAGCCCACAATGGAAGATAATATGCCACAGAGTTCACTGCAAAATAGATTCGATCAAAAAGAGTTGGAAGTCAACGCCCTCTTGGAGATTACCCAGGCGGTGAATAATAACTTGCCCGAAGAGGACTTGTATAAAATATATGAGTTTACACTTCGTGCTAACCTTAGGATCGATAAGCTTACACTTTATGTACTTGAAGATGATTGGGAGTGCAAAGTGCAATTTGGTACCAAAAAAGATTTTACTCAAGTATCGCTTGGGCAGAGTTGCCTACAGGTAAGTGAGGCAACCGAGATCCGCAAGTTGGACCTTGATGTTCCTTGCTTTTCGGAGTTTGATATCATTATTCCTGTTAAACATAAGGACAGATTATTGGCCTTTGTTTTCCTCAAAGTGAAAAGTGAAATCGAAGACCTGATCGACACTACTTTCATTCAGGCACTCAGTAATATTATTCTCGTGGCTATCGAGAATAAGCGATTGGCCAGAAAGCAATTAGAGCAGCAGGCCTTGCAGCGTGATATTGAAATCGCCAGTGACGTTCAAAACTTCCTTTTTCCCAAAGACTTACCAAAAACCGATAGAATAGAAATTAAGGCTTTTTATCAGCCATGCCAGACGGTAGGAGGTGATTATTATGATTATATCACCCTGGAAGACCAAAACCAGTTTGTGGTATGTATTGCTGATGTATCTGGCAAGGGTG
>Ga0207422_1003033_pt1 | contig 18637 bp, 19 predicted proteins | sample MarCyaLeptolynsp_FD_187757 | JGI IMG/M metagenome (GOLD analysis project Ga0207422, IMG submission 187757) | Marine cyanobacterial communities from Panama - species 1 Leptolyngbya sp. (SPAdes) | ecosystem: Environmental > Aquatic > Marine > Unclassified | place: Panama: Panama City | collected...
CATTCGGGCCTTTGACGATTTCGAACGGGCTGAGTTCTTTGTCTTTTTGCGCGGTCGGGTCGTCAAAGGTGCGACCGATCAGGCGCTTGATGGCGTAGAAGGTAAAGTCGGGGTTCGTCACAGCCTGACGGCGCGCCGGCATCCCGATCAGGCGTTCTCCGCCTTCGGTGAAGGCAACAACGGACGGCGTGGTCCGGGCCCCTTCTGAATTTTCGATAACTTTGGCGTCTCCGCCATCCATGACAGCGACGCAGCTATTGGTCGTGCCGAGGTCGATTCCAATAATCTTACCCATAGTTCTTTCTCCTTAGCCGCCGCCTCTCGCCAATTTTGGCCTGCTATGCAGCACCAGCAATCTGCGGCTCTATACACAAAGATTCCGAGAGGTGAAGACGGTGTTTCAGTCCGGTCACCTCTTGGTTCCCCACGCATGTGGGAAACGTCGGGACATGTTCAAGGGGGAACGTGGCATTGAAGCTCGCGAAGAATTCACAAGAATCCTGTGGCCAGACGGCAAAAAAACGCGTTACAACTGTCACAGATACGATGGAGACAGCCTATGTACCGCACGTCACTGATTCCCATTCTATTCCTCGCGGCCTGTTCGCAGTCAGACCCGGCAGAGACAGACCTCACGGCCCCGACGCCGCCGGTGGTCAGTGCAGAGGCGGCGCCCGATCAGCCCGCCTTGCCTGAGCTGACCCAAGCCTGGGTTGCAACCGGCTTTTCAGCGCCCGAAGGCGTCGCCACGGCAGATGGCGTGCTCTACATTTCCAACGTGGCCGGTGAGGGCGGCGCCAAGGATGGTGAAGGCTGGATCAGTCGCCTTTCAATGGACGGTGAGATCCTGGAGGAAAAATGGGTCGAAGGCCTCAACGCGCCCAAAGGGCTCGGCATCCGGGACGGCAAGCTATTCGTCTCTGACTATGATGCCTACCACGTCATCGACCTCCAGAGCGGCGAGATCGATAACACTTACCCCGTCGAGGGAGCTGGATTCCTGAACGATATCGCGGTCTGGCAAGGCGGCGTCTATCTCAGCGATTCTGGCTCGGCGCGGGTCTTCCAGATCGACGTCAATGGCTACAAGGAATGGCTGGCGGATGAACGCCTTGGCGGCGTCAATGGACTTTGGCCCGATGGCGACCGTTTGCTGATCGCGACGATGGATTCTGGCAGCCTGCTGGAAACCCGCGGCGCGCGTGATCTGACGGAGATCGCTTCAGGAATGGAGAACGCCGACGGGATCGCTGTGCTGGATAATGGCAGCTATCTTGTCTCAAGCTGGCCCGGCCAGATCTGGCACGTCTCTACGGATGGCGAGACGACAGAGCTACACAACACCGCCGATGACACGATTTATCAGAACGATCTCACCCGCGTGGGCGACATGATCATTGTTCCGAACTGGCAACCGGGAACGGTGACCGCGTGGCGGATTGGAGATTAGTTCGCCTGCCCCGCACTCACCGCGACCATGGCTGCGCGCAGCGTTCGGTCGCCAATCCGCCAGCCCGCCTGGAACAGGCTCGCAATCGTGCCGTTCGGGTGCTCTGATGGGATATTCGCCACCGCCTGGTGCAGGTTCGGGTCGAATGCAGCGCCGGGCTCAACCTCGATCGCCGTCACGCCATGACGGGTCAGGACGGTGTGCAGTTCTTTCTGCGTCATCTCGATCCCGCCGAGCAGGCCCTTGCCGCCATCGGTGAGCGCCTCGCGTTCGCTGTCTGGCAAGGCCTCCAGCGCACGCGCCATATTGTCTGATACGCTGAGCAGATCGCGCGCGAACTTTTCGATCGCATAGACTCGCGCATCAGATTTCTCACGCTCTGAACGTTTGCGCAGGTTTTCCATTTCGGCGAGCGCGCGCAACATCTGATCGCGCAGCTCCTGCTTTTCGACCTCCAGCGCCAGGATTTGCTGTTCTGGTGTGAGCGGTTCGGCCTCTTCAGGAGCCTCGGCGTCGGCTTCCGCCTCCGCTTCAACGTCCGGTTCCGCTTCGCGGGCCGCTTTCAGGATTTCATCTGCTGCGGCCTTCAGATCGGCCTTGCTGGTATCCGGTCCCAGGTCGGGGTTTTCCGGGGCATCGTCTTTGACTGTCTCGTCGCTCATTTCTTGTCACTCATTTCTGGTGGCGCTTTTCCAGCACCTCTCCAACCATCCGTGCGGTATAGTCAACCATTGGAATCACCCGGGCATAATTCAGCCGTGTCGGCCCAATCACGCCAAGAGCGCCAATCACCTGACGTTCGGCGTTCATATAGGGAGCCACAATCACGCTTGAACCCGATAACGGAAAAAGACTGTTTTCCGAACCAATGAAAAGGCGCACACCATCCGCGTCGCGGGTGGAGTCGAGCACTTCGAGAAGTCCCTGTTGGCGTTCCAATGCATCAAATAGTTGGCGCACCCGTTCCATGTCCTCGGCGGCTGCTGCATCTTCCAGCAGATTGGCCCGGCCCTGAATGATCAGGCGCCGTTCTTCGCCCGGCGCTGCACCGCTCCAGAGGGCGAGCCCGCGTTCTACCAGGTCGGCGGCAGCAATATCCAGCTGCGCCTTGCGGGTGGCGATTTCGGCGCGCACTTCGGCGGACGCCTCGCGCAAACTCCGGCCCTTCAATCGGGCGGCGAGATAATTGCCCGCCTCGATCAAGACCGTCTGCGGCAAGCCAGCCGGGATCTTGACCAGCCGGTTCTCGACATCGCCGCGTTCATTGACCAGCACGCACAGCGCTTCGCCCGTCGAAAGGGGCACAAACTCGACATGCCGCACAGCCACATCCTTGGTCGGCGACGAAACCAGCCCGGCCCCGCCCGCGAGTCCTGAGAGAATGGACGAGGCTTCCTTGAGCACGCCGCCGAGATCGCGGCCCGCGCCCTGTAGCCGTCCTTCAATCGCCGCGCGATCATCTTGCCCCGGATCGCCCACCTCCAGGAAGCCATCGACGAACAGGCGCAGACCGGCATGGGTCGGCATCCGACCAGCTGAGGCATGCGGCGCATCCAGCAAGCCAAGCTCAGTGAGATCTGCCATGACATTACGGATCGAAGCCGCCGACAGTTCGATGCCGCCCTTGGACAAGGTGCGCGATCCGACCGGCTCGCCGGTTTCCAGATACGATTCAACGATCTGCTTGAAAATGTCCCGCGACCGCTGGTTCAGCGCCTGCATGATCGATGTATCTGAGCTCATAGTTCTTGAATAGTGCGCCGGAGGCCGAGTTTCAATCGGTCTGGCGCTCGATGGGCGCGCCCGTCAGCGGGTGATTGAAGCGCGACACGCGGGTTCGATAGAAATCCGCCACGATCTCCATGTCTGCCGCATAGTCGCCGCAAGGGACGAGCACGCCGTCGACGCCGCCAAACTTGTTGGCATAATCGATAAAGCCGAGCGCGACCGGCACCTCTGCCTCCAGGGCAATATTGTAGAAGCCGGTCTTCCAGGCGGCGACATCAGCGCGCGTGCCTTCTGGCGCAATCACCAGAGCCATTTCGTCCGCGGCCTCATATGCCTCGACGACCTGATCGACGAGCCGGGTCGAACCGGTGCGGTCCACCGGCAGCAGGCCCCACCAGCGCATCAGCCAGCCAAACGGCCCTTCGCCCAGGCTCTTCTTGCCCATCCAGCGCACCGGGATGCGATAGTAGAACGCAATGCCCAGCATTTGCGTGAGATCCCAATTGGTCTCATGCGGGGCCGCAATGATCACCAGTTTTTTGTCCTTGGGCGCTTCGCCCAGAACTTGCCAGCCAAGCAGGCGGTACAGGCCGTAAAAGAACACGCGTGCGATTTCGTAGGCCACGCTTCGCCGCGGTCGCTTGGACCGTTCCGCGCGCGCTTTCATCTCTGCGATGTCCAAGGCCCCATCCTTTTCGCTGTAGATTGAAACCTAGACACAGAAGCCAAAACCCGCAATTTGCGGCCAACAGTTGAACTGATGAAAGACTTATCAATGACCGATTTCGCACGCCCGTCGGGCCGCACCCCGGACCAATTGCGAGAGATCAGCCTGGAGACGGGCGTGACCCGCTACGCCGAAGGCTCTTGCCTCGCCAAGTTCGGCCACACGCACGTGCTCTGCACGGCCAGTTGGACCGACAAAGTGCCGGGCTGGATGCGCGGGTCTGGTTCCGGCTGGGTCACTGGCGAGTATGGCATGCTGCCGCGCGCCACGCATACGCGCGGACGACGTGAATCGGCGGCTGGCAAACAATCTGGGCGGACACAGGAAATCCAGCGCCTGATCGGCCGCTCGCTGCGCTCCGTGGTCGACCTGACGGCTTTGGGGGAAAACCAGATCACCATTGACTGCGACGTCATACAGGCTGATGGCGGCACCCGAACCGCCTCGATCACAGGCGGCTTTGTCGCTCTCGCCATGGCCTGCCGCTATCTCAAGGATGAAGGGGTGATCAGCTCTGACCCAATCCTGAAACAGGCGGCAGCAATCTCTGTTGGTGTCTACAAGGACGTTCCCGTCCTCGACCTCGATTATCCGGAAGACAGTGCCGGCGAAGCCGACATGAATGTGGTGATGAGTTCGGATGGCGGCTTTATCGAGCTGCAGGGCACAGGTGAGGAACGTCCGATGACCCGCACCGAAGTCGAAACCATGATGGCGCTCGCCGAAAAGGGCTGCAATGAATTGTTCGAGGCCCAACGCAAGGCGCTCGGTTAGCAGATGGATCGGCTGCTTCCCCTGGCAAAAGAGATTGGCGACAAACTGATCGCGCGCGGCGAGACCGTCGGCGTTTCGGAATCATCCTCTGGCGGCTTGATCTCCGCTGCCTTGCTCGCGGTGCCCGGCGCCTCGCGCTATTATCGCGGCGGCGGCGTGATTTATGCCGCGAATGCGTTTCGCGGCCTGATGGGGCTGACGCGCGATGACATTGAAGGCATGCGCTCTTCCTCCGAGCCCTATGCGCGTCTTATGGCCGGCACGATCCGCAAAAGGCTGCGCACCAGCTGGGGCCTGTGCGAAACCGGTGCGTCTGGACCAAGTGGCAATCCCTATGGCGATGATGCCGGGCACACCTGCGTGGCGGTCGCAACCCTGCACGAGGGAGAATTGGTCGAGACCTCCCGGACACTCGAAACCGGGCTCAGCGATCGTCAGGAGAACATGTGGCTGTTTGCACGCGAAGCGCTGACACTGCTGAACGAGGCGCTGGATTAATGCCCGTCCACTTCGATTTCGCTCAGGATGAGGGCGCCTTTTCGGCGGATGACTCGGACTGCGACTAGGTCCGAAAACAATCGGCCATGTCGGCGAGCCAGGCCCGCACCGCGTCGCCCGTCTCGCCCGCTTCGGACTTGCCATGCCGCACCATGACCAGATCGAGCGATGGGACGCAGACCGTGAACTGGCCCTCGTAGCCATTGGCGGAGAAACTGTCCGGCCCGGCAATCCCAAGCCACCAGTGCGCACCATATCCCATCGGTTCTTCCGGCGGCGTCTTGGTCGGTGTGCGGGCATAGTCTACCCACCCTTGCGGCAGGATGCGCTGCCCGTCCCAGACGCCATCGCGCATGTAGAGCAAGCCAAAGCGCGCGAAATCCCGCGCCGTCGCATAGCAAAAAGATGAGCCGATAAACGTGCCTGCGGCGTCGAATTTAGGCTGCGGGGAGCGCATGCCGAGCGGGGTGAACAATTGTTCGAACATCCACGCTTCGAACGCACTGCCTGGTTTGTCGAGGGCAGAACTTGCAAGACGCGCAACGATATTGCTGGTGCCGCTCGAGTAATTCCAGAACGTGTCGATCTCGTGTTCGAGCGGGAAGTTCGCCGCATGCGCCGCAACGTCATCGGAGCCGGCGCCAAACAGCATCTCAATGACGTCGGAAACGCCGGAATCGACATAATCCTCGGTGAATTTCAATCCGCTCGACATGCGCAGCAACTGGTCCAGAGTGATCGCGCGGCGAGGGTCGTCCGCCGCTTGCCATTCTGGAACGTTTGCAGGTGCGTTGATGTCGATAAGGCCCTCGCGGACGAGAATGCCGATCAAGGCCTGGGTGATGCTCTTGGCTTTCGACCAGGACGGAAACGTGGTCGTCTGATCCCGACCTTCGGCATAGCGTTCCAGAACGATCTTCCCGCGCTGAACTGCAAGAAAGGCATGCGTTTCGCCCATTTTCTCGTGGGCCGCATCGCTGAACGCAAACGCGATCGCTTGTTCGCTTCGCGCACGATCAAAACCGTTCGTATCAAACGCTTCTGGCCAGGCCTTTGTCGGCCAGGGCGTGTTATCTGGTTGGTCTGGGAGCGGGATGAGGCGCGGTGTCGACATCCCTGTCGTCGGCGCTAGGCCGCTTCGCTCTTCGCCTGGCTGCCGCCATCCTCGAAGACGAGAATATCACCCGGCTGGCAATCAAGTTCGCGGCACAAGGCTTCAAGCGTTGAGAAGCGCACCGCTTTGGCTTTACCGGTTTTGAGGATCGAGAGATTGGCGAGCGTAACGCCGACGCGTTCTGACAGTTCGGTCAGCGACATTCTCTTTTCCAGCAGCACCCGGTCCAGGGTCACACGAATAGACATTCTATGGCCCTCCTAAATCGTCATTTTCTCTTCTTCGCGGAGGCGGGTGCCTTCCTTGAAGACTTGCGCCAGGATCAGCAGCACGATCACCGCGCCCCAGACGGCAAGGTTGATATTGATATTGGCGACATAGCCTTCGCCCAGATCTACCGTGGCGGCTAACACCACGACCGAACACATGCGAATGATTTCAATTGCGGCAATCGCGATTGCAATACGGGTCAGACGCGGGGCGTTTTCCGGCAGGAACGGATCGCCTTCTGCCAGCGTCGAAAGGATCCGGCGCAGCTGAGCACAAATATAAGCAATGCCTGGCGCGAACACGAGCAGTCCAACCAGCGCGGCGACAAGACGCCCGGCTGGGACGCCATCAGCACGCGCCTCGACCAATGGTAGCGCGATCTCGCCGCCATTCAGGCTGCCGATCAGACCGATCGACAAAATGACGAACAGAAACCCGCCCAGCACAATGGCCAGCCAGAAAATCACCGTCACAACGGTTGACAGAAACGCCGCCATTGAATTCTTGCGGGATTCAGACATTCGTGCAGGCCATCCTTTTGTTAATCGCTACATTTGTCACATAGCACAAAGTCGCAAACTTACCGTTAAACGATAAGGTAATTCGTTGAGAAAGCAAGAACGGAGCCACAGAGCATGACGCGGAAACTTCAGCCGGGCAAATTGATCGCTGCGACGCACAACAAGGGCAAAGTCGCTGAACTTAAAGATCTTTTTGAGCCCTTGGGGTTTGAAGTCGTGTCTGCTGCAGATCTGAATCTGGACGAGCCGGAAGAAACCGAACTCACTTTTGAGGGCAATGCGCTGATCAAGGCGCGTGCAGCGGCCCAGGCGACCGGCGCGCCGGCCTTGTCAGACGATAGCGGCCTGGAAGTCACCGCGCTTGGCGGCATGCCGGGCGTGCATACCGCCATCTGGGCCGGCGAGCCGCGCGACTTCTATGTCGCCATGGAAAAAGTCGAGCGCGAACTGACCGCCATTGAGGCGACGGACCGGTCCGCGAAATTCGTCTCATGCCTGGCCGTCGCCTGGCCGGACGGGCATGAAGAGACGTATCGCGGCGAAGTGCACGGCACCCTGACCTGGCCACCGCGCGGCGAAATGGGCTTCGGCTATGACCCGGTCTTTGTGCCGGTCGGACATGACGTGACCTTTGCCGAGCTGGAACCGGCGCAGAAACACGCCATGAGCCATAGGGCGGTCGCGTTCGACAAACTGAAAAAGGCGCTGCTCTGATGTCAGATGTCGGGCCAGATTTCGGCTTTGGCCTGTACATTCACTGGCCCTTCTGTGCCCGGATCTGCCCCTATTGCGACTTCAATGTCTACGCTGCCAAGGATCGCGACCCGGCGCCGCTGATCGCTGCCATGCTGGACGATCTGGCGGCGCACAAGGCGCGGCTCCCCGACCATCCGGCGCTGGACTCAGTGTTTTTCGGCGGCGGCACACCGTCTTTACTGTCCGGGGCTGAGATGGCCGCGATACTGGACCGGGTGAACGATACGTTCGGTATTGGGTCCGGCGCCGAGATCACGCTGGAAGCCAACCCGAATGATGTCCTGCAAGGTCAGCCTGCATCCTGGGCCGCAGCAGGCATCAATCGGCTGTCTCTGGGGCTCCAGTCGCTGCAGAATGAAGCGCTCCACTTCCTCGGGCGCGACCATGACAGCGCCGCAGCGCACAGAGGATTGGACGCTGTGCAGGCCCTGTTCGATAATCACTCGGTCGATCTGATTTATGCGCGCCCTGGCCAGTCGCTGAGCGCCTGGGAACGCGAGCTGAAAGACGTTCTCGCCCTCGGCGCGCCGCATCTCTCGCTCTATGAGCTGACAATTGAAGAACGCACCGCCTTCGGCCAGCGCGCCGCGCGCGGTGAACTTAAACCGATGCCTGATGACGATCAGGCTGACCTGTACGAACTCACCCAGGCCATTTGCGAAGCGGCGGGCCTGCCCGCCTATGAAGTTTCCAATCATGCCCGGGACCAGGCCTTTGAGGCGCGGCACAATCATATCTATTGGGCCAGCGGCGACTGGATCGGCATCGGCCCCGGCGCGCATGGCAGGCTGACCGTTAATGGCGCCAGAATCGCCACCGAAGCGCCGCGACGACCGGCAGATTATGAGGCAAATCCGGCCGCTGCCGAAACACGGCTGTCCCAGATTGATACAGCGCGCGAATATCTCGCCATGGCGCTTCGGCCGGTCAGCGGGCTTGATCTCAAGCGGTTCACCCGATTGTTTGCGTCACCACCGCCGCAAGGCGTGCTGGAGGATCTCGTTTCGAACCAGCTGGCCAGCATCGACGATGACATGCTCACGCTCTCGGTTTCAGGCCGGTTGATGGCCGACCATATCGCCGCGCTGCTCGCGCCTCAGGCGTAGCGCGACAAGGCTTCGTCCAGGATCCGCTCCAGATCCTTGATCGTCGTCACCTGCTTCATCGTATGGCAATGCGGGCGGTAGCGATGCAGCTCGCTATCACCGCTCCCCCACAGGCTTTCACCCTCCGGTGTGAGCCAGATGACCCGCTTCACCCGCGCCGCCGCTTCGCGAAACAGGTCGAGGCGAGGATCGCCATAATTGGACCGGCCATCCCCCAACACGATCAGGGTCGTGCGCCGATCGAGCGCATCCCAATGGTTCATGCGCAAGTCTGATAGAGACTGACCGTAATCCGTCGAACTCATGCCAATATCATTGATGATCTTGTCCATGGCATGAGCGAAGTCTTCGGTTTCCAGCGTATCGCCGACATCTTCAAGCCGTCCTGAAAAGGCAAAGGATTCAATATCCGGTACCACTTCATTCAAGCTGTAGAGCAGCATCAGGAAGAAACGAACGACACGGGCGACTGAGCCCGAGACATCGCAGACCGCGACAATCTTGGCACGGTCGCGCTTGGTCTGTTTCCAGGCAATGTCAAAAGGCACGCCATCAAAACCCGCATTGGCCCGCAAGGTCTTGCGCACGTCCAGCTGGCCGCGATTCTTCTTTCGGCGACGGCGCGAATGTTTAGAGGCGAGGCGTTTGGCAATCTTCTCCACCAGCGCCTGCATCCGCCCAAGATCGCGTACATCGAGCGCCGTCAATGCGGTCTCGGCCAATACATCCTCTCGAAAAGCGAGCGTCGCGCCAGCGCCATAGGTCTCAAAGGCCTGTTTGGCGTGTTCGCGGGCGCGGGCAAACATCTGTTTGCGGCCTTCAATCAGCTCCTCGGCATAGGCCTGTCCCTCTTCCGTCCGCGCGCGGAAGCCCTGCATCATCTCGCTTTCAAGCCGTTCGACGCCGAGCGATTTCATCATTTGCTGGGCGTAATAAGAGACCTGCGTCGAGAAGCGAATCTCCTGCAGACCCGCCTCCTGCCCGGCCCGTTCCATGGCCATGGCAATCGCGGTTTCATCGCCGGTCTCCATCAGGTCGAGCATATCGCCCGGGCCGTCCTCGCTGTCTGAGGAGTCCTCCTGACTGTCTTGAGTCTGAGGATCACTCTGCGGGATTGCCTGTCGCGAGAAATAGAGATCGAACAGGCGATCATGTGCCAGCTTCTCGGCGGGCGACTTGGCCAGCACACAGCGCAGCGTATCCGACAGGCGCTGGCGATCGGCATACCCAATCAGCTTCACCGCTTCGGCGGCATCAATTGCCTCGCCAGTCGACACACGCACATCGGCCGAGCGCAGCGCCCGAATGAAATCAGTGAGGACCTGCTCAGCCATCTATCCCGCAGAGGTCGCCGCGCGGGCCAATGTGCGGACATCCTTGTCGACGGCTTGAATGTCGCTCTCATGCTTGAGCAGGACATTCAGCGTGGAGCGGACCATTTCCTCGTCCAGCTCCGTGGCGTGCATCAATAAGAGCGTACGTGCCCAATCGACAGTCTCGGAAATAGACGGGCGTTTGCGAATATCGAGATCGCGCAGCCCCTGGACGAAATCGACCAGTTGACTGAGCAGCGCGTCGGACACATCCGGCACGCGCGCGCGGACAATCGCCTGCTCACGCTCGGCCTCCGGGAAGTCGATATGCAGGTGCAGACAGCGGCGTTTCAGGGCGTCGCCAAGCTCGCGGATATTGTTGGAAGTGAGGATCACGAGCGGCGGCACTTGCGCCCGGAGGGTCCCGATCTCAGGCACGGTCACCTGATAATCTGAAAGAACTTCAAGCAGATAAGCTTCAAATTCCTCGTCGGATTTATCAATCTCATCGATCAGCAGGACCGAACCTTTGTCCTGCTTCATGGCCGTCAGCAGTGGACGCGGTTCGAGGAAGGTCTCGGAGAAGAACAAATCCTCAAACGAGGTCAGTTTCTCGAACGCCGCATCCAGTGTTCCGGCGCCATCCATCACTTCGCCAAGCTTTTCTTTCAAAAGCTGCGTGTAGAGCAACTGCTTGCCATATTTCCACTCATACAACGCCTTGCCTTCATCCAGGCCCTCATAGCATTGCAGGCGGTTGAGAGTGACATCGAGAAAGCGTGCCATGGACGCGGCGAGATCCGTCTTGCCAACCCCGGCAGGACCTTCAATCAGGATTGGCTTGCGCAGATTGTGCGCGAGATAGATCGCCGTCGAGATTTCCCGCGTCGAGATATATCCCACCGAGGCCAGCCCGGCAGTGATCGCGTCAATGGAGATGAGTGGTTCATAGCCCGTTTTTGTCATGGCCCTCTCGTAAACCCCTGTATTCACTGCCGCAAGAATGACCCTGAGGTAGGTCAGCTGCGATCGCTGGTCAAAGTCCGGCGAGCTGGCTAGGTTGATGCCAGTGATGACTCGGAGGTTTCCCATGCGATCTGTTCTGTTTGCCGCGCTCGGCGTTTCACTGGCCGCGGCCTCCCAGGCCCAGGATGCGCTTGAGACGGGGGTTTCAGAAGAAGAGATCGCCTCCGCCACCGCCCCTGACTGGCGGGATGTCTCGGCCGAGAACCTGATTCTGATCGAAACCGCACATGGCGATATCGTGATTGAGCTCAATCCCGATTTCGCGCCTAATCATGCCGCACAGTTTCGCGATCTGGTCCGCGCCGACGTCTATAATGGATCCCGCTTCTATCGCGTGATCGAGGCCTTTGTCGCGCAAGGCGGACTGCAGGATGAAGAAGTGATCGAGCAGTATCCGACGCTGATCAATGAGAATGACCGCCCGATTTCAGAGGCAGCCTTTGTTCCGCTGGGCAATCCAGACCTGTTTGCGCCCGTCGTCGGTCACATTGACGGATTTGCTGTGGGTCGCAGCGAGAGCCTGGAGAAGGAGTGGCTACTGCATTGCCCCGGCGCCCTCGCCATGGCCCGCGACACCGACCCGGATAGCGGCAGTACGGAGTTTTACATCGTCCTCGATGCGCAGCGCTATCTCGACCGAAATCTGACCGTTTTCGGACGCGTGATTGATGGGATGCAATATGTGCAGAAGCTGAAACGCGGCGATCGCGCGATTGAAAGCGGCGTCATTCAAGCGCCGGACGTGGGCGACGAAATCCTGTCCATGACCGTCGCCGCGGACATGGCGGAGGCCATTCGCCCGGCGTATCAGGTTCAAGCTATGCCCAGCCAGGCATTCGAAGATGCCAAGACCGCCAAACGCGTGCGTGAAGAAGATTTCTTCTATCGCAAGCCGCCGGAAGTGCTGGATGTTTGCGGGTTTGAAGTGCCGATGCGCCAGGCTCCGGCGGCCGATTAACCAGCCAGCCGTCCGCGCAGATCAACTTCTGGTGCATGCCCAGCGCTGCGCGACATCAACACATCTGCGATCGTGGCGACGAGTTCCGGCCCAGCGATCGGTTTTTTGAGCGCACGGTCGGCCCCCATGGACAGGCAGGCCTGGCGACGGGTATCAGAAATATCCGCAGTCAGCGCCACGATTGGCACCTGCGCATTCAGGCCGCCGCGGCGGCGCAGGCCGTCAATAAATTCCATGGCATTGCCATCAGGCAAATGAAGATCCGTCAGAACGACCTGGAAAGCCGACAAAGACGTATAGGCCTCAGCAGCATGGAGCGTGCCCGCGTGATGCACCGTCCAGCCTGCTTCTTCCAGGGCATTGATAACAACCATCGCCGAGGCTTCGTGGTCCTCAACCAGAAGCACATCGCCGAGCTGGAATTTGCCGCGCTTCGGCTTGGCCTTGTCGATCCAGTTGGCACCTGACTTCTTGGAGGCGCTCACCGGTACGTTGAGCGAAAACACGCTGCCGCCGCGTGGATTGTCCGTGTGTCGCAACTGTCCGCCCATGGCGTTTGCCAGCGCACGGGAAATGCTGAGCCCGAGGCCCCATCCTTTGACCCCTTCGACGTCAGGGCCTTTTTCAAACACCCGCATAAACCGCTCACGCTGATCATCTGACAGGCCGCGCCCGGTATCGGTGACGGTGAGATTGAGCATCAAGGTGTCGCCCACTGTCGGCGTCGTGATGGAAACGCTGACCTCGCCCTCGCGGGTAAATTTCAGGGCGTTCGAAATCAAATTGCTGGCAATCTGGCGCACACGGCCTATGTCGGCTTCGATCAGGTGCGGACCTTCAGGGATGAAGCCAACGCGGAATGACAGGCCTCGCCGAGCCGCTTCTGCAGACCACAATCCGCGCAAGTCTTCAGCGAGTTCCGACAGATCGGCGCGATCATTGTGCACCGTGAGCTTACCAGCTTCGAGGCTGGCATAGTCGAGTGTATCCGTGAGGATGCGATCCAGGGTCTGGCTTGAGCGAACGATGGTCTGGGCGATGTCCTTGTCATCATCATCCTTCATGCGCGACGAGAGCATTTCCGATAGGCCCATAATGGCCGTCAGCGGCGTCCGGATCTCGTGCGCCAGAGTGCCCAAGAGCGGGCTGGTCGGAGCAGCGTCGCCGCCAGACTCAACCGCGGTGCCATCGATCGGCAAATATTCTGCCTCGGCGCATGAGGCGATCAGGGCATCTTGAAACTTGGCCGGGCTGAGGACGCCCTTGAAACGCTTGTCTTCAACAATGATACAGCCGCGCGCCATCAGCTGATTGATCTGCACACCCGCCTTTTTGACGAAATCACGCACCGTCGTGCTGGCCTTCAGGATCATCGCCTTCGCCGTAACCAGATCCCCGATCGGCAGGCGTGCCAGGCTGTCGTCGCCGCTATTGATGGCGAACTCAAAGGCCATGATACGGCTGATCAGGCCGGCCGGACGTTTGTCACGGACAAGGATGAAATAGTCTGCATCCGCATCGCGTTTGAACAATTCGACGACCTGAGCCAGCGGCGCAGACGCCGATATTGGTCTTGCAGTGTCGACAAAATCGCCCAGGCAAACAGGCATCAACAATCCCCATACTCTACACTTGAGTACGAGAAATTGCCCGCAATTCCTTTACGCCTTACAAACCTGACAGAAAAAAGTGCGTTATTTTACTTCGCTGTGATGGGTCACGATCTTGTGGACCAGTCCATATTTGACCGCTTCTTCAGCGCTCATCCAGTGATCACGATCCGTGTCTTCGACGATTTTCTTCAATGGTTGCCCTGTGGCTTCGGCGAAGATCTTGTTCAGACGCTCGCGCATGCGCACAATTTCGCGTACCTGGATTTCGACATCCGAGGCCTGCCCGCCAACACCGCCGCGGGGTTCGTGCAACAGGAAACGGGTATTTGGCAGCGCGAAGCGATTTTCCTTTTGCGCTGCGGCATAGATCAGTGCGCCTGCACTGGCGACCCAACCTGAGCCGAGCACTTTTACCGGCGCGCCGACGAATTTGATCATGTCATGGATCATGTCGCCCGACTCGACATGGCCGCCCGGCGAAGAGATGACCAGCAGGATCGGGTCAGAACTATCCGACGCCAGAGCCAGAAGACGTTCGCAAACGCGGCGAGCGAGCTTGTCGTCGACCCCTCCGGTGAGCATGATCGTCCGGGCATTGAACAGCGCTTCTTCCAGAAACGCGTTCGGCTCGCTCATCGGCTTGGCGTCATTTTCGTCATCAAGGCGTACCATGAATGCTCCGCAAATTTCCTAGGCAGAGATTTGAGGTGCGTGGGGCCTCGGGTCAAGCAGCCAAATGCCTATTTTGTGTGGGTAACCGTTAACCCGAGCATCTCAACAATCTCCTCAGGTTCCGGATCACGATCATCATAGCTCTCGATCAATTCCTTATCGATCGGCTGCGGAGGGGTCGAGCTGAACTCAAACGTGCCGCCGGACTCGAGGAAACTGGCATACGCTTCAATCCAGTCTGCAGCAGGCGGGAACTCTGCCGCTGCACCCGGTTTGCCCATCCGCATCATCGTGCCAAGATAAGATCTCAGTTGTGCGGGCTCCATATTGCCGAGCATCGCGCCCCAGCCCTGATCCGGATATTCCTTGCCGAGTGCGTGGGCAAAGCCGAACAGCTTGTCATATCCACCCTTATCCTCTTCCAGGTAGCGCGCGCCGTTGAATGCAAACGCATTTTCAAACAGGTCTTCAAAGGCCGCTTCCTTGTCTTCAGCCTCATAGGCCGCCTGGAGCGCGGAATAGATGGGCAGCGTCAGGCCAAGATCGAACTCTGTGCGACCAAACCCATCGGCGTCGAAAACCGCGCTGAAATCTGAGGGACCGGAATCGGCGTCCCAGCGGGCGCTGAAATCGACATCAAATGGCAGTTTATCCAGGCCATGCTCCGGCAACAGATCGATCGCTTTCTGTACGCCTTCGCGAACCATTTCCATTTCGGCCTGCTCAGATTCATCGAGTTCGTCAGATATCGACTGATCCATGAAGGCTTCAAACATGATCTGGAAGAAACCGGTCAGCTCACCAGTGTTCAGCGTCGCGCCTTTCATGCCGAAGCTGAGATCGCCGGGAATGATCCATTCAAACCCGTCCGCGTTGAAATAGGCACTGTCGGCCGTGATGATCTCGCGCTCATTCAATTGCGAGCGATAATCGCGAATGTCCCAGCGCCCGAGGCTGAGCAGGTCACGTTCGTCCATGCCCGGCAGCTCGGATCGCGCCAGATAGCCCATCACCTTGTCGAGGCGCAGGTCGGTGACGGAGGACAGGCCATAGCTTTCCGCCTGGGCCATGGTGAAGCCCGCGGGGAAGCCGGTCATGGTCATCACCTCTCCAGGCATCGTGGCGTCATTGTACGCGCTCACCTGTGTGCCGGAATAATCGCGGGCCACGTAGGAACCAATATCGAACCCCTGCACATTGTCCGCACCGACCATGCCGATCTGGAAGTCGGCGCTCCACTCTGCTCCGGGCTGGCGCATTCTCAGGCGTGCTTCGGTGCCAATGCTGATATTCTTTTCCATGCCGACGGACCGCGTCACAGCGATCATTTGCTGGGCAAAATGGATCGCGCCAATGGCTTCGGCCGGAATCTCTTCGTCGAGATCAGTAACAATCTCAGGCGACAAGCGGGTGAGTTCCCAGGGGCGCAGCGTGACGCCTGTGACGACCAGGCGCTCGGTATTGCTCTCGAACTCATCGAAGGCGAGCTCCACCCCCTCAGGCAGCTCTTCCTCCAGGCCATTCATGATTGAATCGAACAGCAAATTGACCGCCTGTGCGACCCCGAAATAGGAAACATTGCTGCCTTCAAGCCGCGTCAACAGAGGCCCCGACTCCGATAGGCGCGCTCCGCCAAGTTTCGCCGTCAGCAGGTCAGTTTCTAGACCCCAGACCTTTGCGTCCTCGAAGTTCAAACCGAACTGCGGATCGGTGCCGAACCCGAAGGCGAGATTCTCGAACACGGTCGCGCCGCTGGTTGCATCGAAGGATTTGCTGTCCCAGCTCAATGACGCATAGTCCGGCAGCGCGGCCACGAGCGCTGATAAATCGGCTTCGTTGGCATTCTCCACCGTCAGGCTTTGATCCGCGACCGCCATGAAGGCATCCAGCGTGGCATCCGATGTCACTGTTTCAGCCGCGGGCGTTTCCGGCGTGTCTGTGGTCGGCGTGCAGGCCGCCAGAACTGCAGCTGCCATAGCCCCGCTCAGCCAATGTTTCTTCATCATGTTACGAACTCCCACGCGTTAATCTCCCCCAGAATGCTACGAGCGACTGTATCACAATTCCTTGGCCATTGAGACGGGTGTCGTCTTCAATCGTAAACGATCGCACGGATTGAAATTCACGGACTTAGTGCACAGACCCGGGGGTCTGGGACTTTGTCTCTGGCAGCTCGTCAGGCTCCACGTCTCCCGTTTCGGGTTGAGCTGTCTCGGCAATATCGTCCCCCGTCGGCGCTTCAGGTAGCGCTTCCGCCACGGGCTCGGGTTCAGGCATCGGCTCTGGTTCTGGCACCGATTCTGGCGCAGCTTCGACGGGCTCCGGGAATTCAGGGACTTCGGGCATGGGCTCTGCAGCCGGCTCAGGCGCGACTTCGGGAACCGGATCGGCGGCGGTCTCCTCGACTGGCGCGGCCGGTTCTTCCAGTTCCACCGGTGCGACGTCTTCAACGGTCTCGACCTCTTCAGCGACAACCGGCTTCGGCTTGCGCTTCCAGAAGGGCGCATTTGGATCGGCCTTGCGGTCATAGAGCTTGGCGTAATACTCGCTCGCGGTGTAAGTCAGCGGCTGCGGCGTCAGCGTCATGCCCAGCGTGCGCAGGCGCTCCACCACCTGGTCGCGCAGGTGTAGACCAGGCAATAAATCGGCGCGGAACTCGTTTGCTTTCATCCAGTCGCGCACATGCCAGCTACGGGTCGATTGTGCCTTTTTCGGCGCCGCGCCCTTGTGTTCTTCCCACAGATAGAGCGTCGCGATAGACCCAATGACCGCGTCCACCGCGACATTGGCCGCTGCGGCGACATCGCCCTGACCAGAAAGAGCCGCGCGCAAACTTTGCTTGTGGGCATCGAGTTCACTGTAATTGCCGCGCATCATGGTCAGGCTTTCGCGGTCCGCTTCGTTCGGACGGGTCAATACACCATCCAGTTGCGAGTGAACGACGGGTACAAGCTGAATCTCGCTTTGGACGCTGCCATCCGCCACGCCGGACAGCTCCCGGATCATTCGCATCAGATTCATGCGCAGCTCATAGCCGACGCCGACCAGGGCCGCCCGTTCCATATCTCTGGCCCGGTCAAGCCAGCGCCAGGCGGACCAGGCAAGATAACCAATGGATGCAGTGAGAACGAACAATCCTGATGTCAGGAAGGTTTGGAAGGTCGCGTCGGACATAGTCTACTCCCCTTTGTTTACCTTTTAGCAAAGGTTTTTGGGTTCCGCCACTTGCAATTCTGACAGGGATGATGGGACCTGTACGACGCGTATGAGGGCTCTAGGTCAAACGGCGACCGGAGCCTTGATGTGCGGATGCGCCTGATAATCGACCAGCTCGAAATCCTCATATTCCCAGCCGAACAGGTCGGTCTTGTCAGGATTGAGGATCATGCGCGGTCCCTCATAGGGCTCACGCGTCAGCTGCAGCCGCGTCTGTTCGATATGATTGGCGTAAAGGTGCGTGTCACCAAACGTGTGGACGAACTCGCCGGGTTTCAGACCGGTCGCTCGTGCCATCATCATCGTCAGCAATGCATAGGACGCGATATTGAACGGGACGCCCAGGAACACGTCAGCCGAGCGCTGATAAAGCTGGCAATTGAGGCGCCCATCCATGACATTGAATTGGAACAGACAGTGACAGGGCGGCAGCGCCATATCCGGCACATCAGCCGGATTCCAGGCCGATACGACCATTCGGCGCGAGTTCGGATTGGACTTGATCTCGTCCAGCACCCATTGGATCTGATCGATGACACGCCCGTCCGGCGCCGCCCAGCTGCGCCATTGCTTGCCATAGACCGGGCCGAGATCGCCATTCTCATCAGCCCATTCATCCCAGATCGAAACTTTACGGTCCTGCAGCCACTTCACGTTCGTGTCGCCGCGCAAGAACCAGAGCAGCTCCACGATGATCGAGCGTAGATGCAGTTTCTTGGTGGTCAGTAGCGGAAATCGGTCGGACAGGTCGAAACGAAGCTGACGGCCAAAAACGCCTATCGTTCCGGTGCCGGTGCGATCACCGCGCTCCACTCCATTGTCGAGAATGTCCTGCAGAAGATCGAGATACTGTTGCATGCACTCGTCTTATCCATGACTCGCGGGGCAAGGCCAG
>Ga0207422_1003034_pt1 | contig 18630 bp, 15 predicted proteins | sample MarCyaLeptolynsp_FD_187757 | JGI IMG/M metagenome (GOLD analysis project Ga0207422, IMG submission 187757) | Marine cyanobacterial communities from Panama - species 1 Leptolyngbya sp. (SPAdes) | ecosystem: Environmental > Aquatic > Marine > Unclassified | place: Panama: Panama City | collected...
CCGGTTGATCGCCGTCTCGATATGCGGCTCGAGCCGCTCCAGGTCTTCCTGAAACAATTCATATTCGGCATCCGGAGACGGGCCGTCGATATAGCAGCACGGCGCACCCTTCTCGTAGGGTCCGAGCAGCAGGCCGCCGTTTTCCTCGCGCATGTACCAGGATGCATCGGATTCGCGCAGGACGCCCATTTCCGGCAGGCCCTGCTTCTGGCGCGCAACGATATCGGGATGCGGTTCGGTGACGATGTACTGGTGCTCCACCGGAATTGCGGGAATATCGAGGCCGAGCATGTCGCCGGTCTGGCGAACGAAATTGCCGGTTGCGGTCACCACATGTTCGCAGGTGATATCGCCCTTGTCGGTCTTGACCGTCCATTCGCCTGACGCCGCCTGTTCGATGGCGTTTACGACGGTATGGCGATAGATCTCCGCGCCGAGCGCCCGTGCTCCGCGGGCAAAAGCCTGGGTCAGGTCGGCGGGCTGGATATAGCCGTCATCGGGATGCTGGATCGCGCCGAGCAGACCGTCCGTGTTGCAGAGCGGCCAGATTTCCTTGACCTGATCCGGGGTCAGGACCTTGACATCGATCCCGATGGTTTCGGCGACCCCGGCATAATACATGTACTCGTCCCAGCGGTCCTGGGTACAGGCCAGACGGATATTGGAAACCTGTTTGAAACCGACATTCTGCCCGGTTTCGGCTTCCAGCTCGCCATACAGTTTGACGGAATATTTGTGGATCTGGCCGACCGAATAACTCATGTTGAAAAGGGGCAGCAGACCGGCGGCATGCCAGGTCGACCCGGACGTCAGTTCGTGCCGCTCCACGAGAACCACATCCGACCAGCCTTTTTTGGCAAGGTGATAGAGCGTCGAAACGCCGACAACACCGCCCCCGATCACAACAACACGCGCTTGCGATTTCATCGAACCTACATCCCGAAAAATAATGGCGGAGAGTGTGCCCCGACAGCCGACGATTGATCCACGCGGGACCGGTAGCTTGACAATGCCTGAATTGTGTTTTTCGCGACCCGTCAAATTGCGACAGTGGAAAGTTGTTAAGCGACATCGACCGAGGCGAAGCAGCCAATTGCGGCGACAATGTCCGGACCGGTTAACCAAGCACCACGATATCGCGCTGAATCCGGTGAGCGGCGCCAACGAAATTTCGCATTCTCATTTTTGCGCTTGATTTTCTGCGCGGCGATTTGCACGATGCACGCACGCAAAGAGGGTCCACAGAGGCTCCAAGGGGAACATTGGTTTTCGCGCCGCCAACGGCAAGCGGAGCGAAACGGCAAAGGGCGCAAGTATCGGGATGGCATCAAAGCCTGCGAACGGCAGCGACATTTACGTTAAATTTGACGGTGTCCAAAAAAGCTACGACGGCGAAACGCTGGTCGTAAAAAACCTCAATCTTGATATTGAACAGGGTGAATTTCTGACCATGCTTGGGCCGTCCGGGTCCGGCAAGACCACCTGTTTGATGATGCTGGCCGGTTTTGAGACCGCGACCCACGGGGAAATTTATCTCGACGGCACGCCGATCAACAACGTGCCGCCGCACAAGCGCGGGATCGGCATGGTGTTCCAGAATTATGCCCTGTTCCCGCACATGACGGTTGCGGAGAACCTGGCGTTCCCGCTCCAGGTTCGCAAACTGGAAAAAGCGACCATCGAGCAGAAGGTCAAGCGAGCCCTGGAAATGGTCGAACTCGGTGCATTCGGCAACCGCATGCCAGCGCAATTGTCCGGCGGCCAGCAGCAGCGGGTTGCAGTGGCGCGGGCACTGGTTTTCGAGCCGGATCTTGTACTGATGGACGAACCGCTTGGCGCGCTTGACAAACAATTGCGCGAACAGATGCAGTTCGAGATCAAGCACATCCACGAAAATCTTGGCGTGACCGTGGTTTATGTAACCCACGACCAGTCCGAGGCGTTGACCATGTCGAACCGGATTGCGGTCTTCAACGACGGCGTCATTCAGCAATTGTCCAGTCCGAGCATTTTGTATGAGCAGCCGGAAAACAGCTTCGTCGCCCAGTTCATCGGCGAAAACAACAAGCTGAACGGCACGATCCAGTCCGTCGAAAACGGCAATTGCACCGTCAAGCTGGCCGATGGCGCCACTGTCAGCGGGCTTGCCGTGAACATTGGCGATGTGGGAAGTCAGACCACCCTTTCGATCCGGCCGGAACGGGTCGAGATCCTGCCGCCCGATGGCGGCGGCGTCGAGAATACGGTCAAGGGACGCATCGCCGAACTGATCTATCTGGGCGACCACATTCGCACGCGCATGGTGGTCGAGGGCAACGACGAGTTCATCGTGAAGGTTTCCAACAAGGATGGCACCGTCCTCCTTGCTGAGGGAGATGAGGCAACGGTCGGCTGGCGCACGGAAGATTGCCGGGCGCTGGATCCAATTGCCTTATAGGCAATGCCTGAGGAGGCAGCCTAACTATTGCCCGTTTGGTCGGGCCAATCAAAGGGAGAATAGACTATGAAACTCAAGTCAATACTGGCGTCGACCGTCGGTTTGACCATGGCCATGACGGCCGGGTCGGCAATAGCGGACGACATGACGATCGTATCCTGGGGCGGTGCCTATTCCGCTTCCCAGAACAATGCCTACCACAAGCCCTACATGGAAAAGAACCCGGGCGTCAAAATCATCAATGATGAATCGGCTGCGGAAGCGGTCGCCAAGCTGCGGGCCATGAACGAAGCCGGCAACGTGACCTGGGATGTTGTCGACGTGGTTGCCGCCGATGCCATTCGTCTTTGCGACGAAGGCCTTGCCATGGAAATCGATCACGACAAGATGCTGGCCGCAGCGCCGGACGGCACGCCCGCGTCGAAGGATTTCGGCGATCTGATCGTCTCCGATTGCTTCATCCCGCAGATCGTTTATTCCACCACGTTCGGCTACCGCACCGACAAGGTCTCAAGCACGCCGGAATCGGTCTGCGCGGTGTTCGACACCGAGAAATTCCCGGGCAAGCGCGCTCTGGAAAAACGCCCGATCAACAACATGGAATGGGCTCTCCTGTGCGACGGCGTCGCCAAGGACAAGGTCTATGACGTTCTCGGCACCGATGAAGGCGTTGCGCAGGCGCTGGCCAAGCTGGACACGATCAAGAGCGACGTGATCTGGTGGGCTTCGGGCTCTGAAACCCCGCAATTGCTCGCCGATGGCGAAATCGTCATGGGGTCGACCTACAACGGACGTCTGTTCGCCCTGATCGAAGAGCAGAAGCAGCCGGTTGGCATGCTCTGGGACGCCCAGGTGTTCGACCTTGACGGTTGGATCATCCCGACCGGCCTGTCCGATGAGCGCCAGAAGCGGGCACTGGACTACATCATGTTCGCCACCGACACCCAGCGCCTTGCCGACCAGGCCAAGTATATTTCCTACGGCCCGGCCCGCGCATCGTCCGCACCGCTTGTCGGCAAGCACGCCACCCTCGGCATCGACATGGCACCGCACATGCCGACCGATCCGAACAATGCCAAGAACACGTTCCTCTACAATTACGAGTTCTGGGCCGACAATCGCGACGATCTGGACGCAAAATTCCAGGCCTGGCTTGCGAAGTAAGATCGACAAACTGTCGAAGCGGGAGGGCCACGGCCCTCCCGCATCCCCTCGAAAATAACGGCCGCAAGGCCGGACAAGTGGGCTGACAATGACCGACCAGAGCATTTCCGCGCCTGAAGTCCTGACCACATCCGACGGTGTCCCGCTGCGAACCAGCATCGCTCGCTCCGTCCGGCGCAGACGCTTTCAGGCCTTTCTGCTGGTCTCACCGCTGCTTCTGTTCGTTATGCTCACCTTCGTCGCGCCGATCGTCGACATGCTGTTTCGTTCCGTCGAAAACAACATCGTCGTGGAAACGATCCCGCTGACCGTCGAATCTCTCAGGGATTGGGACCCCAAATCCGGAGAAACACCCGGTGAAGAAACCTATGCCGCACTGGCGGCCGATTTGCGGGTCGCCGTAAAAGCCAAGACCCATACACGCCTGGGGTCGCGCCTGAATTACGAACGCTCGGGCATGTCCAGCCTGTTCCGGAAAACCGGCCGGCGGGTCAAGAGGATGGAAGACGCCGACTACAAGGCGCAGTTCATCAAGGTTCACAAGGGATGGGGTGAGGTCAAGAACTGGGCGACCATCAAACAATTCAGCCCGACCTACACGGATGGATACTTTCTCGCCGCGTTTGACGCTCAACGCGACAGCGACGGCGTCAGCATGAAAGTCGAAGATGAGCGGATCTATCTGAAACTCCTGCTTCGCACCTTCATTCTCGCGATCGTCATCACCTTTTCATGCCTGTTGATCGGATATCCGATCGCGTTTCTCCTGGCAACGCTCCCACTGAGGACATCAAACCTGCTGATGATCCTGGTCCTGCTGCCGTTCTGGACATCGCTTCTCGTTCGGACTTCGGCCTGGAAGGTGCTGTTGCAGCAGCAGGGCGTCATCAACGATTTCCTCGTCTATGTCGGAATAGTGGGCGACGACAGCCGCCTGGCTCTGATCAACAATCAGACCGGCACCATCATCGCGATGACCCACATCCTGCTGCCCTTCATGATCCTGCCGCTGTTTTCGGTGATGAAGACGATTCCGCCCTACTATGTCCGCGCGGCAAAAAGCCTGGGTGCGACCGACTGGACTGCATTCTGGAGGGTTTATTTCCCGCAGAGCATTCCCGGCATCGGCGCCGGCGCCATTCTCGTCTTCATTCTCGCCATCGGCTATTACATCACACCGGAACTGGTCGGCGGCACCTCGGGTATCTTCATTTCCAACCGGATTGCCTACCATATCTCGTCGTCGTTGAACTGGGGGCTGGGAGCTGCGCTCGGCGTCATCCTCCTCGTCGCGGTGCTGGTATTGTACTGGACCTATGACCGGATTGTCGGCATCGACAACGTGAAACTGGGGTAACGCACATGTCTCTGCCAATTTACGCCTCTCCGTTGCAGCGCGCCTGGTACTACGGCTTCCGGATCCTCTGCGCTTTGATCTTTTTCTTTCTGATCTTCCCCATCATCGTGATCATCCCGCTGAGTTTCAATTCGCTGCCGTTCTTCACGTTTACGCCGGAAATGCTGCGTCTCGATCCAAGCGCCTTTTCGATGGTGAATTACGAAGACTTCTTTACCAATCCCGACTGGCAGGGCGCGCTGAAGAACTCGATCACGATCGCACCGGTCGCAACCCTCCTGGCAACCGCGTTTGGAACGCTGGCCGCAATCGGGTTGTCGCAGCCGCACATGCCGTTTCGCGGCACGATCATGGCCATCCTGATTTCGCCGATGATCGTTCCGCTGATCATTTCCGCGGCCGGCATGTACTTTTTCTACTCGCGCATCGGTCTGCAGGGGACATTCATCGGCGTCGTCCTCGCTCATGCGGCGCTCGGCACCCCCTTCGTCATCATTACCGTAACGGCAACGCTTGTCGGCTTCGACCAGAGCCTGACGCGCGCGGCGGCCAATCTGGGCGCGGATTCCGTCACGACCTTTTTCAAGGTGCAGATGCCTCTCATTCTGCCGGGTGTGATTTCAGGCGCCCTGTTCGCCTTCATCACGTCCTTCGACGAAGTGGTCGTGGTCCTGTTTGTCGGATCGTCCGGTCAGAAAACACTGCCGTGGCAGATGTTTACCGGCTTGCGTGAACAGATTTCACCGACGATTCTATCCGTGGCGACAATCCTGGTGGCCATGTCGGTCCTGCTGTTGACGACGCTTGAATTGCTGCGTCGCCGTTCCGAGCGTTTGCGCGGTATTAGGGCCCAATAGCCCGCAATGCAAAAGCGGCGGCCAAGTGTATTGAGCCGGGCATTGTTCTGTGCGTGCCTGGTTTTGCTGGCGACATTGCCCACATCCACCCCGGCGCAAACCCCGATCGATCTGAACCTCGTCCTGGCGATCGACTGCTCGCAGAGCGTTGACGACGCCGAATTCGCGCTGCAGGTCGAGGGGACGGCGAGCGCTCTGCGATCGGAAGAGATCCTTCAGGCGATCCAGGCCGAACCGTTTGGCGCCATCGCGGTCACCGTCGTGCAATGGTCCGGTGAAAACAGTCAGATCGTCGCCATTCCCTGGACATTGGTCCGCGACCGCGAATCCGCTGCGGCTCTGGCCGATGAAGTCGCCGACCTCCCGCGTCTCACAAGGGATGGCGCAACATCGATTTCCGCGCTCATCGGATTTGCTGCCGAGCTGATCGCCAGGAGCCCGAACCGGGCCACCAGGAATGTCATCGACGTGGCCGCCGACGGTGCCAACAACAGCGGCACCCGGGTCGATATTGCGCGAGATCATGCCGTTTCCGGCGGCATTGTCGTGAACGGTCTTACGATCCTCAACGAAGTGCAATATTTGCACTATTACTTCCGCAATCACGTCATCGGCGGACATGGAGCCTTCGTCGAGATCGCAAGCGATTACGCCGACTTCGAAAGGGCTATCGCTAAAAAACTGCTGCGCGAAATCCAGGGAAATTTCCTGTTTTGACATGTCGCGGCGCATTGCATGAACCTGGAAACGCCCGGGCCGCCGAAAGCGTCGCTCATGTCTCCGCCGTCATCCGCAGGGAGGGCTGCAGCAGGACAAAAAAGCCGGAAACGGTGAGGGTGTACAATGCCATGACAACGAACTGGGTTTCCAGCGCGACGCCTGCATCGATCAGCCAGCCCATGAGCCCCGGCGCCAGCGCGGTTGCAAACACCATTTGAGCCATCGCCAGCGATCGGATCGCGCCGATATGGCGGGTTCCATAGAGTTCCGCCCAGATCGCACCGAGCATTGCCGAGGCCATTCCCGCCGTCATACCCAAAAGCCCCATTCCACCCGCCGCCGCATAAGGGGCCGACGATGTCGCCAGGAGCATGAGCGAGCCCACCATCGGCAACAGAAAGAACGGCAGCATCCGGCGTGCGCTGAACCGGTCGATCAGAAACCCGGCGGCGAACGCCGCCAGAACCGACGCAAACGGATAGGCTGCGAAACTGGCGGCGAAGAACTTCAGGGTCCAGCCCTTCTGTTCCGCCAGATGAGCCTGATGGAAGACCATTCCGGTTCCAATGAACGGTGCGGCGAGCAGGCCCGGCATCAGCATGTAGAACTGCGGCGAGCGCAGCACAGCCGATCGGGTCCACTGGGTTTTCTCCCATCCGCCGGCATTGTCCTCCTCCTCGACCCTGCGCGGAGAGGCCGGCTTTCCGGCAAGAAGCAATATGAATACCGGAACGATGACAACCAGCAGAAAACCGGCCGCGGCAATCCAGGTTTCCCGCCAGCCGATAGCAAAGATCATCGCCACCACCAGCGAAGGCCAGATCGCCTCACCGGCGGGATGACCGAGACCGGACACGGCAAGCGCCTTGCCGCGGTCGCGGTCGAACCAACGTGCCGCTGCGGTCATGGAGATATGACTGAGCATGCCCTGCCCGAACAGGCGCAAGGTGAAAATCACCCCGACCAGCATGGACCAGTGAGCGACGAACGCCATGCCTGTCGTAGCGATCGAAAGCGCCAGAATGGTCGCCACACCCAGCGTAATGACGCGCATCTGATCAGCAAGTTTGCCGAGCCAGATGAGCACAAGCGCGCTTGCGACGGTTCCCACGAGATAAATCTGGCCGAATTCGCCATGGCTCAGCCCAAATTCGTCGCGGATCTCACCTCCGAACAGCGAAATGAAAAATGTCTGACCGAAACTGGACGCGAAGGCGAGCAGAAATGTCGCAGCCAGCCAGGACCAGGAACGGCGATAAAATGAAAAGTCAAACATGCATCAGAAATCTTTTCCTGCGGTGCATTCCGCAACGACACCGCCGGATTTGCGGCACAAATGACGCAACAGCCATACCGAATTGCCATCAGGGAAACTGTAATTTGGCGTGGGCGATTCTAGCAATGCAATATGCGCATATCTGACATGCAATGGAAATACTTGAACATCCGGGTGTTTGGTTCCATATCGGAGTCAGGCTGATTGATACGGCTTCGGGACACTCCTCCCAATCCCCAGTCGTAGCTGCCAGCTGTTCCCCTCTGGAAGGTGATAGCGCACCTTGCGCTCACTTGACACTGGCCGGGCATTGCCCGGCCATTTTTTTTGCCTGGTTAACGCCGGCCGGACCTGGGCGCACAAAAAACCCGACCTGAACGGTTCAGATCGGGCATTGCTTCGGCAAAGGTCTTTCGGCCGTTTACATGAACAACCGCTCGTCCTGCAGATCCTTGTAGAGGTCCGCGACCTGTTCCCCATAACCGTTGTAGATCACGGTCGGGATCCGATTGTCGGTCCCAAGAACGCGTTCCGTCGACTGTGCCCAGCGCGGATGCGGCACCGCCGGATTGACGTTGGCCCAGAAGCCGTATTCCCGCGCCTGGACTGCCTCCCAGAACGATTTCGGCCGTTCTTCGGTGAAACTGATGCGTACAATCGACTTGATCGATTTGAAGCCGTATTTCCACGGCAGCGCCAGGCGCAAAGGCGCCCCGAATTGTTTCGCCAGCGATTTGCCATAGGCGCCCGTTACCATGAAGGCGAGATCATTGGTTGCTTCCGCCATCGTGACCCCTTCGACATAGGGCCAGGGATACCAGCTCTGGCGCTGGCCCGATGCCATATCCGGATCATGGAACGTTTCCAGACGCACATATTTTGCCGAACCGAGGGGACGCGCAAAATCGACCAGGGCTTTCAGCGGGAAGCCGGACCAGGGAATGGTCATCGACCAGGCTTCCACACAACGATGTCGGTAGAGACGCTCCTCAAGCGGCATCTGCTTCAGGATGTCATCGATACCAACCGTCTTTTCTTCCTCGACCAGTCCGTCGATCTTGACCTCCCAGGGTCGGATCTTGAGGACCTGGGCATCCTTGTAGATCCGCTTGTGGGACCCGAACTCATAAAAGTTGTTATAGGTCGAATTGACGTCTTCCGGTGTGACCTCGCGCTCGATCGTGTAGGCTTCGTTGCGCGGGACCGGATAGAGACCGGCGCTCGGATCCTCGTCCGCCGCATGTGCCCGACCGGAGAAGAGACCCGATCCGCTCATCAAAACCGAGCCGCCGATGAGGCCGGCTCCCGCCAGGATCTTGCGCCGGTTGAGAAACACCGTTTCAGGCGTAGCGCGCGATTCGGGAATCTCCCATCCCCGGAATTTCTTGATTAGCATACCGTCCTCCTCCGCGAGGGCCTTGTTGATCGCTCGCATGTGAGCGCATTCGCAGCAAACTTAAACCCCCGTAATCGTTAATTTCCCGGTCGAACGCGGTCAATTGGGGCGATTCACGATAAACTTTACGAGAGGATACGTGATGTATCCCGCGTTTCCCGTCATTTTTACTTGGGGCAGCCCGACACGAAACCCGGGCAAACCACAAAGTGGTTGCCCGGTTCTCACAGCACATTCAGTCCTGTGTCTGGTTATGCTGCCTGGCTCGCCTGTTGTTGCAGAACGTTGTCAGCCAGGCGGCCGGTCAGTTCAGACAGATGATCGAACGTGTAGGTGTAAGACCCTACACCGGCCGTTGCCGACCTGATTTCGATGATCAGGTCCTGGATCTCGGCGGCCGGCATCATCGCCTGCACCTCATCCCAACCGTCCCAGCCGTTGCGCGCGTCAAATCCCATGATCTGTCCGCGGCGTCCCGACAGGATCGCGTTGATCTTGGCCGTATCTTCGGACGGGCAGACCACTGTCACCTGGAAGATCGGTTCAAGCAGCACCGGCCGGCAGTCCGCCATGCCCTCGCGCATCGCGATCTGTGCCGCCATCTTGAACGCCTGATCCGAGGAATCGACATTGTGATAGGAACCGTCGGTCAGCGTCACTCCGACATCGACCACCGGAAAGCCGAGCGGTCCGGACGCCAGATATTCCTCGGCGCCATGTTTGACCGATGGAATATATTGTTTCGGCACGACGCCCCCGGTAATCGTGTCGTTGAAGACGAAGCCCTCGCCACGTGCAAGCGGCCGAATATCCAGGATCACGTCACCGAACTGGCCGTGCCCGCCCGACTGTTTCTTGTGTTTTCCGCGTTGTGTCGTCTTTCCGCGAATGGTTTCCTTGTAGGGAATGCGCGGCGTGCCGGTTTCGACCTCAATTCCGTATTTTCCGGTCAGCCTTTCCAGCGCCACCCGCAGGTGCATTTCGCCCTGCCCGCCGAGCAGGGTTTCGCCGGTATCGGGCGAATGAATCATGGAGAGCGATGGATCTTCCTCCATGATCCGCTGCAGGGACGACGACAGCTTGACCTCATCCTTGCGTTCCTTGGGCAGAACCGACCAGGACATAACCGGCTGCGGCGCCTGGGGAGTGAACAATTGCTCGGCAGCAGACTTTTCACTTGTCAGCGTGTGTCCCGTCTCCGCGCCATCCACCTTGCCAAGGGCAACGGTCTCGCCCGCCGCGGCGGTTCCGGTCTTGCTTGCCTGCTGACCGAATATCGAGAACAGGCTTGAAACCCGGTCGTTCGTGCCGCCCGGATTTGCAAGCACATCTCCTTCGGATATCGCGCCTGTAAGCACCCGGGAGATCGACATTTTACCGCCATGGTTGGTATGCAGGGTTTTCATCACATGCAGCAGCGTCGCGCCGCTGTCGCCGACCCCGAGCCTTTCCCGCGTTTCAACTATTCCCGGAGCTTCGTGTCGCAGCGCCTTCAACAGCCGCAAAATTCCGTTCCCGTTCACCGCCGACCCGATGAAAACCGGGCAGATCTGACCCGCACGGGTTTCCGCGACCAGATCGTCGAACACCTGATCCGAGGGCGGTTCGATTTCGTCAAGCAATTGCTCCATCAGGGAATCGTCGTAATCCGCCAGCGTCTCGAGCATGGAAAACCGCGCTTCGACCTCCCGAGCCCGTTCGTCATTGGGGATCGGCATCGTCTCACTTTCGGCATGTTCCCGATAAACATGCGCCCGCTCCAGCGCCAGATCGATAAAGCCGGTCGCGATCCCGTCCTTCCAGATCGGTATCTGCCGGAGGACCAGCGGCACTTTTGAGGCCGGTTGCAGGAATTCCAGCGTTTCACGGACCCGGTTGGTCGCCTTGTCGATCTTGTTCAGGAACAAAACATGCGGAATGGCCTGGTCTTCCAGGGATTTCAATATCGTCTGCAACGCCGGCACCTTCTTGGCATCCGGTTCACAAACGACGACTGCAATGTCGCACGCCGCCAGCACACTTTGCGCTTCGTGGGTGAACTCGACGGACCCCGGACAATCGACGAAGGTATAGCGATCCCCCATGAATTCGGTGCTTGCAAGATTGGCTTCAACGCTCATCGAATGGGTGCGGGCTTCCGGCGAGGCGTCGCCGACGCTCGATCCCTGGTCGACGCTGCCCGGCCGGTCAATCGCCCCGGTCCGGGACAGGATTGCTTCCAACAGGCTGGTTTTTCCGCTGGCGAAGGGTCCAACAAGCGCTACGCATCTTGGACCCTCTACTCTGCCTCCGCCGGTGATTCCGTTTCCGTCTCCCATGACCACACCTTTCGTTCCTGTTATGTTCGCACACCGTTTCGCCGACATAACACGCTCGATCGCAAAGTGTTTGCCGCGCCAAAGGATCGTCTCAAGCCATTGCCCTCTTGGCAAGGAGAAAAAGGATCGACAATAATAAATTCTCATTTTTTGCGAAATCATTAGAGAGTTCGCCGACGTTGCCATTCGATTATTCAACAACAGGAAATCAAAAATCCGAAGTGGAGAAATAATTGAAAATGCAATGAAATTGTTTTTCACTGGTCAATGACGTCGTTCCGCAGCAGGATATCCATCCGATGACTTATGCACTGTTTCCAAGTCCAGTCACGGAACGTGAAAAATCACGCCAAAATCTGTGCGTTACGGGAAGGGTTCAAAAACCGCACCTGCAATAACACCCTTCGGTATCGAAGGGAATGCCGAGATCCCCCTTGCGCGTTCACATCCGCCTCACGATAATATGGGTTGAAACAGCGTGTAACAGCGCCAGATCCGACCGCACATATTCTTGACGCGAATGCGCGTATTCTGACCTCCACTCACCGCTTCAGCCGGAGTTCCTGACATGCCAAAGTCCGGGCCATTTGGCCAATCCACGAAAACTCTCCTTGCGGTTTTGGCCATCAATTTCGGCACCGTAACCGCCGGCGCACTTGTCGCCGCTGCCACTGAAACGGCCCAGCACAACAACAATGAGGCACACCCCGTGGGAGATCGCAAAGGCACCACTCAAGCGCTTTCGGTGAAATGCGATACCGACGCAATTCCGAACATCAGCAAAAAGCGTCTGGCGGGCTGCAAATCCGCCACCTGGTTCCAGCAGTCCGGCGAATCCGTCACCGAAAGCGTCGTCCTGTTCCATATCGACCCGAAGGACAAAAAGATTTCGGACGGCAATCGCGCCGAGCTTCGCGACCTGTACGAAGCGGTCAACGGCGAGGAGATCTGGTACCGGATTTCAACCAAACTGCCCTCTGATTTCCCCATAGACGCAAAACACCGGCTGGTTCTCAGCCAGTGGCACGAACGCACCGCGGAAGGGGCGCCAAGCCTCAGACCCCCGCTGTCGCATCGCCTTTGGAACGGACGCTTTGTCGTGACGTTGTGGAACCAGGACCGGATCGACAGACAAGGCCTGGAAGGCGATGGAGAGATCCTGTTTGAAATTCCGAAAATCGAGCTGGGCGTCTATTATGACTTCGTCTACAAAGCGGTCTGGTCTCCCGACGATACGGGGCAGATTATCGGCTGGATGCGCAAATGTTCGGATTCGGGAGACGCCTGCGAGAAGACCCCATGGCAGGAGATCGTGCGCCATGAAGGCCCCAGCGGCTATCCGGGCGTGATCGGATATTATTTCAAATACGGCCTCTACACCGTAAGGGAATTCGACACCGCTTTTACGGCCTATCACAAGGACTATCAGGCCGGAGCCAATGCCGAAGCGATCGGAGCCACCGACCCGATTTTTCTTGAATAGACCAGATACCGTCGCCGGGCATGTTGAAATGGCGGCGCTGACGCCGCCATTCCGGCGATCACTGTAAAGGCTTTATCAGCGCAGGTTGCCGCAGAAACGCTGGATCCGCGTGCAGGCTTCCTCAAGGGCTTCCGTCGAGGTCGCATAGGAAATCCGGAAATTCGGACCGAGACCAAAGGCGGAACCGTGCACGACCGCAACCCCTTCGGCTTCCAGAAGTTCGGTCACGAAATCCTCGTCGGTTGCCAGGGTCTTGCCCGACGGGGTCGCCTTGCCAATGGTTCCGGCACAGGACGGAAACACATAGAATGCGCCTTCGGGCACCGGACATGAAATGCCGCCGGCCTGATTGAGCATGGAGACCACCAGGTCGCGCCGTCCCTTGAAGATCTCATTGTTCGGCTGAATGAATTCCTGGGTCCCGTTCAGGGCCTCGACGGCCGCCCATTGCGAAACCGACGAGGGATTCGATGTGGATTGCGACTGTACCTTGGCCATTGCCTTGATCAGGGTCTGCGGTCCGCCCGCATAGCCGATCCGCCACCCGGTCATGGCATATGCTTTGGACACGCCGTTCACCGTCAGGGTCCGGTCGAACAGTTCGGGCTCGACTTCGGCAATCGTTGCGAACTTGAAATCGTCGTAGACGAGGTGCTCGTACATGTCGTCGGTCATCACCCAGACATGCGGGTGCGCCTTCAGGACATCGGTCAGCGCCTTCATTTCGCTGGCCGTGTAGGCCGCACCGGACGGGTTCGAGGGCGAGTTGAAGATAATCCACTTGGTTTTCGGCGTGATCGTCGCCTCAAGCGCTTCAGGCGTAATCTTGAAACCGGATTCCTGTGTTGCCGGCACCTCCACCGGCGTTCCGCCGGCCAGCGCCACCATGTCCGGATAGGACACCCAGAAGGGCGCCGGCACCAGCACTTCGTCGCCGGGATTGATGGTTGCGATCAGTGCATTGTAAAGCACCTGCTTGCCGCCCGTGCCCACGGAAATCTGATCCGGTGTATAGACGAGCGAATTCTCGCGCTTGAATTTGCCGCAGATGGCATCCTTCAATTCGGGGATGCCGTCAACGGCAGTGTATTTGGTCTTGCCTTCCCGGATTGCGCGGATTGCGGCTTCCTTGATGTTTTCCGGTGTGTCGAAATCCGGTTCCCCGGCGCCAAGCCCGATCACATCGCGGCCGGCGGCCTTCAGTTCACGCGCCTTGGTGGAAACGGCAATCGTCGCGGATGGTTTAACCCGGGACAACGAGTCGGCAATAAAACCCATAACGAGCTCTCCTGGAGCAAAAGACGGTGTGGACGGTCGGGCGCGAAACGACCCCGCGCCCCTTACGATTGTTTCAGCGGCCGCCGCGTTGACATGCATGGCCGGCGAAACGTGCGGACACTAGAACAAGAACCGCTCAAGTGTAATCCCACCAAACAAATTTAATGCGATATTCATCCTGCGTTCACGCCCGCTCTCTGCGGCCGCCCCGGCAGGTTTGCCATGATCCCGCAGTGCCGGCCGCAGCGGGTTGACAAGTTTTGCATCATTTAACATTATTGTTAAATGAATGAACAAACCCTCTGCACAACTTTCGGCGCCCTGTCCGACCCTATCCGTCTGTCGATCGTCGAGCGCCTTGCCCGTGGTGGTGAGATGTCCGCCGGCGATATTGCCAGCCCCTATGCGATCAGCCTGCCTGCCATATCGCGCCATCTCGGCGTGCTTGAACGGGCGGGGCTTGTCGAACGCCGTGTCGATCGGAAATGGCGCCGGTTTCGCCTTCGTCCGGAAGCGGTCGGCGCGGCCCATGACTGGTTCGAACAGCACCGGGCCTTCTGGGAAGGATCGTTTGATCGTCTCGCCACTGTCCTTACTGAAATCGAAACCGACAATCCCGAGGAATGAATTCGAAATGAGCAGCGCGAACCGAGTTGAAATTCAGCGCCGGTTAAAGGCGAAACCTGAAACGGTTTACGATGCCTGGACCAGGCCCGAGATCATTGCCCGGTGGTGGGGGCCCGAAGGCGTGAGCCTTGCCGATCATTCATTTGACCTGACCGAAGGCGGATCCTGGCGGACCGTCATGGTTTCACCAGAAGGCAAACGGCACATTGTCGGCGGCGTCTACCGCGAATTGCGCCGTCCGCATCGCCTTGTCACAACCTGGGCCTGGGAAGAGGGCGGAGTGCCGGGTGCGGCAAGCCTTGTGACGGTGACCTTCGAACCTGCCGGCCAGGAAACCCTGATGACCCTCATTCACGACAGACTGGTCGATGAAGACAGCGCAGCCGCGCATACGCTCGGATGGAACTCATCGCTCAACTGCCTGGAGGCGCTATGGGCCTGAACCACCTGCAGACCCGTTAATCGGACAGAAAGGTACAGTCATGAAAACCCATTTGCCGAAGCCTTTTCCCAATGAACCAACGGATTATCGCGAGGCCCGCAACAAGTTGCTGGCCGCGGAAGCCGACTTGCGCAGCGCGGTTGAAGCCGTTGCCGAACAGCGCCGGCAATTGCCGCTCGGCGGCCGGGTTGCAGAGGACTACGTCTTCGACGAGTGGGTGGACGGAGCCCGCGTCAGGACCGGCCTGTCCGACCTGTTTCAGGGCGGCAAGGAAGCCCTGATCCTCTATAGCTTCATGTTCGGTCCCCTCGACGCTTCCCCCTGCCCGGCCTGCACTTCGCTGCTGGACGGTTGGAACGGCGCGGCGCCCCACATCAATGCGAGGGTCAATTTGGCAGTCGTCTGCGCCTCTCCCGTGGAGCGGTTCGCCCATATTGCCCGGGACCGCAACTGGTCCGGTTTCAGGCTGTTGTCCAGCGCCGGCAACACATACAACACCGATTATCTCGGACAGGGCGAGGACGGCAGCCAGCGCCCCATGTGCACGGTTTTCGTGCGCCGGCAGGACGGGATCTATCATTCCTGGAGTTCGGAACTCCTGTTCGCGCCGTCCGCCGGGCATCCGCGCCACATGGACCAGACCTGGCCGCTTTGGAACATCCTCGACCTGCTGCCGGAGGGACGCGGCGCCGACTGGTTTCCCCAATTGTCCTACGATTGACACCCACCGGATGCTCATACCGCGACGGCGAACGCTTGACGTATCGACGGCGCGAAGACGCTGATGTTAAGGTCGGCAGAAATGTCGTATCCGGTCGAGACTGCCGGACACGGCAATATGCTCGTGGCAGCCAACCGACTTTCCCCGTTGGCATGGAACCTGTGCCGACATGGAATTATCCGACCTCCTGATTGTGTTCGGCGCGCTCTCGGGCGGCTTTGTCTCCGGACTGACCGGCTTCGGCACCGGCATCACCGCACTGGCATTCTGGCTGCATGCGGTGCCGCCGGTCATCGCCACGCCGCTCGTGGTCATCTGCGCGATAATTGCCCAGTTGCAAACGCTTCCCGCCATCTGGCACGCAATCGCATGGCGCCGGGTTCTGCCTTTCATCGTCGGCGGGGTGGCCGGCGTCCCGGTTGGAGCTCTCTTTCTGCCCCTGATTCCGGTTTCGGCCTTCAAGACGGCAATCGGCGTCCTGCTTCTGGTCTATTGCACCGTCATGGCGTTTGTTCAGGTAAATGCCAAACCGGTTCGTGCCGGTTGGGCTGCCGACGGTCTCGTCGGGTTTGGCGGCGGTTTCCTGGGAGGGCTCGCGGGCCTCTCCGGCCCCTTGCCGACGATCTGGTCACGCTTTCGCGGCTGGAGCAAGGACCAGCAGCGCGGGGTATTTCAGGCCTTCAATCTGACGATCCTGACACTTGCGGCCATTGGACAGTCGATTGCCGGCCTGATGACTGCGGAGGTTGGCAGGGCCGTGCTCGTGGCTTTGCCCGCGACGATCCTCGGGACCTGGCTCGGACGCCGCTCCTATAGCCGGCTGGGTTCGGCAAGTTTCAATCGCGCGGTTCTCGCTGTCCTGTTTCTGTCCGGCCTCGGCCTGATTGTCTTCGCCTGACGATCGATCTGTTGCCGGGGGAAATGGCGGCGACCACATATGTCGAAATCAGTCCGTTTCTCGAAACTTTCGGAAAACAATTTTCCGGAACCGGATTGGCTGTTCCATATTGAACTCTGGCGACAACCGCTCCATATCAAAAGTGTAGGAACTGTTAACCGCTTGGAAACCGTAATTGGGATAACAAACTCTGAAGGCAACCGACCAAATTTTCGCCACATTGTGAACAAGGTCGCGCCGGATTACTTGCCTAATCTTTCGTCTGCAAGCATGAATTTTACGTATCGTTAGCGATCAGGGCGCAGATCGCCGGTATACATCGGGACCAATTCCAAGATGTCGATATCCAGCATAATGCGGAAATGCGCGAAATTTGGGCACAACCATGGTCGTTTCATGATCCTGGCGGCTTTTCTTGCCTTTGGCGCGACAGCAACGCCAACCGTCTCAGCGGCGGGATACGGCGATGGGTTGCCACAGGCGGGAATCCATGCCGGCCCGGTCATGTGGACGCAAAACCCCGGGGAACAAGCCGGGTTTTCCATCGATCGCGCTCTACCCAACGTCCTGCCCTATGGTGCCGTTCAGGATGACCAGTTTGCGTCGGACGGCGAGTACGGGATTGCGCTTCAGCTGACGCCGCTTGCGGCCGGCCGCGAAATCCGCTGGGAAACCAAAAGCGAAGCGCCTGTCGCCGCCGCGATCGACAATTCCAGACCGCATGTCTGGGTGAAGATCGAGCCGAAATCCGGCAACAGTCCCTTTTTCCTGGCCCTTGTCATCGCGCTCTTCACCATCAGTGCGACCGGCGTCATGATGATGTGGCGCCAGATCGGCAAACCTGAGGAAGCCGAACGTCCGGGTTGGGAACGCTGGCGGCATTAGAGCATTTCACCGTTTCTCCGAAACGGTGAAATGCTCAAGTTCCTTGTTTTCCGCATTTCTTATCTGGTCAGACTGTTCCGTCTAAACAGGAAAAGCTCTAGATGCCGAGCCGGTTGGGCGGATACGACTGAACCGAAGGCGGCGCCACGAAAACCGGGACCCTGGACGTTTCGCGTCTTTGCGAAACGTTCCAGGAGCGAAACAGAGCGCCCGCCGTCCGCTTTAGACAGTCTGAATTTTTGGCGGTATTGCCGAATAGCCGAACGGCGCCTTCGGATCGACGACAAATTCGATCAAGCGCCGGTTGGCGGCCTTTTTCTGGACGCCGGAGAATTTGTGCGCGGCCGCGAAGGCGGCCTTGGCCCAGAAGCCGACGCCGGACGTGTCCTGTGACAGGGTCTCCAGTCCTGCATATTTCCGCAACAGGCCATTGGCATAGTTCACGGCGTAGGCCTTGCGGATCTGCGACGTGAAATGTTCCGTCGTCATCGAAACGTTTACGCAATCCCCGTTGACGATCCGGTGCGGTCCGTTGAGATCCCAGTGCAGATATTGTCCAGGTTGCAGATCGTAGATTTCGGCATAGTCGTCGAACCAGGGTTCGTAGCGGATCTCGCCTTCCTCGATCTGGTTGAGGACAATTTTCTCCAGTGAACTCTGCGGCAGGAACGGGTCGCGCGGCGGATAGACATAAACCTTCTTGTTGCCGCGCATCTGCCACAACATCTGGCCCGGAATGTCGGAATGAAAAAACACGTTCGATCCCGGTGA
>Ga0207422_1003039_pt1 | contig 18604 bp, 14 predicted proteins | sample MarCyaLeptolynsp_FD_187757 | JGI IMG/M metagenome (GOLD analysis project Ga0207422, IMG submission 187757) | Marine cyanobacterial communities from Panama - species 1 Leptolyngbya sp. (SPAdes) | ecosystem: Environmental > Aquatic > Marine > Unclassified | place: Panama: Panama City | collected...
AATACCTCGTGGAGCCTTACCTATCAATCAAATAATCTATTTAAAAATCTATGGAATTTTTTCAAAACAGCATGGTTGTAACCATCGTGGTAATTGTGGTCGCGCTACTAGGAGTGATCGCGCTTATCTCAAAATTTTATCACAAGGCATCCCAAGGCCAAGCCTTAGTAAGGACTGGCTTGGGCGGCATTAAAGTCAGCTTTAATGGCATGCTGGTCGTACCCGTTCTTCACAAATTGGAGATTATGGATATTTCACTGAACACCATAAACATTGAAAGAAAAGGTAAGGACGGTTTAGTATGTAAGGATAATATGCGTGCCGACATCAGCGTGGCCTTTTATGTCCGGGTAAATGAGATGGAGGACAGCGTAAAGAAGGTGGCCAAAGCCGTAGGTTGCAGCCGCGCCTCCTCCAGTGAAGCACTGCGCTTACTCTTCGAAGCTAAATTCTCGGAAGCCTTAAAAACGGTAGGTAAGAAATTTGACTTTGTCGATCTGTACAACCAGCGTGATGAATTCCGTGAGGCCATTGTAAGCATTATCGGGACCGAATTAAGTGGATACGTATTAGATGCTGCGGCCATTGATTTCTTAGAACAAACTCCCCTAGAATCATTGGATCCACAAAACATCTTGGATGCGGAGGGTATTAAAAAAATCACCGAAATCACCGCTCGTGAAGCCGTTAAATCCAATCATATCCAACGAGATAAGGAAAAAACCCTTACTCAGCAAGACGTAGAAGCGCGCGAAGCCATATTGGTTTTGGAAAAGCAATTGGCCGAATCGGAAGAAAAACAAAAACGCGAGGTAGCCAATATCAAGGCTCGTGAAGAAGCGGAGATTTCTAGAGTGAATGAAGAAGAGCGCCTTAAAGCGGAGCGCGCTCGTATAACGACCGAGGAGGAATTACAGGTAGCCGAAGAAAACAAGCTACGCCAGGTAATTGTAGCCTCCAAAAACAAGGAACGTACCGATGCCGTAGAAACGGAACGCGTAGAAAAAGACCGGGCCTTGGAGGCAACCGAAAGAGAACGAATTGTTACCCTCACCCAAATTGAGAAGGAGAAAGCAATTGAGGAAGAGCGCAAAAACATCCAAGAGGTAATCCGCGAAAGAGTGGCGATAGAAAAAACCGTGGTGGATGAAGAAGAGCGCATCAAAGATACCCGCGCCTACGCTGAGGCCGAACGTTTGAAAAAAGTAGCCCTTACAGAAGCGGAGCAAAGAGCTGAAGCGGCTCTCGTAGAAGAGATCAAACGCGCCGAAGCGGCCAAGCAAGCGGCAGAATTTGACGCCAAGCGCATGATTATCGATGCGGAAGCAGAGCAACAAAGCGCCAGTCAAAAAGCAGAAGCCGTGAAGACCCTTGCTGAGGCGGAAGCCGCAAGAGAAGCCGCTAAAGGAATGGCCGAGGCTCAAGTTATGGAAGCCAAAGCAGCCGCCAGAGAGAAACAGGGAGAGGCGGAAGCCAGTGTCCTTGAAGACCAGGCTCTTGCAGAAGCCAAAGGCATTGAGGCTAAATCTAATGCTCAAGCCGAAGCTGATTTACGTATAGGTAATGCGGCAGCAGAGGTTAACAAAGCCAAAGGTTTAGCCGAAGCGGAAGTCATTCGCGAAACTGCCGAGGCCGAGAAGGAAAAAGGTCTGGCCGACGCCAAAGTGATGCTAGAAAAAGCAAATGCTGAAGCCGAAGGAATTGATCGCAAAGCTGAAGCGATGAAAACTCTGAACGAGGCGGGTAAGGAACATGAAGAGTTTAAATTACGCTTGGAGAAAGACCTGCAAGTAGAACTCGCTGGCATCAATATTCAGAAGGATATCGCCGATGCTCAAGCCGAAGTATTATCTGAGGCTCTCAAGAGTGCCAAGATTGATATCGTAGGCGGTGAACAAGTATTCTTTGACAAGATTGTGGGCGCCATTACCCAAGGGAAATCCTTCGATCGCACCGTGGACAACAGTGAAATTTACAGTGACTTAAGAGCTCAGCTACTCGACCCTAATGGGAAGCCGCTTTTAGAGCAACTAAAGGAAATCTTTACTGAATCAGGCATCGATAGCGAGGATGTTAGAAATCTAAGTGTTGCGGTCTTCCTAAATCGCTTGATGCAAAAAACCGAGGATCCCGTAAAGCGCACGAACCTCCAGCAAATGTTAGAATTAGCTAAATCATCCGGAATTGGAAACAATTCTGTGCAAGATTTAGGAATCCTTTAATTTAAAAATCACCAAAACCGGGGCGAACTTGTTTCGCCCCTAATATTCGCACATGCCTGAAGAACCAATCACATCTGATTCCTCCCAAGAACAACTGGAAGCCGGCAGCTATGGCATCATTCGAGAAAGACTCGAGAAGCACGGTAAGGAACTGCAACAAAAATTGCAGCAGCTTAACTCAGAACGCCGTGAAGTCTTTGGGGCGACCGAAACTAAGCTCATCGCTAATGAGCGAATCAGCACGGAAAACAATTGTTTGGCCCGTGATATAGTTCCGGTTGGAGATGACCTTTTTTGGTTTGGATACAATGTGCAGATTGGCCTCAAAGCCGAAACCAAGGTTGCGGACGTATTTAGTGTTTATCGCTATGATAGAGAACAACACCGTTTCCTAAGTGCCGATTTCCCTGGCTTTGAACACGAACAATTCTTACTCGATTTTCAAAACCTCTATCAATATTACCGGGAAACTCGCTTTAGCAAATTTGCCATCATTGGCCCCCATATCTTCATGGTGTTTCAAGTCGGCAAGACTCCCATGGATATCAAAACCTTTAAATGGAGCCTGAAGGATGGGAAGTACCGCTATGTAGATAATCGCAGTGATCATGAATTTCGCTACCCCGATCAACATGAATTTGCATGGATTAAGCTTGGCCGCGACATGCATCGCACCGGTCAATTCCCCCATATTTCCATTGAGGATCGGGTGTTTGTAGAAACCATTGGTGGCGACTTAACGCTTAAAGTGGAAGACAACACCAATAGCGGGAAGGGCATCTACAGTGAGCCGGTACAGGAGGCTGACCAGACCTTGGACGATGCAGATATTTCCTATGCTTCAGTGGGAAACCTGGTCCTATTAAAAATTCGTCCCTACCAAGAAGATCAAGATCGCTACCTGGTGTACAATGAAAAAATTCAGGCGGTAAAACGCATCGACGCCATCCAGGACTCCTGCGTCTTACTACCAGAGGATCAAGGTTTAATTTTCGCCAGAGGCTATTACAGTCAAAATGGTGAGGTGAAGCTCTTTGAAAGCGATCTGCGAAACATGCAATTTGAAAAGCGCATCCCTTCCCCAAATGGTGAGGACGTACTTTACATTTTCTACCAAGCGGAAAGTGGCACTTACGCCCTGATGCGCTATAATCTAATTGAACAAGAGGTAAGCACCCCCATAATATGCAGTGGCTATAGCTTATTTGAAGATGGTGAATTGATTTATTTCCGAGCCGAGGAAGAGCAAACCAAGCATCATTTGATTCAGGTATGGCAAACCCCTTTTTACTCTCCGAATCGCCAGGCTCAGGTGAGTCAAGATAGCTATATTGCCAAGGTTGGAAACAAGGAGATCGTGCGCGCCATGTCCGAGGCACGTGACCTTTTGAAGCTTATCTACCAAAAGGACAGTTACCAGGATCTCTACAATGACATTACCAAAAAAAGTGGAGATTTACTCGACAGCTACCATTGGCTAGGGGCCGAAGAGACATTTAAACTTCAAGAACCGCTGGTTAAGATTCGTACTACTGCCAAAAGCGCCATCGACGAATTTGAAAAGGTGATCTTATTAAAGCGGGAAAGCAATCAACAGTTTAATGAATTTGCCGAGGCCACAAAAAGTCAATTGCGCGGTATAAAATCTGGTCTTGGAAACCACATTGACGGATATGTAAAAAGAATGGCGGAACTACGCCAAAGTAGAGGTCAAATTCTGCATCTCCGCGAACTGCCCTATATTGATGTGGAAGGCCTTAATGAATTGGAACAAGCTCTGGTAGAAGCCAATGAAAAAGTGGCTTCCGACACTGGTGACTTCCTGCTTAAGAAAAAAGCGCTGCAACCTTATCACGATAAACTGGCTAATCTCGAACAAAACACCGAGGCTCTCAAGAAATCCATTGATGCTAAAAAGCTAGAAGATGAGAGCCTCCAATTGGCTCAAGAACTGGAAATGCTCATTGAAACAGTTAGCAATTTGCGGATAGAAGATAGCACGCAGAGCACCCAGATAATTGATCGCATTTCCAGTTTATATGGAGCCTTTAATCAAGTTAAAGCGCGAATTTCCCAGAGAAGAAAAGCCTTAGCGCAAACTGAAGGGGCATCGGAATTCAAAGCCCAAATTAGACTGGTTGATCAAAGCTTGAGCAACTTTTTGGATTTGGCCGACACGGCAGAGAAATGCGACAGCTACCTCAACAAATTAATGGTACAACTAGAAGAGCTGGAAAGTCGGTTTTCGGAATCAGAGGAATTCATTGAATCCATCGCAAGCTTGCGGGATGAGATTTACAACACCTTTGAAACTAAGAAGATTCAGCTGAAAGAGGCTAAAAACCGTAAAGCCCTTAAAATTCTAGATTCTGCCAAGAGGATTCTGGACGGCATCCGCCGGAGGATGCTTAACATGGATAGCAAAGATGCCATTCAAAGCTACTATGCCTCGGATTTCATGGTAATGAAATTGCGTGACCAAGCCCAAAGCCTAGTTGATTTGGGAGAATCGGTAAAGGCTGATGAGATTGAGAGTCAATTAAAGTCGGCCTATGAAGACGCCCTTCGACAGCTTAAGGATAAGCAAGAGTTATACGCTGACGGAGATCAATTAATTCAACTTGGAAAGCATAGATTTAGCGTAAATCATCAAGAGGTGGATTTATCACTGGTAGAGCGAAATGATGATTTGTACCTCCATATCAATGGCACAGGCTTCTTCGAAAAGATCGAACACCCGGACCTGGAAACCTGTCGCCCAGTATGGCAGCAAATTGTTCGCAGTGAAAACGAAGTCGTTTACCGGGCAGAATATCTGGCCTATAGCTTATTTCGACTAGGGCTAAGCTCTGGGGACCTGGCCCACTGGCATACCTTGAGCCCAACCGAGTTATTGGATTTAACCCAAAAGGAAATGGCGCAGAGATTTCATGAATCTTATGTAAAAGGGGTTCATGATGAAGACGCATCAAAAATATTATCGGCACTACTCAAGCTACATTTTAGTCTTGGGGCCTTGCGCTACACTAGCAAAGCTCGTCTCTGGTCCTTGTATGCATGGGAATTCTCATGGGACAGCGAATTGAAAAAGCAACTTCAGCAGGAATTTGAACATGTTAAGAGTATCCTGCAATTCTTCCCGGATAGCCGCAGCTTTAATAGTAGTCTAGAAGAACTCATGGAGCTTCTTCAAAATGAAGCAGAGATTGTGGAATTGCTCGAACCCAATGAGCAGGAACATAAAGAAGCTGCTCAATTCCTTTTTGATTGGCTGACGGGTAAGGAAACCCTTAGTTTTAGGAAAGAAGCTCGCGAGCTTAGCAGCAACTTCTTACAGGAACTTAAGAAGTCCTCCGCGACACGAAGTTTTGAAGCTGCGCGAAAAATTAACAACGACGAAGACTGGACCCGCAGTATCGTTCGCATTCGCACCTGGCTGAAGGCCTATATTGACAATCAAGAAATTGATCCTAGCTCAGGTATTTTGGAGGAAACCACTTACCTCTTGAGCCTAAATAAATTAGAAAAAGACAAAGGCCATATCCTGGCGGGCTCTCAAATTATTGAAGGCCTTAGAGGAGACCATGCCCGCTTGGAAAAGGGGCAAATGAATTTGGACTACCTCGAGATCAAAGCGCGCATGGACCATTTTGAAAATGTAAGTCTTAAGCTATACGATCGCTTCCAAGCCTTTAAAAAAGAAATACTTCAGGAGGAACGGCAGAAAATGGGGCTCCATGAATTCAAGCCCCGCATCATGAGTTCCTTTGTCCGTAATGAGTTACTGGATGAAGTTTATCTGCCTTTAATTGGTGATAATCTTGCCAAGCAGATAGGAGCGGCAGGCAATGCCAAACGCACAGACTTGATGGGTATGCTTTTACTTATTTCCCCGCCCGGATACGGTAAAACCACCTTAATGGAATACATCTCTGCTCGATTAGGCTTGGTATTCATGAAAATCAACGGACCTGCCCTTGGACATTCCGTAACCAGCGTAGATCCTGCTAGCGCACCTAATGCCGGAGCCCGGGAGGAACTTCACAAGCTAAACCTCGCCTTTGAAATGGGAGATAATGTGATGATTTACCTGGACGATATCCAGCATTGTCACCCCGAATTTCTGCAAAAATTCATCTCCCTATGTGATGCCCAAAGAAAAATTGAAGGGGTTTACAAAGGCCAAGCCAAGACCTATGACTTCCGCGGTAAGAAGGTAGCGGTGATAATGGCAGGAAACCCCTACACGGAAAGTGGGGACAAATTCCAAATACCAGACATGCTAGCCAACCGTGCTGACATTTACAACTTGGGAGACATAATTGGTGGAAAAGCTGAGGCCTTTGAACTGAGTTATATCGAAAATGCCTTGAGCTCCAATCCTAATTTATCTCTAATGAGTGATAAGCCCCGGACCGACTTAAAGGCCTTTTTACGAGCTATTGAAAATCAAGAGAAGGAAAATCTGAGTTTAGAGGCCAATTATAGCGCCACGGAGAAGGAGGAGATCGCACAGGTTTTGGAACACAGCTACCACATCCGAGAAACGGTATTGATGGTTAATAAGCAGTATATCCTTTCCGCGGGACAGGCAGATGCATTTCGGACCGAACCACCATTCAAGTTGCAAGGTTCTTATCGCGATATGAATAAGCTGATTGAAAAGCTTAGCCCGTTAATGAATGAGGAAGAGCGCAACCAGATAGTATTATCGCACTACGAAAATGAGTCACAAACTTTAACCCAAGGAGCAGAGTTCAATTTCTTGCGCTTAAAGCAGATGCTGGGGAGGACTAGCCTAGAGGAAGATAAACGCCTGGAGGAAATTCTCTCCGCCTTTCAGAAGCTACAAACTGCCAAGGGTTATGGAAGTAACCAGGTCGCCCCTATTGTTGAGCGCTTGGAGCAGATGGGCATTGGCTTAGAAGCCTTGGTGCGCATCTTCGAAAAAGAAAACGAAACGAACGAAAACAAAAACTAAAATGAGCTTTTTTCAAAATTTATTTGGCAAAAAGGAAGAACCTAAACCCTTTAGCAGAACCGTATTAGATTTAGATGAGGGATTCATCTTTGAGTATGATTTACAATCATGGGAAGTTCAAGCGGTATACGAGTACGACTGGGGAGATGAAGAGTTTAGCAAAGAGTTTAAAGTGAGCGATGGCAAGGATACCTATTTCCTCTCCGTCGAAGAAGATGATGAAATCGAAATGGTATGGTCGCAAAAAATCCCTCTAAGATCAATTGAAGGAAATATCGCTCAGACCATAGAAGAAAATGAACGACCACCAGAAACTATCGTATACGATTCCACCACCTATTACTTAGATGAGGAAAGTGCAGGCTACTTCCATGAAAAAGGCAAAGACGAAGAGAGCTGGGCCGAGTTTATGGTATGGGATTATTACGATAAGGGCGAAAAGTTCAATTTAAGCATAGAACAATGGGGTCCACGTAGCTTTGAAGCATCCCAAGGCAAATTGCTGAAACCCCATGAAATCTCAGAAATATTACCACGAAAACTATGACTATGAAACACTTCCAACGTTTACTTGCCTTTGGATTCCTTGCATGGGTTTTCCAGGCTTGTAGTGGTCCCAGCGCACCGGTCTTTGTGAAAAACCCGGTAGACGACCTCATCAAGGAGATGACTGATGTTCCAAATTTCAGCATCATCCTGTACGACATGAACTTCGACGAGGCCTCGGAGCAGTATTTACATCAATACCGCATCTTAAAGGAGCCCGTAAATGCTGATACCATTCTCAGTGAAACCACGGAATGGTTGCAGGTAGGCCCAGACTACTTCAATGAACATTTGGAGAATATGGGCATGACAATCGTATCGAAAACTAATGGCACGGTGGACAAAAAGACTAGTCCTCCCGGCTACAACCAATATGTTGGCAATGAAAAATATGGACAATGGCGCCAAAACTCAGATGGCACCAGCTTTTGGGAATTTTATGGGAAATATGCCTTCCTCCGCAGTATTCTTGGTTTTGGCTATTCTCCTATTTACTACGGCGGTTGGAACGATTACCGACGCAACTACTACCCCTATGGACGAAGCTACTACGGAGATGATGGCCGAGGAGGGCGCCGCTACGGAACCACTGGAAGTCATGTCAACAGCCGCAGCACCGCTTCAACCTGGACCAATAAAGACCAAAGCTTCAAAAACCGAGTACGAAGTAGAGTACAAAGAAGCTCAAGTAGAACCCGGAGCGGATCGCGCACCAGTCGGTCAAGTTCGCGCTACCGCAGTGGATCAAGCAGCAGAGGCCGCGGATTTGGTGGAGGAAAATAAATTAAAGGAACAACAGCATGACAACAGAATTAATCAGCAACGAATGGTTGAACGACCTGCTTCTCTTTGGAATTTATTTGGTCAGTTCCCTCGTCCTCCTTTACCTTGGTAAATGGGTGTTCCGTTTGACTAAGCCCCAGATAAAGGTTCCCCTTGAACTGGTCGAAAAGGACAATCTGGCTTTTAGCTTTGCCTATATCGGCTACTTTGCAGGTTTACTTTTAGCCGTGGGTTCAGCCATTTACGGGGAGTCCAATGGCTTGTGGATTGATTTAGAGGACATGGCCATCTTTGGTATCCTGGCGATTATCCTACTCAACCTTTCTTCTCTTATCATCGATAAGATTAACCTTCGAAAATTCTCCATCTGGAAAGAGATTACGGAGGATGAAAACGTAGGAATGGGCATCATAGAAGGCGCTAATTTTCTAGCTTCCGGTTTGATAATCTTCGGAGCGATTACCGGTGAGACGGATAGCCTAATCTTTGGAATTTACACCGCTGTAGCTTATTGGGCCATCGCCCAGATAATCATCGTAGCGACTACCGCTCTTTACGACCGTTTCACTCCCTATTCTTTGCACGATGAAATTGAAAAGGACAATAATGCAGCCGGAGTGGCCTTCGCCGGATTAATTATCGCTCTGGCAAACCTAATTCGCCATGGCTTGATGGGTGATTTCGAATCTTGGGATGATACCCTAATTGAAGTAGCTTATGAGACAGGTATCGGTTTAGTGGTCCTTCCTGTGATTCGCACTTTAGTGGATCGAATATTATTGCCCGGTCGTAAACTTAGCGATGAAATTGCTGGTCAGGACAAGCCAAATGTGGGGGCAGGCTTAATTGAGGCCCTGGCTTATGTTGGGGGATCTGTTCTGATTATTTGGTGTATTTAAATGAATAAGCGCCGTTCACCTTTTTTAAAATTAGCCTTGTTTGCCACCGGTCTTTCCGGAATTGTGGCCGAGTATATTCTCTCGACCCTGGCTACCTACTTCATTGGTGATTCGGCCGTACAATGGTCATTAATTGTTTCCACCATGCTCTTTTCCATGGGCATAGGCTCAAGGATTAGCAAATACTTGGAGGGAAATTTATTGATTAAGTTCATCGGCGTAGAGTTCGCCTTAAGCATATTGGTTTCCTTTTCTTCCCTCACGGCCTATACTGCCGCGGGGCTCACCGAATATGCAGGACTTATCATCTATGGCATGAGTATCTTAATTGGCCTCCTGATTGGTTTGGAAATCCCTTTAGTGATTCGGCTCAATGAAGAGTTCGAAAGTCTTAAAGTTAATGTGGCCAGCGTGATGGAGAAGGATTACCTCGGCTCACTAGTTGGTGGCTTATTCTTTGCTTTTGTAGGCCTTCCTATCCTTGGACTCACCTACACGCCATTCCTACTTGGACTCGTCAACTTACTGGTCGCGATAGGCCTTTTCATAACCGTAAGGAAGGAGCTTAAAGCCTCGCTAAATCAAGGTGTGATAGTAGCTTCAAGCCTTATTTTCTTATTAATGGCTGGAGGCGCTTTAAATGCACAGGAGATTATTCTCTTTGGCGAACAAGCCCGCTATCAAGACAAGGTTATTTTCTCCCGGCAGAGTAAATATCAAAAAATCGTCATCACCGAATGGAAGGACAATTACTGGTTATATCTTAATGGAAATCAGCAGTTAAGCAGCTTGGACGAGGATAAATATCACGAAGCCCTGGTTCATCCCGCCATGGCTCTCGCCGGTCAGGTTAAAGATGTTTTAGTGATGGGGGGCGGCGATGGTTGCGCTGCTCGGGAGCTGCTAAAATATCCGGAGGTGGAAAAAATCACGGTAGTAGACCTGGACTCCATGATGACTGGCTTAGCCAAACGCCATCCGGTTTTAACCGAGATGAACGACTCATCTTTTCATCACCCTAAAGTTCAGGTGGAAAACGGAGATGCTTTTAATTGGTTAGAGGAAGTAGAAGGTTTATTTGATGTGATTATCGTCGACCTACCGGATCCTCGTTCGGTGGAACTTAATCGCATGTATACGGAGGAGTTTTACCGTCTTTGCTACCTGAAGCTACGACCACATGGCAGTTTAATCACTCAAGCCGGAAGCCCCTACTTTGCCACTCAGGCCTTCCAATGCATTGATACGACTATGACTTCCGCAGGATTTGAAACTTTGGCCTTGCACAACCATGTTATAACCTTAGGCGAATGGGGTTGGATACTAGGCCAGAAACCACGTCCAAATCAGGATAAAATTAAAGTAAGGGCGCGTGCCTTAAAATTCGAAGGCCTTGATACAAAATGGCTGAATCAGGAGGCTATGTTGATGATGAGCTCTTTTGGCAAGGATATTTACTTTAAAAACTACGATAAGGTTGAGGTTAACCACATTCAAAATCCGATTTTGTATCGCTACTATTTAAAGGGAAACTGGGACTTGTATTAAGATGGAGAGAACTAAAATTTACAATTTCCGACTCTGGATAGAAATTACCGATCACCAAGAGATGATTGTCCCCCTCGAAGAAATGTTGCGCGAAGCTCAATATGGAATTGTAGGCTTCTCTGAGCATCATTTTTCTCCACAAGGATACACTTGTACTTGGCTTTTGAGTGAAAGTCATTGCGCCCTGCACACCTTCCCAGAGGAGGGTCGATCTTACATTGAACTTAGCGGATGTTCCGAGACGAAAAGCCAGCACTTTATTGAGGCCCTTAAAGCGAGGTGGAAAGGCTATATTAGCGGTTCTGAACAAAGCCAAATCTAATGAAACACCCACTTTTCATCCTTGGATGCCTGGTCCTCATCAGCGCTAAGCTCTGTGCCCAAAGCTATGCTATCATCATTCATGGCGGAGCGGGAAACGGCTTAGTTCCCAGTAATTATTCCGAGGAGCAAAAAGCCGGTTTTCACTCTGCTTTAAATCGAGCCCTAATGGTGGGGGACTCAGCTCTTGCAGCCGAGACTCCGGCAGTGGAGGTGGTGAGTTTAGTAATTCAAATTCTGGAAAACGACAGCCTCTTCAATGCAGGACGGGGCGCTGTACTAACCTATGAAGGCAAAGCCTCCTTGGACGCATCAATCATGGATGGATCCAATTTGGAAGCGGGAGCAGTAGCCGGATTATCTTGTATTAAGAATCCCATTACAGCCGCCTTGACGGTAATGAAGAATTCCCCGCATGTTTTACTCAGTGGACCCGATGCCGATCAATTTGCCCAGATGCATGGAAGCGAGTGCGTAGACCCCGATTACTTTTTGATCCAAAGCCATGTGAATACCATCATCAAGATTCGAGATCGCCAAAGAAAACTGGATAGCATTAAGGACCATAAAATGGGAACTGTGGGCTGTGTTGTACGCGACAGGGCAGGGAATATTGCCGCTGGAACCTCCACGGGTGGCATGATGGCCAAGCGCTATGGCCGGATTGGAGACTCACCCATAATTGGTGCCGGCACCTACGCTAACAATGCCTCGCTTGGAGTCAGTTGTACGGGGCATGGCGAGTTCTTCATTCGTAATGTGATCGCCTATCAATTAAGTGCGCGTTACCTTTATCTCAAAGAGGGCAGTCAAGTGGCGGCGGATTATATGATTCATGATTTGTTAAGTGGCCAAAATGCATTTGGTGGATTAATTGGTATTGATGCGGAAGGAAAATTCTTTTACTCCTTTAACACCAAAGGAATGCTTCGAGGATTCAAGCGGGAAGGTCAAGCGGCCGAAACGTATATATTCGCCTTAGAGGAAAAGTAATTGGACTGACTTTCAGCTTCTTGAAAACTAAAATGAATTTTCTTCTTTTTTTTCCTCAATTCCTTGCCAACAAAATAAAAAAGCATTCTATATTTGCCGTCCCAAAACGAAAGGGGCTCTTAGCTCAGCTGGTTCAGAGCACCTGCCTTACAAGCAGGGGGTCACTGGTTCGAATCCAGTAGGGCCCACAAAGAATAAACCCATGCGAAAGCGTGGGTTTTTTCATTTACAGGATTTAAGCCAAGCTCGCTTGAGCGAAAAAGACGGTAAATGAATAAGAACCTGTGATTCTATGAACAGGTTTTATTGTTTGGGTACAAAGGCCAAGCATTTTTGGATCATGCAATAATCCAGTAGGGCCCACAAAGAATAAAACCCATGCGAAAGCGTGGGTTTTTTCATTTACAGGATTTAGGCTCTAGGTTAGATGTATTATGGCTCCAAAGTCTATCTTTATAGAAACCTTAAGCTTTCTTAATGCCCAGCCGCACTTTAGTCTTTTTGATTCTATCTCCGCTTTTAGGATTCAGTCAAACTTATAAGCCCTTTATTGAGCCGGGAAAACAATTTACCATAGCCAATGATGTAGTAATAGGGCCGTCGATACGCTGCAATTACCATCTACATTTTAGCGGAGATAGTTTATTCTCAGGCCTGACCTATAAAGTACTACACATCCAGGGTCATTGCACTCATGCTTCTCGGCCATTTGACCATTTAGATCAAGCCTACTTTCTATTAAGAGAGGATACCATCCAGCAGAAAGTCTTTGCGGTTAATTTATTCGACACCAGTCAATTTAAAGGTGAGTACCTACTGTGGGATTACCAAGTGCAGCCTGGAGATACTCTTCGGACTAGATCTTTAGACGGAACTCCCAGGCATTACCAAATTGACAATGTAGGAAGCATAATTCTATTCACGGGAGAATCCGCACGGACCTATTACGGTAAAACCTCCCAACAAACTAATTCAAGACTATTATATACCGAAGGTGTAATTAACAGTGAGGAGCAACTTCTTGTCAATTATAATGGAGTTTGCAACTGGGGAGAACAAAAGACCTTGCTCTATCATAAGTCTTATACCCCATACTTAGTCTGTGACACCAATCGATATGTCGGAAGCACCGATTTAAACGCCCCGATAGACTTTCTACAGAATCCAGTTTCGACTCATCTAAGAATCAAGCTTTCTCAAGCCAGCTCTTTATCACTATATAGCCTAAATGGGGAATTAATTTTGCAGCGAAGCTTAATAAAGGGCTCCTACGAAATACCTCTGGCGGGCCTTAAACCTGGTATCTACACACTACTTGTAAACGGCCAAGCCCATAAGTTAATGGTACTTTCCAGCTTGTAGCAGATGCTCGATTTAGTGCTCGTTAGGTTTAATACGCTTAGTCCAGGAACTCCAAAAAATTCTTGACCTGAGCTCATTTCCTTATTTTTACCCCATGCCCGAACAGCCCATCCCCTCTTCACTTCTGAACGAAGAAACTCAAGAACCACACCGCCACTGTAGGATATGCGATAAGGATCTGATGGAGGGAGGCATGTACGCCATCCAAAAGGTTTTTAAGAATTACCCCGGTGAAGAAAAGCCCCAGGCAATTTTTGACTTCGCGATGTGCGAAAAGTGCATGACCGAAGCCCGGGCCGAACTCAGCTTAGAATCAAGAATGCGCATTGATCGATTTATGATGGAGGGCTTTCAAAAATTGGAAGAATCGGGTGATGACCCCCAGGTGAGGTTCGAAGGACAGCGCTGCACGATTAGCGGTCAATCTTTAGCGGAAAGCCGGGAGTATCAAGTAATGGCGGTTTGCCAAGGAGAGAGCTTATTGGATAGTCCTGTTTCGCTCAGTGAAGATATGCTACATCAGATCCAGGAATTGCTTTCCGAGAAAAGTCGTGATGAATTGAATCGATTTAGTGAAAACAACTTTGGCTGGCCACCCGAATTACGAAAAGCCATCCGCGACGGGGACTTAGTCTTGGTTTAGTAAATGACTATTTATCAGGATGGCTTTGTTCTAAAATTGAATCGAAACCAATCTGTCCCCAAGTCCATTATCTCAGCGATGGGACTAAACTCATTAGCGGCTAAAACCTCAGGCGTAAGCCATTCTGAATTTTATAAGTAAGCTCAGGTATCGCCTCGTCAATTACCGGTTGGGAGTCATAATTCAACTGGGCATTGAATGTAAAGGCCCAATGCGAGCCGAGTTTAAAGGCCAATTGGTTCTGAAAACTAAGACGCCAATCCTCCCAGTCATCAAGGCGCGGTTGGTAATAAGCGACAGCCGACCATTGAAAGCGATCTTCGTGCTTCCAAATGAAACTAAAGTAGGAACTAAGACGCCAGTCGTAATGCTCAATTTCCGTCTCTCGCTCCCGATCGTCTTCATACATTATCAAATGCCCGGTATGGAACTGAAAATCTCCTTCTTGGTCCACCCCAAATCGAGGTCCCATCCCATAAAGAATTCGCCTTTTAATCTTTAAGGGCCGGTCTGCTTGCGCCTGACTAAAAACCTCCCACTCCCAGCGGGGAGACCATCGACGCACGTACCTTAAGTGCAAATAGCCCGATTGGGCAAATTCTAATTCCCCTGAAAAATTAAGATGAAAGGAGTTGAGCAGGAGCAACTGATTATTGTCGCGATGATAGCGCAGTAAAAAGTCATTTTCAATATCTACCACCTGATTGGTATTCCTGAACACACTAAAATTAAGATCATCCTGGAACAACCACCGTGAAGTATCCTGCTTAAAACGCAATTGTTCAATATTTACGATCTGCGCCAATAAGCCCGTGCTGAACAAACTAAAAAGTAGAACTTTGCGTAATAAAGATGTGATGGTCATGCTGCAAAAGTAAATAGCCCCAGCTAGGCTGAGGCTATTAATGACCATAAGGTCATGTCATGAAACATTTGAAAACTCTACTCCCTTCAAAGATATAATCAATATCTAGAAAAACAAATAATAAAAACGATTGATTATCAGTCATTTAAATATTTTCATGTATAAAATGCGCTTATTTCACATCAGCTTTTTGGCTTTTTTCTTCCTGACATCCAATTTAATGGCCCAGGAGGAAAAGAAAGATCCTCAAGGAAACGATCTCAAGGCAAGCATTGAGCAATTTAAAAATGACATGGCCGAATCTCACAAGCTCAAAACCTTGAATTTAAAGATGCGGGAAATTGGAGGCCTGGAAAACGAGCCTTTTGCCTGGAAGGAGTTCTTCATGCTGGAAACCCTTGAGGAATATGAAAACAGCTTAGGTCGCACCACGGAACGCGACTTCTATTTCTTGATGTATCATTATGAGACCGAAGAGGATCGCCAATACGCACTCAAGTTTTGGATGGAAGATTTTATAGAAGGAGAAGCAATTCGTCCCTCTCGACCAGTCCGGAAATATGATTATGCTCGCCCCACAATAATCCTCATTAATCCAAACAACATTATCATTCTCACTTACGAGTGTAAGTATTATGATGATTATGACTTTGAAGATTGGAAGGATCGTATGATGGAATATTTTGGAGATAAGGACGAGACCATGGTAATTGAGATTATGTGCAATGGGCCATTAGAATGGACCGAAAACGCTCCCGACCCCAAGATCCGTGGTCTATTTTAAGACTAATCTTGCCTCTCCAATTCGGCCAATCGAGATTCTAAGTCTTGTAAGTACCGGCCAAAAGTTTTACGGTTCATCCAGCGGGCTAACCAGTGCGCCAAAGGTGTCATAACCACCATTAGTATAGCTAGGGTAATCATTATACGCCTATCTGCTAATGCAACATCTAGTGACATCTCCTGTAAAAGGCTGAGAAAAAATCCGCCCGCGGCAGCAATAGGATATAGAATTAAGCCTCCCAACTCCTCCTGACGAAGGGTAGACTTGACATTATCGATGTACTGAATGAGAGTCGTTTTACTATCCGCCAAGCCCACTTGCAGTGACTTTGCCCTGCGATATCGCTTCACAAAAAGAATAAGCCCCATAAAATGAGCGAGAGTAATTATGGCAAAAAGTGTTTTTGTAAGCCAATCTCCAACATAAAAGAAGGCTAGGATATAGAAGGGTAAGAAAAGTACGGTGAAGAAAATCTTCCAAGCCAAGCGTCGATTGACCTTAGCCACCGGATCTCCTCCTTTGGGCTTCGCAGCCAAACCGGCCCGAATCTCCTCACCACTTAATGGGCGCTCCTCTTCGGAGAGGGATTTCCAAGTATCTTCAATTTTCATTTTCTTCTTTCTTAATGGCCTGAGCCAATTTGTCCTTAATGCGATGTAATCGCACCGCGACATGATTCTTGCTAATCCCCGAGATCATCGAAATTTCTTCATTCCCATAGCCGTCGAGGTGAAGCATAATTACCAGCTTCTCCGCATCGTTTAATCGCCGAATATGAGCCATCAATAATGCCCGCTCATCACCAGAAGGTGCTACCTGCCAATCGCTATCAAAGCCCTCTGTCTCCTTGCGATCCTTTTTCACATGAGTCAAGGCGGTATTTAACGCTACCCGATAAAGCCAGGTCGAGAATTTCGAAGCCCCTTTGAAATTCGCAAAGGAGCGCCAGGCTTGGTAGACTACCTCCTGACGCAAGTCTTGTTCATCCGTGCTGTTTTTAGCATAGATGCGAGTCACCTTATAGATGATCCCACTATGCTCCTCCAACAGCCGCACAAATTCTGACTCCTTATCCTCGCTCACTCCGCTTAGTTTAGAGCGGTTAATTTATAACCTTTTGCTTGTAACAGACTAATTAATCCCATTTCTCCTGGAAGATGCAAGGCTCCCACCGCAATAAATACTCCGCCGGTCTGCAAATCCTGCTCTAATAGAGGTACCCAATTTAAATTACGCTTGTCTATGAGAAGCTCCATATTACCTCCTTCCAAATCAGAATTCATGGCTGCATCATACATAGCGGCTAAATCGTTGGCATGATAAGCCAAGATAATACCCATGGTCATTTCCTCACTAAGATCGGTCTTGATCATTTCCATCAAATCGTCCATTTGTTCTTCCACAGATTGACCGGTCATCAACATAGTCATTTGCTCCTTGAGGGTCTCTAAGGTTTTTATTTCCTTACCGGCTTTTTCACCTTGTCTAGCAAAGTACATATCTAGAGGCAAGCCGCCGTATAACAAAGAATCTGGGGTTAATTCCTTGGCCGTCGCCACCGCATAACTGGTACTTAAAACCATGGGCTTGAGCATGTCCAGCATCGCCAAGTCCATTCCCATAATTGGCTCAAGCTTGGATTTTAACAAAGTGTAATCTGCCGAGTCCACCATGGCTTTCAGCGACCCCCCGGGCATTATGGAAAGTGGCGCCAATTCCGGAAGCTTAGCACTATCTATTATCGTCTCCACCACAACCTTATTCGAATTCTCGAAGGCTTCCAAAACGCTTGGCCTTTCCTGTAAGAAGTCCGCTCCTAAAAGATGATAGGTACCATATAAATAGGACACTTTACCCTCTGGGCTTTCTACCGACCAGAGTAAAGTTTGGTCCTGTGCCTTAGCATTAAAAGTGAGGGCAATAATGGCCCCTAAGCTCAATATTAGTTTTTTCATTTTTGATTCCTTTTAGCCTATTAGTATCAGCGCCCGACTAAAAATTACAGATTCCTAAAAAAAATTTTCATATCCCGCGCTTGGGTGGTATTTTGTACCCTTAACCAATATCCCTCAAATTGAAAACTGCTTTACGCTTTTTGATGGTAGCTCTGCTATCGTCAAATGTTCTATCTGCACAATCCGAAACCTGGTTTTTCAACTCCGCAGACACCATTAGCTTGGGAATCGAAATGCACGATCGCGAATCATACGATAGCGCGATAGCGATGTATGAAAAGATTCATCCTGGTGACACTAATTACGACCTGGCCCTTTACGAAAAGGCCTTAAGTCTTTACACTGCGGAGCGCTATGAAGAAGCCATCGCCATTTGCCGCAATGCTTTGAAAACTTCCAATATCTACAACTCAGAGTTCATTGTCAATTTAGGAAATGCTCTTGACGAACTGGATAGACCCGAAGATGCTCAAGCGGTTTATGATAGCGGTATTGCTATGTTTCCGGGCAGCCATGCTTTGTACTACAATCGAGCCATCATGCACCTGCAAAAGGAGCGCTGGGAGGAAGGCATTGCTGATTTAAAGAAAGCCATTGAGCTCAACCCCTTTCATGCCTCTTCTCACTTCCAGCTTGGAAACTTAGCCTTGCGAAATGGAAATTACACCCAGGCCTTGATGTGCGCGGGCTATTTCTTTATAA
>Ga0207422_1003042_pt1 | contig 18583 bp, 14 predicted proteins | sample MarCyaLeptolynsp_FD_187757 | JGI IMG/M metagenome (GOLD analysis project Ga0207422, IMG submission 187757) | Marine cyanobacterial communities from Panama - species 1 Leptolyngbya sp. (SPAdes) | ecosystem: Environmental > Aquatic > Marine > Unclassified | place: Panama: Panama City | collected...
AGCATGGCGCTCGAGCACCTGCCGGTCCGTCGCGCTCGCCTTGGCCATCGTCGAGTCGAGCTGATCGAGCACCGTATCGAGCACGCTCTCCCGTCGCGCACGCAGCCGCTGAAGCGCCGTCGGCTGCAGGTCGGGGTCGTTGCCGAAGTCGCCGAACAGGTTGTCGAAGACCTCCTGTGGACTGCCGTCGAGCGGCACCGGATCCTGCGGACCCGCATACAGCCCCACGTACTCGCCCGGGTTCGCCCCGCCGATGCCGAACTGCAGCGACTTGTTCGGCGTGGGCGCAGCCATTCGATCGGCGATGATCTGATCGATCGACGGCCCGTCCGCGAGGTTGTTGTTCCCCGAGTTGTTCGCACACGTGAACACGGTGCGACCGGGATTGACGTGGCCGTTGACGCCGAAGTCCGGCGCCGCCTGGTTCGAGATGTTCGAGACGACGAGGATGTTGTCCTTGACCGGCTCGAGCGGCGACAGAATCGGCGACAGCACCGGGTTGTCCACCGTCCCCGAGGGCGCCCACTCGTCGATGAGCGTGCCCTGGACGTGCATGAACTGCAGGTAGCGCTGCGGATTGCCGCCCTGGGCCCGCGCCGCTCGAGGACGCAGCGACTCGAGGAAGGGGAGCGCCACCGTGATGCCACCGGCGCCGCGAAGGAATTGCCTACGACCGAGGTTTCGAGTCGACATCCTACTCCTCCTCCTCGAGCACGCGCATGCGGAACGCGTTGCTGGCGACGAGCGCGTCGATGAGGGTGGGTATGTCCCCACCGGATTCTATGAACGCTTGCTCGATCGGCTCGATGGCGCAGCCCATGACCTGCTTCTGCTCGAGCCCGAGCGTGTGACGGTAGAGGTGGCGTGAAAAGCACGCGGAAACATGGTCGCTGCTGGCCAGCGTGTTGCTGAGCTCCTCCACGCCATCGAAGGTTCCGGTGACGCCATCGACGCTCGAGACGATCTCGCCGCTCGCGTCGACCGGAGATCCATCCACGTCGAGGTCACGCCAGGCGCCGATCGGATCGTAGTGCTCGAAGCCCAGACCGATCGGGTTCATCAGCGCGTGGCAGGCCCCGCAGTTCATGTGCTCCATCAAGATCTCGGTGCGCTCGCGCTCCGTCGCGTTGTCCGGGTAAACCGGCGAATTCGACATCGCATCGGGTGGTGGCGCGGGAATGACATCACACAAGAACTGGGTGCGAACGAGCCAACCGCGAAAGATCGGCGTCGTGCTGGCTGAAGTGCTGTGCTCGGCGAGCAACGCCGGCCGCGTGAGCAGGCCACCGCGCTGGCCCTCCGGAAGCGTGACCTCTTCCCAGTCCGTCGCCGGCGCATCGACGCCGTAGAACGCCGCCATCGTGGCGTCGACCGAGGTCACGTTGCTCGTGAGCACCGCCTCGAGCGTGGGCGAGTCGCTGGTGAGCACGCCGTCGACGAAGCGGTTGAGCTCTTGGTCCATCGAGGCGGCGAGCGTGTCGTCGTAGCCCGGAAACATCGCCTCGTCCTTCTCGAATGCCTCGACCCCGTCGAAGTGCATCCACTCTCGGAAGAACCGACCCACCGCCGGGCCACTGCGCTCGTTGTCGGCAAGCAGCCGCGCCGCCTGTTCACGCAGCACCTCGGGATCGGAGAGCTGCCCTGCGTCCGCGAGGTCGAGCAGCTCGACGTCCGGCGTGGTGTCCCAGAGCATGTACGACAGCCGCGCCGCGAGCTCATGGTCGGTCAGCTCGAACACGCCTGGCTCGACCTCGGTGCCGCCTTCCTCGAACAGATACAGGAACTGGGGCATCTGCAGCACGGTCGTGACAACCGTGCCGATGCCGTCCGCAAAGCCCTCTTCCGCCGCCCCCATGTCGTAGACGGCGAGCAATGCTTCACGCTCCGCCGCTTCGAGTGGGCGACGAAGTGCTCGGCGGCCAAAGTCGTCGATGAACTCCTCGGCGCAAGCCTGGCCCGGATCACACGAAACGATCGTGGCGATGTTGGCCACGACCTGCTCGCCCGCCGCCTCGGCTGCCAGCATCACGTCCTCGGCAGCAGCCAGCGACACGACATTGGCCGCTGGGATGTTCGTGTAGTCGTGGTGAATGACGCTCTCGGGGAAGTCCGCGCTGGGCGTGACTTGCTCGTCGAACAGATCGCGGATCGTGTTGTCGTACTGCGCCTTGGTCAGCCGACGCATCGGGCCAAAGCCCGCGCCGACGCCGGCACAGTCGACGGCGTCGTCATCATCGTCGTCGTCGTCGTCATCGTCGTCATCGTCGTCTGCGCCATCGGCTCCATCGGCCCCGTCGTCCCCGACGTCTTCACCCGCCGATGCGCCGGATTGGCCGTCGTCTCGCAAACCGCCATAGCAACCGGTCACGAGCGCAAGCCCAAGCGCCAGAGCAGTCCGTCCCCCTACCGACCCCGTCACGAGAGGTCTCGATACGGGCCATTACCGAACCGGGTGAAAGTAATTCAGCCCGATGCGCTCACAACGTGTGGGGGGCTGCGCACACGTAGAACTGCCCGTCATTACAGAAGAAATCGTCCCACGCTCCGTCGAACCAATCCGGCGGAGTCAGCCCGACGGTCATGCGCACGCAGTGCTGGCCAGGGTCGATGTTGTCGGGTTGCGTCGGCGCCCATGCGTCGTAGACGAACGCGCTTCCGTCCACCCAGCCCCATGGGGACATGCTGTCGTCTCGTCGCCCACCGATCCAGAAGAAGGTCCCCATGCCCATCACATTTTCGAGCAGCAGGTTCTGGCTCGCCTCGTCCGGCACGATCGCCAGCTGGGCTCCATACTCCTCGCAACGGGCGCGTGCTGTCTCCCAGCCTTTGTTTTGCGTGCACGCCCACCACGCCTGGCCTTCTCCTTGAAAGAGCGTGCACGTGTCGCATTGGGCGTTCTCGGCCCCGACTTCGTCGACCAAGCCGTCGAGGTCGTTGTCGATGCCATCGCAGATCTCCGGCTCACCCGGCGGCGACCCGGTGCTGGTGCCTTCCGTCCCATCTGCGCCGACACCGTCGCTGGACGAGGCCGATGGCGCGCCTGAGCTGGTGCCGTCTCCGGTGGTCTCGAGCTGACCCGAGCTGCCCGAGGAGGTGCCCAAGACCCCTTCCGACGTGGACGATTCCGAGCCTGCCAAGCCCGTGGAGCCCCCTTCAAAGGTGCCCACGACCTGATCCGCACACCCCGCCGAGGTGGCTAGGAACAGGCCTATCGCCCAAGTACGGCGCATCCAAGCCAAATCTAGCAGGCTGTACGGCTAGGTCGCATGTCGGGTGGATCGCTTTTCTTTCACCCCCTTGTCGTCGCCCCCGTATCCAAACCCGTGCATGACCGCCATGGCCGCAGCTGCTTGGAGCCCCGGGACCTGGTTCCCGTTCGGGTTCATGCGCGCCGACGGTCATGAGGGCTATGCTCGCCGGACAGTGGGGATGGACGCGCATGCGCAGCGCAAGGCGGACGTGTCGCTCGTCCGTCGGGTGCAGCGCGGAGAAGCCACCGCCGAGGAGCAGCTTGTGCAGACGTTGCTGCCCCACCTCCGCGTGGTCGCGCGCTCCATCTTGGCCAGCGCGAGTGATGTCGACGACGCGGTCCAGATCTCCTTGCTGCGCGTGCTCGATGGACTCGACGGCTACCGGGGTGACTCTTCCCTGGTTCGTTGGGCTCGACGAGTCGCCGCGCATGCGTGCCTCCGACTTCGTGAGCAGAACCAACGTCGACTCCGCGTGGTCGAGATGTCGGCCCAAAGTGCCGCGACGACGGCCGCCGCCTCCCCAGTTCCACAGCTCGTCGAAGGGCTGCCCCGCCACGTCGCCGAGTACCTCTCGCAGTTGCCAGAGGCACAGCGCGAGGCACTCATTCTTCGCCACGTTCTGGACCACACGGTCGCAGAAGTTGCGGAGCTCGTCGGAGCACCAATTGATACCGTCAAGTCGCGCCTGCTCTACGCACGCCGAGCCATGCGAGCCATGATCAAACGCGACGCCAACGTCGGTCGACGCCGGGAAGGAGCAGGCGGATGAGCACTTCATGGGAGTCGCTCACGGATCGCGCCGCGCTCGACGAGCCGATGTCGCCGGAGGAACTGGCGTGGCTCGACTACCCGCAGGACGACGAGGACCGTTTCGAGCACTCGGTCTACAACCAGCTCAAGCACCAGGGCCGCCCCGGCAACATCGTCGGGGCCGACCTCGCCGGTGCACGCAGGATGCTCGCCGAGCGTCGTGCAGCAAGAGACGCGTCGCGTCGCCGCAAAGTCGTCGGCATCGGCGCGGGCGGAACCCTTGCAGCGATCGCCGCGGCGTTGCTGCTGTGGACCGTCCTTCCCAAGTCCCCCACCTTGGCCTCCTCGGCCGAACCGTCGGTCACCAGTGGCACGTTGATGGCCGACGGGATTGCGCTCTCGCCCGGCGATGCTCTCCCGGACGGTCAGTGGGTGGTCGCAACCGCTGACACGTGTGTGAAGCTCGCCGAGGGCGAGGGTTGCGTTACCGCCAAGTCGCGGATTCGGGTGACCAAGGGACGGCTGCAGATCGAGCACGGCTCGCTGCGCTACGAGGGGACCGGCACCGTGGACGCGGACGGCCACGAGATCGCGGTCGATGAGGGTGAAGTCGAGATCACCCTCGATGATGACGTTGCGCAGGTCGAATCGCTCGGAGGCAAGGTCTTCGTCGACGACCGCGCGGAAGAGCCGCTGGCCAACGGCGAGATGTTCGCGCTGCGTGCCGCGATCGTTCCGCCCCAAGACATCACCGAGCCGGACCTCATCGTCGAGGACGACGACGAGCCGGAAGCCCGCGTCAACCGCCGCAAGCGGCCGACCACGGTCGTGAGCGCGGGCGATCTCCTCGCCGAAGCGCGTCGCCAGGTGGCGAGCGGCCAGACCAAGAAGGCGCTCGCGACGTACGCCAAGCTCCAGCGTCAGCATCGCGGCTCGTCCGAGGCCCGCGCCGCCAACGTCTCGATCGGTGACCTCGAGCTGCGCCGCGGCAAGGCCAAGGCCGCCCTCGCTGCGTTCTCGCGTTACCTCTCCAGTGGCGGCGGTGCGCTGGCGGAAGAGGCCCATTGGGGCAAGATCCGCGCGCTGCACAAGCTCGGCCGCAAGGGCAAGCGGGATGCCGCGATCGAGGCCCTGCGTCGTGCAAAGCCCGGCAGCGTCTACCTCAAGCGCGCCGCCGAGCTCTAAGATCCGTCACAAATCCGCGCCGTCTCCTCTACCGAGGCGATGGCGCGTGCGCATGCGATCGTCTTGGGAGGAAGCATGGCCGGGTTGCTCGCCGCGCGTGCGCTGGCGGAGCACTTCGACCGCGTCAGCGTCATCGAGCGCGACGACCTGAACGGCGTTGAGGGTCCCAGAAAGGGAGTCCCGCAGGGGCGCCACGTTCACAACTTGCTCTCCAAGGGCGACGAGATTCTCGACGACTTTTTTCCGGGGCTGCTCGATGACCTGGCGGCGGCGGGCGCGGTACGGGCGGACTGGTCACGCGATGTTCGATGGTTTCACCATGGCGTCTGGAAGGCCCGGGTCGAAAGCGGCGTGGAGAGCTTTCTGATGAGTCGCCCGCTGCTCGAGCGCGTCGTCCGCAAGCACGTCGCGAATATCCCCAACGTCGAGCTGCGCTGCGGGCTCGCCGTCGACGCGCTCGAGCTCGTCGACGGGCGCGTTTGCGGTGTGCGACTGGACGACCGGGACGAGGGCAAGCAGTCCACACTCGAGGCCGACCTCGTCGTCGACTGCACTGGCCGCGGGTCGAAGACACCGCGGTGGCTCGTCGATGCCGGAGCTGACGCGGTCGACACCCTGAAGATCAACTCGGACGTCGTCTATGCGACTCGGATCATGCGTGGGCCAAGCGAACCCCCGGGCTTCAAGGTGCTCGCCCAGGTCGCCCCACCACCGGGCAAGCGTTCTGCGGTCATGTTCTCGATCGAGGACGGCCTGTGGCAGGTCACGCTGTTCGGCTACCACGGCGAGCATCCACCGGCCGATGATGAAGGCTGGCTCGCATTTGCCGAGGGCCTGGTCGTACCGGATGCGTTTGCGGCGATCTCGTCGTTCGAGCCCCTCGGTCGGATCGAGCGCATTCGATTTCCCGCCAGCCAGTGGCGCCGCTTCGATCGAGTCGCCGGATTTCCTCCCGGCCTCGTGGTGATGGGCGACGCGGTCTGCAGCTTCAACCCCATCTATGGTCAGGGGATGACGGTGGCCGCGCTCGAGGCTCAGGCGCTTCGGGCGATACTGACGAACAACGCCAACCTCGACGACGCAGCCGCAGAGGCCCGCAGCGTGTTCGCCAGCATCGTCGACGATGCCTGGAAGGCCGTCGCGAGCGAGGACTTCCGCCATCGCGAAACGACTGGTGCTCGCATGCGCGGCGCGGGCTTCATCAACTGGTACACGCGTCGCGTCCACCGACTCGCGGCCAACGATCCGCGGATCGTCCGAGACTTCCTCGCGGTCATGCACATGCAGGCATCGGTGACGTCGTTGTTCACGCCACGCACGGTCGCGAAGGTCCTGACGGTTCGCGCCTAGCCGATCATTCCTGCGAAGCCGGCGAGAACGGCGCTCAGCCGGGCTCTGGGCACCCACCCTCGGTCGGCTCGACCCGCCCATGCGCAATGCGCCGAATCGGGTGCCCGCCCGCGAAGTCGCCTGCGCCGAGTGCCGTCCAGGTCAGGCCGTCGGTGCTCCGGTACATCGTCTGCTCCTCGTACCAGACCATCCAGCCGTTGCGCTGACCGACGAACGTCCCGTCCGGGCTTCGTGCGACGGCACCGGGACGAGCGTCCGAAGTCGCGAACGGAGTGCTCGTCCAGGAGACACCGTCTTCGCTCGTCAGCCGCGTGCCGTCCGAGAACCCGACGAACTCGCTGCCGGTCCAGATCGCCGCCGTGTTCATCGCCTCGGGCAGATCGATCGTCGAGAACGACGTGCCGCCATCGGTCGAGACGCACAAGTCCACCGGATCCTGGTTGCGCGTCGCAATCACGATCGCCCCACCGCCGCCGGTGATACCCGAGATCGAGGAGCCACAGACATCCACGATCCCCTCAGGGTGAAACCAGTCGTCGCCATCGGTCGCCGACACCACGACGTCGCCCGTGCCACCGCCGCCGCCAATGATGAAGCGGCCGCCGTCTACGTCTGCGAACCCAATCCCCCGCGGTGTCCACTCATCGAGACCACTGTCGCCGAGCTCGGCCCACATCGTCGCGGAAGCATCAGCCCGAAACGGGGAGCGAGCACCAGCGATGAACACTCCGTTGCCAAACGCCGTGCCGGAGAACGTGGGGCCGGTGTGTACGGTTTCCCAGTCGACTCCGTCGGAGCTGATCTGAATGTTGCCTTCCGTGCCCCAGCCCCAGGTCGTCACGAACAGGCCGTCACCGTACGTGACCCCCGTCGCAGACCCCTCGTGGTGATCGCAGTCGATGCCTTCGAAGCATCGGATCGTGTCGTCGAGCGACGTGTCCGCGATCCAGGTGAGGCCATCGTCGCATGACAGCATCGTGCGACCCATGTGCCCCTGAGCGACGAAGGCCGGGACCAGACCGTCAGGAGGGTCCATCGCAGTGTCGCTTGTGTCTTCACCGGTGTTGCCCGTGTCCCCCGTGTCATCCGGGTCGCCGTCGTCTGACTCGTCGTCGCCCCCGGTGTCGGTCGACTCGCTTGGTCCCGAATCGTCATCGTCATCGTCATCGTCGTCGTCGTCGTCGGCCCCCGCCGTCGATCCCGAGCCAGCCTCGGTGTCTGCGGCCGGCTCCTCTCCGGTGCTCCCGTTGTCGCACCCCGTAGCCAGGCCCATGGCCGCCAGCCACACGATTCCGCGCTGCCCTACCCTCACGCAGGCCCCGATACGCACCAACCCCAAAGTGGGTGAACGATTCACCCGCGGAGCTGCGCCGACTGTGGCAGCGGAGGCGGTACCGAGGCCCGGATCTCGGAGATCCGTCGGGCGAAGACGCTCGCGCTCGGGATGCGCTCCCAGGCGTCCCGGCGAAGACAGGCGTCGACGAGGTCGTCCAGTGCCGGTGGCACGCCTGCGAAACGCGACGAGATGCGCGGGGTCTGCCGCTCGAGCATGTCCGCCAAGGCGCTCTGCGGATCGCGATCATCGAACGGCACGGTGCCGGTCAACATCTCGAAGGCAAGCACACCCAGCGCATAGACGTCCGTCGCGGTACTCGGAGCATCCATCCAGCCGCCGAGTAGCTCCGGCGCGAGGTAGGCCGGTGTGCCGGAGAGCTCGCCCGGCTGCAACCGACAACCCGCGGCGTAGGGGCGCGCGAGTCCGAAATCAACCAGCGTCACCGCACCACGCTCTCCGATGATCACGTTGGCTGGCTTGATGTCGTTGTGGAGGGCACCGGCGTCGTGCGCAGCAGCCACACCTCGAGCCACGCCTTCGAGAATTCGAAGTGCCTCGCGAAAAGGCAGCGGGCGCTCGACGACATCATCGAGGCTTTCGCCCGGCACAAAGTCCATCACGAGAAACGGCACGCCCTGCTCGACTCCAAAGGCGTGAATGCGAACGATGTGCTCACTGCTCATCCGCGACAGCGCCCGAGCCTCAGACAAGAACCGACCGCGGACCGCGGGGTTGTCGAGCCAGCGCGGAGACACGAGCTTCACGGCAACCGGCCGACGCAAAGCAAGATGCTCTCCGCGAAACACGACGCCCATGCCTCCATGGCCGATCTCTTCGACCAGGCGAATGGGACCTTGGATTACGGTTCCTGGCGCGAGCGAAACCTTGGCGGCACTGGGTTGCACCATCTCTGGATTGGGATCGGAGAACTCGCACCATCCCGGGCAGTCCTCCGGCAGTGCGCCGTGATGATCGGCGCACGGAGGGAGCTGCCACGTTTCGCGCACGACAGGGAGCGTTTCGCGAACCGTGAAGCGGGTTCGACGGGGCTCCGTATCCGGCTGTGCGGTGTGTGGCGTCGGCATCGCGGGCGCGTTCACTCAAAAGTGACGCGAAACGGAAATCGGATCGGCGCAAAGCCTGCGCCGGCAGCGGCAGACACGAAATCAGAACGCGGTTTCTCTTCCGCACCCGAGATAGCACTCGAGGCTGATGCACTCGCTGACGCACCTGAGCCCTTGGTACTCGTAGAGCTCATGTCGTGAAGGGTCGAGCCGCGCTCTGCAGTCACGCTCGAACTCTGCTTCATCGAGCTCGGCCCCAAGCTCGAGCTTCCACTGCAGTAACGAGGGACAGATTCGATCTGGGTCGAAGCGCTGGAGGCACATCCCCTCGATGCAGCGGAGTTGACCTGCGCAGTCCCCCGAGGCCTGGCAGGACTCGTACTCCATCGAGCGCTTGCACGCGCCCAGGCTCCCGCCGACCAGGAACAAAGCAAGCCCAAGGAGCGCTCGCATCTTGTCTGACATCGCTTCTACGAACGACGGGAGCGCAGCAATATTCCGGGAGCTGCTTGACACCGCTTTGTCATCCCGTACGTTCCCGCGACAACGATGGCGATCCGACTTCAGATTCGTGCCCTTCCGGTTCGTGCCCGAGCGCTGATGTGCTCGAGTACGTCCCGTTATGCGTGCGCGCGGTAGTCGGAGCTCTTCGTTCAAGAGCCCGCTCCGTGCCTACGGAGGGGTGACCGAGAGGCAAGGTGCCGGTCTGCTACACCGTGGCCTCGTCTAACCGCGAGCGCGGGTTCGAATCCCGCCCCCTCCGCTTCCTCTACCTTGGAGGGTTGGCCGAGTGGGAAGGCACTCGTTTGGAAAACGACGGTCTGGTGAATGCCAGCGGGGGTTCGATTCCCTCACCCTCCGATCATTTCTTTCCCGCGGGACGCCCGACTGGTTGGGCAGCGGTCCGTAAAACCGTGGCGCTTCGGCGCGTGCAGGTTCAAGTCCTGCCCCGCGGACTTCTCGTTCGCTAGCGCTCACTCGGCGCTCCCGGGACCGGCTTGTCGAAGCGGGAGTCCACTCGGCTCCGCCGCTCGGCGGCTCCGCCTCCTGGCCTCCCTCACTTGCGTCGATCCCTGCCTGGCTTTTCTTCGTTCGCTCGCTCGCTCGGCGGCTCCGCCTCCTGGCCACCCTCACTTGCGTCAAGTCCTGCCTGGCTTTTCTTCGTTCGCTCGCTGGGCGGGTACGCCTCCCTGGCCTCCCTCACTTGCGTCAAGTCCTGCCTGGCTTTTCTTCGTTCGCTCTCTCGGCGGTTCCGCCTCCTGGCCTCCCTCACTTGCGTCGATCCCTGCCTGGCTTTTCTTGGTTCGCTCGCTGGGCGGGTACGCCTCCCTGGCCTCCCTCACTTGCGTCAAGTCCTGCCTGGGGTGGTTGGGCGGGGTCCACTCGACGGACCTATCCCCCGCGTCTGATTTCGCGCGTGGCTCCTCGTTCGTGCGGTGCCGGTGTTGACTGCTGTCACGGTTTGCTACTGAAGAGGTCGTAGGCGTAAGCGGACCGATCCGGATGGCACTGCAATCGTGCGTTGGCATGATGTTCTGGCCTTGCGAGAGCCCGGGGCGCACCGCAACAATTCGGGGGTGAGGCACGGGGCGGTGACGCTGGCCAGCGCAATGCTGTTGGCTGGCTGCGGGGATGGTGCAGATCGGCCGGGGTCGCCGTTCGAGCCCGGTGCCGACGGCACGACGATGGAGCTCGATACGTCGGACGACGACTTCGGTGACGACGACGACGACGATACCGGCGGTGACGACGACGACGATGACGGGCCTACGACGAGTCCGTCAGATGACACCGGCGACGACGATGACGACGACGATGACGCGACCACAGGCACCACTGGGGTCGAAAACGACTGCCCATGGGCGCAAGTCGACGTTGGAGCCGGCACCACGCTCAACGTCCGGCCCGATCCTTCGACCGCAGGCGACCCGGTCGGCTCGCTGTCGCACGGCACGATTGTCGAAGTGATCGGCGAAGCGTTCGGCGAAGACATCGACGGCAACGACCTCTGGTACGAGATCGAAACGCCACAGGTCACCGGCTGGATCTCGGCCACGTTCGCCTCGTGCACGACCGACGAGCCGCCAGAGATCAACCCCAACGGTTGGTACCTCCCGCTCGAGTGCGGCACGACGGCCACCGTCAGCCAGGGCAACTTCGGCGCCACCAGTCACTCGGGCACATCGGCGTATGCCTTCGACTTCGCCATCCCGCTCGGGACGCCCCTGCTCGCGATGGCCGACGGCACGGTCACACAGATCTACGACGAGACCGGCCCCGGCGACCCTTGCTACAACGGCGGTGGGATGTCGTGCGCAACCGAAGCGAACTACGTCGTCCTGTTGCACGCCGACGACACCAAGTCTCTGTACCTGCACCTCCAGGAGGTCAGTGTGGGCGTGGGCGATGTTGTCGGCATCGGAGAGCAAGTCGGGCTGTCCGGATCCACCGGCTGGTCCACGGGTCGACATGCGCACGTACAGCGCATGGAAAACTGCGCAGGCTACTACTGCCAATCGATCGACCTTGCCTTCAACGACGTCGGCGGCGACGGAGTTCCGGAGTCGGGCGACACGGTCACCTCCGGCAACTGCCCGTAGGTTTGCGCCTACTGGGTTGGCGTCGCCATCGGGTCGGCTCGGCCTCATGGTGGCCTGATCACGCAGGACGGGCCGGTGGCACGGCGCTCGCAACACCTGAAGGTCTGTGAGATGCATCAGCTTGGCAGTCGGGCTCGTGGGCTGCAACGCCACACCGGTCACAACCGTGATCTCGGAGCACGCGAGCGAGGCCACGGTCTCGAAGTGCTACGGCGAGTGGCCAAAGGTCGATGCGCTGATCATCGTCGACGGGTCACCCTCGATGGCGGAGACGGCCAAGCTGACCGCTCTCAATGGTCATCACATCGGTGAGCTCTACGCGCGCAGGGACGTCACCGTGAACTACCGCGTCGCGATCATCGACTCCCAGGTGGCTCAGCCCGGGTGTGAGGTCGCCCCCGACCACGCCGGCCGCTTCATCGACACGAGCTGTCGTGAGCGGCTCGACGACTTCGTCGTTGAGGCCAGCATCGAGGGGCCTGGGGCCGACGTACGGGCAGAAGGCTGCACCGACGCGTGTGAGCTCGAGACCCTCGTCACTCTGCCGTCGAGAGCCACGTGGGACGACACTCCGCGACCTCGGCCTTGGATCGAGTCCAGACATCACGTCACGAACCTTCCCGCCGATATCAAAGTCGGTGATGACCTCGCGTGTCGCTTCCCAACCGGCGTCAGCGGGTGCACGTTCGAGGCCCCGCTCGAGGCCATGCGTGCGGCCATTGCTCGGACTCAGGACCCAGACGATCCTGCCTTCGGGTTCCTCCGGCCGGACGCGGTGCTCTTCGTGATGTTCGTGACCGACGAGATCGACTGTTCGCTACGCAGCGACATCGACACGTTGACCGACGCGTTCGGCAGCGAGACTCCAACGAGCGCCGAATGCTGGACGTCCGGTGTCGAATGCGACGGCGCGTCGCCGTACTCGAGTTGCCGATCTACGGTCGACTCTCCCCTTCGCCCTGTCGAGGAGTACGCCGAGCTTCTCCGCGAGATCAACGACGCAAAGCTCGCGCGACTGCCTGGAGTCCGCTCCGCGGTCGTGGTCTCCGCTGTCACGGGAGTGACCCACGACGGGCCACACTACGCCGATGCTCCAGACGAAGAGTGGATGAGCGCCTTCGGCGTGGGGCCTGGCTGCGAGTCTGAGCACGCAAAGGCTGTCCCGCCGGTGAGGCTCTTCGAGTTCACCGAGGAGTTCGGGGAGCCGGCGCAATGGGGTGCATCGTCTGCTCTCCCGATGTGTGACCCGTCGTGGGCGCAGGCGATCGCCTGCTTCCCGGGTCCGGACGTCAGCGCGGACCCGTGCGTAGACCTCTGCGTCGCCGACATCGACCCGAGCACGCCCCAACTCGAAATCGACTGTCGTATCGACTGGACCGATCCAGACGGCGTCACCCTGACGTTGCCTCGGTGTACGGACGAGCACGAGCTACCCGAGGGCTCCGACGCTTGCGGCCAAGTCCTCTCCCCGAATGAGAACACGGAACGTTGCGCCGTGGAGAGCAAGCTCGACTTCACGGCTCGATTTCACAACCGAGCGGGCGCCGGATGCTTGAGCATCACGTGCCAAACCTCGCCGCAAGAAATCTGCGACCAACGCCAAGTTGAAGCGTACTTCCCGGACGACTAATCACTCGTCTCCCACAGCCGAACCACGCGATCGAACCCAGCCGAAGCCAGCCGCTCGCCGTCGGGACTGAAGGCGACACCCGAGACGAACGAGTCGTGCCGTCCGACGAGCATGAGCTCGTCTCCTCGCGCGGCGTCGAACAGGCGTACGTTGAACTCGGTGTCCCCGACGGCGATCCGATCGCCGCTCGCGTTGACGGCAACGGATGACAGTCCACCGTCGTACGTATCCACCGACCAGGCAACTGCGCCGGTCCGGGCGTCCACCACGGCAAGGGTCCCGTCCGCTGCCGCCACCACGACGCGATCGGTCCCGATCGGCGCCAGCGCCCTGATCTCGTCCTCCGCAGGCTTTCCGAGCTCGGTGGTGACGTCACCGTCGCGCCAGAGCCGAAGCGTTCCATCGGCCAATCCAATGATGACGGCATCGTCGACGATCGCAACGGACATCGGCACCGACGGGAGTCTGAGCCGGTGCTCAGCGGCGAGCGCCTCGACGTCCCACTGCACGAGCACTCCATCGCGTCCTGTCGACAGCAGCGACTCGTCCCGCCAGGCGACGGCCGTGACGATCCCGTCGTGCCCGGGGAGCACTCGCGGCTTCGTGCCGGACTCGAGCACTTCGACCCGGATCCGCCCGCTGCGCCCCCCCGCCGCAACCAGCTGTCCCCGAGGGTCGATCGCCACCGCCATGATCCCCTGCTCGAGGTCAGGTACGGCACGCAAGGTCTGGCCTGAAGCAACATCCCAAACCCGCAGCGACCCTGCTTCGGCTGCGTCCTCGTGGTGCGGCCCGCCGCCGGTCACGATGCGAGTGCCATCCGGCGAAAAAGCCAAAGCGTGCACCTTCGCGCCCTGCCCTGGGAGCACTCGATGGTCCTGCCCGCGCTCGAGATCCCAAACGCGCAGCTTTCGATCGTCGGCCCCGGACACGATATGGCGTCCGTCGGGAGCGACCGCCAGCGCCTCGACGTTGCTCTCGTGCCCGCGCAACGCGAGCGTCTGCGACTCGGACGCGACGTCCCAAACACGCACCACGTCATCCCAACCCGCGGAGATGACCGCGTCTCCCGATGGCGACCACTGAACCTCGCGAACACCATCGGTGTGCCCCGATAGGCGCGCCTGGGTTTCCCCAGTCTCGGCATCCACCACCACGATCTTCGGATCCCACCCACCCAGCGCGATCCGACGTCCATCGGGCGACAGCGCGAGCGTTTCGACCGCGTCTTCGACCACATGAATGTCCCACCGTGGTCGTCCCGACTCCAAGTCCCACCGGCGCAGGCGCTCGTCGGCACTGCCCGTGAGCAAATCGCCATTCCCAGCGAAGGCGACCGCCATGGCTTGGTCGCCGGCTTCGAGCGTAGCCACCGGCAGCTTCGACTCGAGGTTCCAAACGCGGAACACATCGTCGTCCCCCGCCGCGGCGAGACGCGTTCCATCCGGTGATACGGCAAGGCCACGGACGTACTCCGGCACTGAGAAGCTGTGCTCGAGTGCGCCCGTCGTCGCATCCACAACATCCACCGCTGGCGTCTCGCCCCCAGTCGCGATCGAGTTCCCGTCCGGCGTCCACGCGAGCGCGAAGAGATGCTTGCCGCCCGAGCGCAGGGTGCCCGTCCGCGTCAGACTTCCGTCCGCCCCCAGACGCCACAGGTGAACCGCTCCGTCCGCCCCCGCACTCGCCAACCGTTCTCCCGTCGAATCGAACGCGACGACCTCGATGGTCCCCGCGTGTGCACTGACCTTCGCCGCCGAGCGGTCGGAGAGCCACGACAACCGGCGCCACTCCCAGCCACGCAGCGGCTCCGGACATTGCGCCAAGAGCATCCGCATCCGCCCGAGATTTCGCTCCGAGTACGCCTTGCTGGCCAATGCAATCCGCAGAACATAGGAAGACTTGCGGAGCTCATCCGCCTGCTCCGCCCGGAGCTCGGCCGCCTCCGCGCGATCGATCGCTCGTGCCGTTCGCTCCGCTTCCAGCGTCCGCACCCAGAGCAAGCCTCCCCCGACCAACAGCGCCGCCGCGGCAAGGCTCGCGACCACGGGGAGCTTGTGTCGGGCGAGCGCCTTTCGCAGCAGGTAGCTGAGCTCGTCCCGCCGCGCTTCGATCGGCTCTCCGCGAATGCAGCGCCGCAGGTCTTCCGCGAGCGCACGCGCGGATGCGTAGCGCCGATCCGGATCGCGGGCGAGCGCACGAAGCAGGATCGTCTCCGGATCACCTCGCAGCTGCGGCACCACACCCGACGGCAGCGCCACGTCGACGCTCTCCAGCTCCTTGACGAGCGCCAGTGGAGTCGAGCCACGCAGCTCGAATGGGTAGCGCCCCACCAGCACCTCGTACAGTACGAGACCCAGCGAGTAGACGTCGCTACGCACGTCGACGTCGCCATCCACCGTGCGCTGTTCCGGGCTCATGTAGCGAACGGTCCCGACGATATGCCCCGTCGCGGTATAGGCCTCACGCCCGCCGCCATCGGATGCTCTCGCCACGCCAAAATCGATCACTTTGGGCACGCCGTCGCCGTCGACGACGACGTTGCTCGGCTTGATGTCGCGATGAATGACCCCGCGATCGTGGCCGTGTTGCACGGCATCGCAGGCGAGCGCCACCAGCTCCATCCGCGCCTGGTTCGACAGCCCCGCGGCCTCACAGTACGTCGTGATCGGCATCGCATCGGCAATCAGCTCCATTGCGTAGTACGGCACGCCTTCGTGCACGTCCGCCGCGTAGATCTGAGCGATGCCCGGATGGCGCAAGCGCCCAAGTACCTCGATCTCGTGCAAGAAACGTTCGACCGCGCCCCGCCCTCCGAGACCCACACGAACGACCTTGAGTGCCACGGAGCGGGCCGGCCGTTCTTGGCGCGCCTCGAAGACCACGCCCATCCCCCCGCGACCGAGCTCCGCGACGATCTCGTAGGGCCCGAAGCTGCGCTGCATCTGCGACCGTCGTTCGAGCGCCAGCGAACGAAGCGGGGACTCGAGAAAGCCGTCCGCGGCTCCGTCCGCATCGAGGAGCGCCTCCACTTCGTCGCGCAGATCGTCGTCGGCCCCGCATGCCTCCAACACATACGCCCGCCGCTCGGAGGTCGGGTGGTCCAGTGCCGCCTTGAAGATCTCCTCGACCTGCACGGGGTCAGTCATGTCACCCCTCGTCGGCGAGGGCCCGAAACAACCACGCTCGGGCGAAGCGCCACTCCCGTTCGATCGTTCGCTGTGGAGTGCCGAGCACGTCGCTGACCTCGGGCACCGTGAGGCCACCGAAGAACCGCAGCTCTACGATCTTCGCCTGCTTGGGGCTTCTCGCCGCAAGCTGCTCGAGTGCGGCGTCAACTGCCACCACGTCGATCTGGTCATCGAACGACGCTGCGAGCTCGGCCGGCAACTCGAGCTTGGCCGCACCACCGCCCCGCTTGTCGCGCCGCTTCGATCGAGCGTGGTCGACGAGGATGCGCCGAATCGCCTGGGCCGCGAGGGCGAAGAAGTGCGCACGGTTCTCCCACTGGACCCGCGACTGATCGACGAGCCTGAGGTAGGCCTCGTGCACGACCGCCGTCGCCTGCAGCGTATGGTCCGCCCGCTCGTGACGCATCATCGACTGCGCCAGCGCCCGTAGCTCGTCGTACACGACCGGGAGCACTCGGTCGTACGCACGCTCGTCTCCGGCGCATGCGTCCGCCAGTAGCTGCGTGAAGTCCTCCACGGGCTGCAATCCAGGGTACCAGGTGCGAGCCGCCGTCGGCGTCATCCACCTCGCCCGGTGTCGTAGGTGTCGACGTCGGTCGCAACGTCGTCGAGGGCGAAAACTGTCGAGTCGGGTCTGCGCATGAGCTTCGAAGAACCACGCGCCGCCGCGGGGAAAACACCGCCAGATTTTTTGTCTCGTCAGAAGAATCTGTGGGCAAAGTCTGGTTCGGGAAGGTCGCCAAGTGAGTGATAGAGGGCGATCTCGGTAGCTTTGAGCGTCCGGAAGCCGTAGCTGCGTCTGGTGGTCACTTTGAGCTTGTTGTTGAAGCCCTCGGTCGCAGCGGCGGAGACCTCGCCACGGGCACGGAACCAGTTGAGGATGAGCTCGCGGTGGTCGCGGAAGGAGCGCGCGAGCTTCTTCATCGGCTCGATGCGAGAGCGCATGACCTTGGCGCACCAGCGGTCGAGGAACTTCCCGGCCCAGCTCGGTGAGACGTACTGCCACAGGTGCTGAAGCTCCTCTTTGAGCAGGTAGGCCCGTACAGTCTTGAGGTTGTACTGGAGCACATCGGCGAGTTTGTCTCGTTGCCCGTCGGTGAGGTTCTCCGGACGTTTGAGCAACGGCCATCGGCTCTTCTTGAGGATGGGCTCGTAGCCGTCGCGCTTCATCCGCTTGGCTTCGGCGGCGCGAACCTGGTCGATCGCCTTGCTCACCCGAGCGACGAGATGAAAGCGGTCGAGCACGTGCACGGCCTTGCTGGCGTACTTGGCGACCGACTCGAGGTACGGCCTGTGCTGGTCGCTGCAGATGAACTGGAGTCTTTGCGCGCGCAGTCCGAACCACTTGAAGAAGTTGTCGATGCACTCACGCGTTCGGTGCTCGCCGATCCAGAGCAGACGACGGCGATGCTCGTCGATCTGATACACGACGGTGAGGTACTTGTGCCCGCGATGCCAGAGCACCTCGTCGATGCCGATCGCCCGAATTCCTTTGAGAGAGCGGTTTTCCAGGCCCCATTCGACGGCGAGCGAGACGGCACGGAAGACCGTGTCCCAGCTCGTTCGGAAGCTTCGAGCGACCTCCTTCCAGCTCAGGCGTTTCGCCCAGCCTGCAAGAAACCACGCGTACGTCGTAGTCGTCGGGCTCTTGCCCTCGGCCCACGGTACCTGCTCGACCTTCACGCCGCAGCGTGGGCAGTCGACGCGGCGCATCGCGTACGCGAAGAAGACGAGCAGCCCCCATAGCGGCACGAACTGGAAGTAGCGGACCTTGAGCGTGTCGTATTGCGGCCCGCGCCGCTGGCACCCCGAGCAGGTCGCACGACTGCCTCGCCGCGGCCGGATGTTCACGATCAGCCTCGGGCGGCCACTACTCTCGAGCCGAGCGCTGTCGTAAACAAACCCCTTGTGTTTCTGGACGTGATTGAGCAACGTCTTGAGCTGCATCTCGCCGCTGCTTCCCTTCCGGATGTTGTGTCGCAACTCCATCCTCGCAGGGCGTGGCGTCGGGATGCACTACTTTGGACTCGAGCCCGTCAGACACGACGGAAGCGCAGCTCTCCGGCGCCTCGGCCCTGCTGCGGTCCGGCTCGGCGGTGTCCCCCCTGAGGGCCGGAGCGAAGCGGAGGAGCCGCGGTGCGGCCGGACACCGTCGCGCTCGGCCGCTACTCGCGCTCACTTCGACCCACGAATTCCTCCGAGGAACCGAAAAAATCGAGACCCGGG
>Ga0207422_1003052_pt1 | contig 18509 bp, 13 predicted proteins | sample MarCyaLeptolynsp_FD_187757 | JGI IMG/M metagenome (GOLD analysis project Ga0207422, IMG submission 187757) | Marine cyanobacterial communities from Panama - species 1 Leptolyngbya sp. (SPAdes) | ecosystem: Environmental > Aquatic > Marine > Unclassified | place: Panama: Panama City | collected...
CGAGAATGTCGAGCGTCCCGATCGGCAGGCGCTCGACAAACCGTGCTTCGGGCGTGCCAAAGGCCAGACTGTCCTCGGTGTCCTTGTAAGCGAAGTTCCGCCGATCACGCCGTTCAGCGAGAATGATGCCGCGTTCGCGCTCTACCGCGTCAGGCGCGATGGTCACTTCGCTAGCCGTTTCGCGCATCAGCATCAGTGCGGTGTCGAGGAGACCTTCGTCATTGCGCGGCAGATTGAGCATGTAGGTGGTCGCGTCAAAGCCGGTCGAGGCGTTGGTGTCGGCACCAAAGGCCAGGCCTTCGCGTTCGAGCAGCTTGACCATCTCGCCTTCAGGAATGTTGGTCGAACCATTGAACGCCATATGTTCGACAAAGTGCGCCAGGCCTCGCTCGCTTTCGGTTTCATCGAGCGAGCCGGCGCCGATGCGCAGCCTGACAAGCGCGGTGCCTTCGGGTGTCGCGTTTTCGCGCAGGATGTAGCGCATTCCATTTTCGAGCTGGCCAAAGACAAAGCCGGGATCGACTTCAAGGTCGCTCGTTTCGAATGCCCAAACAGGCTCGGTAGTGTTGGTCTCAACCGATGTTTCACTCGCGGGCTCTTGGGCCGCCAATGATTGAGCCAATGCCAGGTTGGGAAGCGCCAACAGCGCCGCCACAGCGATTACGCGTGAACCAATTCTCATCGTCGGATTATGTGCCTCTTTACTCTCCGCGGAGGAGACTAGCGCACAAATCCTGTCTGTCAGCTGTATTTTTCGACCGGGCAGGCCTTCAAGAAGTCGCTACTTCTTGGGTGGAGCGCCGCGCAAGCGGTTGCGGTGGCTTGAAAGATCCAGCACTTCGCCAGGGCCGGTGTCTTCGGCATGGAGCAGACCAAGCCGCCGCGCGACTTCGCGATAGGCCTCTTCCTCGCCGCCAAGATCACGCCGGAAGCGGTCCTTATCGAGCTTTTCGCCAGACTGCATGTCCCACAGGCGACAACCGTCGGGGCTAATCTCGTCGGCTAGAATGACGCGGCTGAAATCGCCGTCAAAGATCCGGCCGAACTCCAGTTTGAAATCGACCAATCGGATGTCGATAGCCGCGAACATCCCGCACAAGAAGTCATTGACCCGGATCGCCATGGACGAAATGTCGTGCATCTCCTCATGGCTCGCCCAGTTGAAGCAGGCGATATGCTCTTCAGCGATCAACGGATCGCCCAGCGCATCATCCTTGTAGTAATATTCGATCAGCGTGTGGGGGAGCGGCTCGCCCTCCTCGATCCCAAGCCGCTTGCAGATCGAACCGGCAGCAACATTGCGCACCACGACCTCGATCGGCACGATCTCGACTTGACGCACCAGCTGTTCGCGCATGTTGAGGCGGCGGATGAAATGGGTTGGGATCCCGATATGCGAAAGCCGGGTGAAGACGTGCTCGCTGATGCGATTGTTGATCACACCCTTGCCGTTGATCGTGCCCTTTTTCTCAGCATTGAACGCTGTGGCATCATCCTTGAAATACTGGATCAGCGTTCCAGGCTCAGGACCCTCATAGAGAATCTTGGCCTTGCCTTCGTAAATACGGCGGCGGTTGGACATGGGTATGGTCCCTAATCGACTTTGGCGGGTGCCCGGTTAAAAACACGTCGCCCCGGCGCGTCCAACTGGAAGTCGTAGCGGCCGGGGCGTAGTTCGTCCCTTAAAGATTTGCCTCGGCAAAGGCAATCTCCACCGCAAGGAGGTGGGATTGCCAATGCTTTTTCGCTTGCGGTGACCATTCGCCCGCTCCAAGCCGCTATGCGTGGAATCGGACCCAGACCAGTCTTCGGATCAGGCGCGTGACGCACTGTTGACGATCGCAGCCGGCGGCGGTGAGGCACCGCTCCCGACCGATCTTGCCCCGCTTCACTCCGATGAGTGGAGCTGGATCGTCGACTGCGCAAAAGACAATCGCTTGCTGCCGTTGTTGGCAGACTGGGCAGCGAAGTTTGGTACCACTGAGTTTCAGGAACACATCGAAGCGAATTTCCCGCCCGAGCAGCAAAAGCAAAAGATGTTTCGCTCGCTGGCACAGCAGCGTGCCATGGCCGGCCTCTCTCGCGAGCTCGATCGTTCCGGGATTCGATCTGTTTTCCTAAAGGGTGCTTCGCTCACTTTGACGGCCTATGCCGATCCCAAACTACGACCGATGAGGGATATCGACCTCTTGGTCGATCGTGAGAATGCGTGGAAAGCGCGCGACATTGCTTCCAGCATCGGGTTTTCGACTGCTCCCCATTTGGTACCGCACGGATTGGACGACAAACACCACTTGCCTGTCATGGTGCGGGATGGGTTGGCCTATCTCGAGATCCATCATCGGCTTAGTCAAAAGGGATGGGAAGGGGAGCTTGCGCTGACCGAGTTGTTGCTCGAACGTGCGCGCCCTCATACCTTGGCCGATCAGCAGATATATGTAGCCGATCCCGTCACCAATCTCCTGCATCTGGTAGCCCATGCGGGGATCAGCAATCTGTTCGATAACGGCCCGCAATTGCTTGCTGACATGCACTATCTTGCCAAACAGGATCTGGATTGGGACGAAGCTAGTGAGCTGGCTCGCTATTGTGGGTTGGAGCGCCCGTTGGCGCTCGCGCTGGCTCTTTTCCGGCGCTACGGAGGCGAGGGCACGGTGAGCCCTTCGATCGAGGTTCCGCATGCCTGGATTGAGCAGGCGAGCGCTCTCATGGTGCACGATCGGGAATCTGACTGGCAGAGGCAACGATTGCGCCACTCCGATAGCTGGGCCGTGATCGCCAAGCGTGCACTGCTTCCCCGCGCGACCAGCCTTGCCACAAGGGCTGGACGCGCGCATGATGACCCCCGTCGCTGGTTGGCCTATCCGGGTTGGCTGATAGATCGCGGCCGCAGCATCATTGCTGCGCGCTTTGACCGCGATCTCGTCCGCCAAGCAGAGGAGGATAGTGCCCTTACGCAGTGGCTTTTGAGCGACCAGGAAAAGTAAGGCAGTTTGGCCCGACCGGGCCGTGCTGACCTGCTGAAATCTTGGGAGGTCGGTTGCCCATGCCGATAGTATCGCTTTGAGCATGCAAGTGGTCGCGAATCGGCGGTCAGCAATTGGCACTCATCTCTTTTTGCTTTGCCCCAACAATAGCGGGTCGACCTTTCTTGGCGAAGCGATCAAGCGATCGCATCATGTCTGGGGTTTGCCACGCGAAGGACAGCATATGCTTGGCTTCGCTGGGCCATCGACGCGCAGGTCTGGTTGGCCTTTGATCTGGGCGGCAACAGAGCAAAGCCGTAACCACTTCGAGAGCGGAACCTATGATTGGGAGCGCACCAAGATCGCTTGGTATTTTCAGTCCCAGGCGGTGGGCGCTGAAGCCTCGGTGTTTTTCACGAAGTCTCCTCCATTTCTGTTGATCGCTCAACAATTGGCTGACGCATTTGCGAATGCGAAGTTCCTTATCATGGTGCGCAACCCCTATGCTGCGCTCGAAGGGATATTGCGGAGGCATGGACGCCGCGCGCCCGGCTTGCCGCGAAGCCGAGTGGTGAAAACAGCCGCAACTCACTTGGTGCAATGTCTGCGCTTTCAGGCGAAAAATCGCCAGCTCCTGAGCGGCAGGTGCGCAAGCTTTTCCTATGAGGAGATGTGCGCCAGTCCGACTGATGTCGCGCGCCAAATTGAATCGCTGGTACCAGAGTTGGACGATCTAGATTTGGCTCAAAGACTAGCGGTCAAAGGTATCTACGACGAGCCACTGCGCAACATGAACGAAGATGCGTTTGCGCGGTTGGCACCGGAGACCGTTCGTGTCGCCAACGATATCTTCGCCAAGCAGGCGCCCTTATTGGATGAGTTCGGCTATGCGCTGCGCGATTGACCGACCGACATGACCTGATAGGGTGAGCTGATCCGAGGGCAAGGAAGGATATTTTCCGTGCTGCCTCGGGTGAAAAAGCCCCACAACATTCGTGACTTAGGCCCCATTGATGTCAATGGGTTGATCCCGCTTGTCGAACGCGTTTCAGATCTGGTCTGGGAGAAGGAAGACGCGGTCAAAGAGAATGACTACGCCGTCTTCCATCACACTCAACATATCATTTTTCGCTTCATCCCGGGGAACCGCGATCCAGCAGAATTCTATTCATGCCCCGCTTGGTTCTCTTGGCAGGAGCGCTTGCGGCCTGTGCTCGACAAAGCCGTCGCGCCATTTCGGTTCGAGAAGCCGGTTATCGCCAAAGCCATGTTGGCGCGATTACTGGCTGGGCATTCGATCAACATGCACAAGGATGGCGCTGGCTCGCACGAAAGATGTCACAAGATTCACGTCCCATTGGTCAGCAATGAAGAGGCCACTTTCAGGGTTGGCAGCACCTCTTGCCACCTCGCAGTCGGTCGCGCTTATGAGGTGAACAATCTGGTCGCACATGGCGCTCACAATGCGGGCAAGCGCGATAGGGTGCATCTGATTTTCGAAGTGTTTGAAGGCGCTCAAGGTCAGCGTTGGGGCGAATGCAATGAGCGCTGACGATCCACCATATTGTTACACCGCTTATGGCTTGGTCATTTGCTCTGACATCCCAATTCCAAACCTCTTAGCTGTCCCATACACGGGCGCGACACAGTCCGACCTGACGATCGTTTCTGGCAAGGTGGCTGCAATTGCCGACGACGATGCATTGGGGCTCAACTGGTCGGGGAGTCCCGCCCGTTTGACGTTTGAATGGCCAGACTGTGTCAGGGGACGTGCGGAGGCGGGATATCGCCTCGTTTATGAACGGCTCGGTGATGCAGATGAAAGGCAGATTGTGTCGGCCATTTTGGGCACAGGGCTTGCTGCAATTCTAATGCAACGCAAGGTCCTTCCAATCCATGCCGCCAGTGTGAAGACGTCGCGCGGTGCCTTATTGATCATGGGCAGATCCGGCGCCGGAAAGTCGACTTTGCTGACCGGCTTGCTGGAGCTTGGACTTTCCATGATGGCTGACGATGTAACAGGCCTGCGGATCGGACCGAACGGTATTCCAACCGCTTTGCCAGCCTTTCCTGCAACGCGACTTTGGCGCGATTCCGCAGTCCGCGCTGGCCATGACCCTGTCGATCTTCCGCCAGTCAAAACCGGCATTGAGAAATTCTATGTCAAAGTGGGGCGATTTCACAACCAACCAGAACCGATCGCGGCGCTGTGCTGGCTAAATCCAACCAACCGAACCGAGCCTTTGATCGAGCCGATCAAGTGGGCGGTTCGGAGCCCGACTTTGCATCGTTTTGTCTACCGAAAGCTCTTCCTGCGATCACTCGGATTGCAGTCATTCGTCTTCGAATGCGCTGTGAAGACCGCGAATGCGATCCCAATGATGCGGCTTGATCGACCTGCGAAAGAGATCGAACCCAGAGCCTTGGCCACTTACCTGCTGCACGAGGCTGGCCTGTGATAGCCAATCTGAGCGCAGACAAACCAATCATTTGGCTCGCATCCTATCCCAAATCTGGGAACACATGGCTGCGCGCAATGCTGACCGCCCTTCGCTTGTCGCCCGGCCAAGACCTGGCTCTCGATGAGATGGTTGGTAGAGCGAACCTGTTTGATCGCCAAGCGATTGACGACTTCGCAGCGGTGAACTCGTCTGAGCTCACAGTTCGCGAAATAACGCCGATCCTTTCGCGATACTTCTCTAGTGTCGCTGCGAGGCTTGAGCCTCCCGCATTCTTCAAAACGCACGCTGCATGTCTCGATGCTGGCGGCGAGCGGGCCTTGTTTCCTGCCGACACTATTGCGGGCGCAGTCTATCTGGTGCGCGATCCCCGCGATGTCGCCGTTTCATACGCCCATCATGACGTATTGGATCACGACGCAATTATTGCCCGAATGGCAGATTCCCGGGCGACATTTGAATGGTGGCCGGATCGGTGCAGTGAGAATGTCTCGCAAGTCATGTCGACTTGGAGCGAGCACGTCAGATCATGGACAAAAAATCCGGACTTTCCGGTTCTCGGATTACGCTATGAAGATATGCTTGCAGATCCATTGGCAGCGCTGAATCGTGTTGCTCGGTTCTGCATGTTGGATCCTGGGCAGGAGGTGCTTGAGCAGGCGGTCCGCCTGACCGAATTTTCTCGCTTGCAGCAGCTCGAAAAAGGAAGCCGCTTCACCTCCAAGCCCAAGCAAGACCGCGCCTTTTTCCGATCTGGCCAGTCCGGCGATTGGCGCAAAGATCTGAATTCAGTGCAAATATCACAGATCGAGCGCGACCATGCTGGTGTTATGAGGCTTTGGGGCTATATTGCCTGACAGGGAAGACGCTTTGATCCGGAGGACGGAGCATGAGTGTGCTTTCCCGGTCTGCGATATTGCAGCGTAACGAAGCTGTCTTGTTTAGTGCGGTCGATGACGGAACCGCGCTCATGGATATCGAGAGCGGCCAATATTTCTACTTCGATGACGTCGGCGCGCGGGTTTGGGACCTTATCGACGGCGCTCGCGACGTAGCGTCAATTTGCGCCGTTTTAGGCACAGAATTCGACGTGAGTGCTCTCCAATGTGAGCGGGACACGATCGGATTTCTTCAGAAGTTGTCCGAGCTAGGCCATGTCCAGGCATTGAGCTGAATATGCGGCTTGACACTCACTTGGACGCGCGCCCGAATAAAATTCAGCCACACGAGGCTCAATTGAGCTCGACTGTCGCTGTTGTTGGTCGCCTGGCTCGCCAGCATAGCGCTGTTGGCTCGCTCGAGATCATAGGCGACATCACGCTCTACGATCGGTTCCGGTTGGCCTACCGTCTGGACCTCTCGACGGACGTATCCGATGTTGAACTCGTTCTTGCTGCCTATCGTCGCTGGGGCCGGCATTGCCCTGCCTATCTCAATGGCGACTTTGCGTTCGTCGTCTATGACCATGACGATGGCAGCGCTCTAGTCGTGCGCGATCAAATTGGCGTATGTCCGCTATTCTATGAGATTGTCGACGATCGGATGGTTGTCGCAGCCAGCATTCGCGAATTGCTGATTGCAAGCGCGCGCGATCATGAGATCGATGACGACTTGGTCCTGTCATTCCTGACATATCGACACCTGAGGCCGGGCAGCCAAACAGGGTATAGATCGATCAAACGCTTGCAGGCAGCGCATCTGATGATTTGCGACCAAGGTTCGTTTGAAACGAGCTGCTATTGGCAAGCTGAGAAAATACCGCCGCTCCAACACAAGGATGATGAGACCTATGTGCGGCATGGTCGGTATTTGCTCGACCTTGCAGTCCGCGACCGGTCGATCGATGTGGACGATGGCTTGGGCGTGCATGTCAGCGGCGGATTGGATTCTAGCGCGGTCGCCACCCTGTCTTGTCTTGCTCGCCGCGGACGCAGTCTGCCAGATCCCATTGGTTTGGCGTGGCAGCGCTACGACAAGTTGCAACCATTGGACCCTGCGTCGGCAGCAATCCGGGCGGTCAAACAACATCTCGATATTGAGATCTCTGTCGCCGAACCGAGTGCGGCTGACTTGCAAAGTTTGCTCGCGCTGGACTGGCTATCGGATTTCGACGTTGAGCCCCTACTAAACGAGGGCGTTTTGCAAGACAGGGCGGCGCAGCTAGGCCTGCGCACAATCCTGTCTGGCTGGGGCGGCGACGAGCTGCTGAGTTTTAACGGGCGAGGGCTGGCCGGTCAGTATGCAAGCGAGAGACGATGGCGAGATCTCGAGTCTTTGGGCCGTGGCTCCGGCGCCTTAGCGATCGCCAGCGGCATCAGGAGTGCATTTGCGGAGCACGGAGCCCGTCGGCGGCAGGCAGATAAGCTCGAGCCACATGAAGGCTCGCTCGCATCTCCAGAGGCGCTCAGATCGGCGGTGACACAGGCCCCAGCGCCCTCGTTTTCCGATTGTCCTCGAGAGACGCAGTTTGAGTTGCTGGGCCGAGGCCATTTGACCAATCGCATGGAAGCATGGGCAGAATCTGGGGCAAGACAGGGCATTCGCTACCGCTATCCTTTGCTTGACCTGCGGGTGGTCGAGTTTGCGCTCGCGGTTCCAATCCATCTCTATCGGCAGGAGGGCAAAAATCGCTGGCTGATGCGCGAGGTTTTGAGCGGATTGGTGCCCGATGTGATCCGCATGAACGCCCCCAAGCGTGAGCCGCGGCGTGTCGTTCAGTTGCAAGCCAGGCTTTGCCAAGCATTGCGCGAGATCGGCGAACAATTGGGCAATGGAGATCAATATCAGCGCACCCGATTGCTCGATATGCATCGCCTCAGGCGGGAACTCCGTTCTGCGCATCCTACAAAGACCAAGAATCTCGGTTGCCTGCGAAAGGCCTTGCAGGTGTTGGACTGGTGATGGCTGGCGAGCTTCCAGAATGCGTCGCGACAGTCTCCTCACGGGATTTCCTGGTCGGGACGCGTGTCCTGTTTGACAGTTTCCTGACGCACAATTCTTGGTTTGAAGGGAAACTGGTCGTCATCCACCGCGACATTTCGGAGCGGGATCAAGCAGCGATCCTGCTCGAGTTTCCGCAAGTTGAATTCCAGCGTCCGGCCTTCGCGCTCGAGGCCGCGCTGAAACGCTTGATTTCTGAGCAGCCCCGACTGACCGGTCGGGCAGCAAGATTCCTTTCGCTCCAATGCCTTTGGATGAACTTCCCGGGCCGTGTTCTATTCTGCGATAGCGACATTCTCTTTCGCAAAGATGTGAGTGAAGATCTGATGACCCCAGGCCTGTTTCTGGCGTGTCCAGATTTTGCTCAACTGGTTACCTCGGCAGTTGGACCGACCACCAAAACGAGCTTCAATTCAGGATTGATGCTTATCGATAGGTCCAGGCGCAGCACGACAATGCAACAACGGGCCCTGATGCGGTTGGATCCCATTGATTGGCGAGACGGTGATCAACCCTTTACCGATCAGGCTGTGTTCAATCATGTGTTTGGCGGTGAAGTGCGGCTGCTCGGATCGCATTGCAATCACCTCGTTGGCCTTGCTGCTAAGCTGCGCGAAACGGCACATGGGCCGCTAAGGGAGGCCAAGGTTTTGCATTTCAACGGGCCAGCAAAGCCATGGGCGATGGCTCAGCATCGGTCGATGATCAGCGAAGATCCCAGCTTTGCGACTGCGCTTGCCTCATGGTTCGCAGCCTATTCGAAGTCGCTTGTGCGATCGCATTTCGCCGCGCGTGCCAATGGACGCGAAAGCGATGTTGGAGTCTGATCTACAGGTAAATCTGCCACCAGGCGCATAGATTAATTCTATAATTCAATGGATTAGAGGGGGTTTGGTGGGGTGTCTTCGCGGCAATGGCGATTCTGCCATGGCTGTTAGCTAAATTCCTGTTTGCACCGAATCGGTCCGCCGGTTCAAAACGGCGTTCATGGTTAACGGGCGACTAACGGGACTGGGTATTGGGTTTGCCATGATGGTGGGCGCATTCGTCGCTGGCCCGGCCTGGAGTGGGTCTTCGGCGACTTCTTCCGACGTAGTGTCACCATACATTGCTTATGCTCCCGTCCTGGCGATTGCGCAGCCGGCTCCAGCACCGACACCGGCAAAAAAGCCAAAACCGGTCCGGACGCGTCCGGTTCGCACAAAATCGGGTGCCACCCTCCCGATTCCGATCGATGCTGTTCTTGATGCGGGTGTGCTGATCGTGATCAGCAAAGCCACACAGGATATGTATGTCTTTCGTGACGGTGAGTATTGGGACAGGTCGCCCGTCTCCACCGGCAAGCGCGGAAAGGAGACGCCGACGGGAGTCTTTCCGATCCTCCAGAAACGTCGGCACCACCGTTCGAATATCTATGCCAATGCGCCGATGCCCTATATGCAGCGGATGACCTGGGGCGGCATTGCCATCCATGAAGGCAAACTGCCAGGCTATCCGGCATCGCATGGCTGCATTCGCTTGCCGCGCAAGTTTGCCAGGGCACTGTTCCAGCTGACCGCGCGCGACACCACCACAGTGGTGGTGACCGACAACGCATTCGCATCGAGCGCTGATGCAAGGCTATTGGCCAAACATATGCCGATGCCTGAGCCAGGACAGCGAGGTCATCTCATCCAGGGACGCGAGCCGCAGCTGGCGCAGTTGAAGGCCCGCTATGACGTGTCTTTGGCAATGGCGGAGCAACCAATGCGGGGACGGACGCGGATGATTGAGCGGGAAACGCCTGCTCGCTCCGTCGCGCAGGGCAGGGTGCAAACGATCCAACTTGCCGCGGCAGAAAGCGAGGCCGAGGCGAACGCCTATTGGGCCAGGATCCGCACTCGCTTTCCAGAACTCGCTCGGTTCGAAAAACGAATCATCCCGGCGACCGTAAATTCGAAACGCTATTATCGCCTTCGAGTCTCTGGCGCAGGCGCGGGCGCTTCCTGCGTGTCACTACGCAGATCGGGATCCGACTGCTTCCGCGTCCGCTAGAATGCACTGACGCAATAATTGGCTGCCGCGCGCTCGCGCAGCCTAAGTTAAGCAATCCTCCTCGGCGCCGCGCCACATTCCCCATGTCCTATGAAGACCATCGGCATCTTGCTGTGTCTCGCACCCGTCATGTCCTTGGCGCGTCTGCGCGACAAAGTCATAGGACGGCGTGGGGAGCAGGTCCGAGAGGAGTCGCTCGAATTTGGCTCGGAAATTGGAATATACCAATTGGTATGACAAAAATATGCACATAGGTAGGCCATAATGGTTGACATTAATGTCTAGGCCATTATCCCGAGTCTCATAAACATACCTTTGAGGGAGGGATCGATGGCACGTCGCGCAACCCGTTTTGGGGCCTATTCGCGCATTCCGCTTACCGCTGCTTTGCTGACGGGGACCGCTTTGGCGGCGACTCCGGTCATGGCTCAGGACGAGTCGGCGCAAGATGATACAGCGCAAGTTGCTGACCAAGGCACAAGCGGCGACATTGTCGTCACTGGTATTCGCCAAACGATCCGTAACTCGATCGAAGAGAAGCGAGCGTCTATCGAAGTGTTCGACGCGCTCTCGTCCGACGAGATCGGCGATCTCCCGGCTCTCTCTATTGGTGAAGCGCTTGAAACGCTAACCGGCGCGGGCTCACACCGCGAGCAGGGCGGCGCCACCGAGATTTCAATTCGTGGTCTTGGCCCGTTCTTGAGTTCGACTGTCATCAATGGTCGGATCGCGACCAATGGCAGTGGCGACCGTTCGGTCAATTTCAGCCAGTTCCCATCAGAGCTCTTCAACAAGGTTGGTATCTACAAGACGCAGGCGGCAAGCTATGTCGAAGGCGGCGTGGCCGGCCAGATCGTGCTCGAGACTGTCAAGCCAGTCGATTATGGCAAGCGGCGTTTGCAAGGTGACTTCAAGCTCAACGTCAATCCTGACAATCTCGATATCGACTCTGACCAGCGGTTCCAGAAGTTCGGCTATCGCGGCACGGTCAGCTACGTCGACCAGTTCAACGTTGGTGAAGGCGAATTTGGTATTTCGCTTGGCTACTCGCGCAATGTGACAACCAACCCTGAGCAGGAAGCAAACGTCTCCAACACGATCCGTGCCTGCGTGGTTGATCCGACAACGACCAGCGATGGTGTGTTCGATGATGGCAATTGCGACACCAGCAGCAGCACGATCGCCGGGCTGCGCGACGGTTCAGTGACCGATGACTTTGTGATTGCGCGCAATTCCTATTCGCTGCGTTCAAACATCACCGAGGACGAGCGTGATTCATTCTTCGCGGCGCTTCAGTACAAGCCAAGCCCCGATGTCGATATCAACGCCGATTTCCAATATTCGAAGCGCCTTTTCAAAGAGCAACGCAGCGATCTGAACTTTGCGGAAGGTCGCCGAATCGATGGTCCGGGCGATGCCAATACCATCCCTGGATTTGAGCTGCTCTTCACCGAGACCGGTGCGCTGCGTCAGTTCACCAACGAGCAACGCGTCGAAGCGGTGAGTGAATATCTTGAGCGCGACGAGGAATATTATGGTGGTGGGCTTTCTCTCGATGCCCAAGTCTCGGATCGACTGAAAATCTCGCTCGACGCATCCTATTCGGAAACGCGGCGGGTCGAGGAGGCGGTGCAGATCCGATTCCGGACCGAGGACAACGAGGACATCACCGGCGCGGCGGCGTGGCCCAACGCTTTTGAGAGCGATGGCAGCTCGACCAATGACCGGATCGAGACAGCCGTGCAGATCCGTCAGAACGGCTCCGAGGCGCTGAATTTCGTCACGCAAAACTTTGACGTCACGAACCATGATCTGTTTGCCAACGATCCTCGGCTTCGCGCTGACCTTGAGCAGGATCGCTTCAACAGCGTTTGGGCGGTTCGCGGCGACTTCGACTACGAAACCGAGGGATTTTTCTCGTCGATCATGGGTGGCGCACGATACCAGGAGCTGATTTATCGTGACGTTCCGGGTGCCCGCAACGGCCTGAGCCGGTTCGAGAATACCTATAACGACACCGATGGCACTGGTGCTCTGCAAGCGGCGAACCGTGAGTGCCGGACCAGCTTCCCTGAATCGGGTTTCCTAAGTTCGGTCTCTGGAGGCAATGCGCTGATCACGAATGTCGACTCGACCGGTGCGGTCATCGGCACATCCAACACCTTTGCGACATTTGACGCGCTGTGCATCGCACAGGTGCTCGAGCGCGAAGACCCGTCGGGCCTCTCATTTGACGAAGACGGCATTCCGATCTTCCCAACTGGCGAATTTGACTCGATCGACAACACCGATGTCGAAGAGCGGACCTGGGCAGCCTATGTGCAGGCCAACTTCGACAGTGAGTGGGGTAGCCTGCCAGTGCGCGGCAATGTTGGCGTGCGCGTGGTTGGCACAAACATCACATCTTTGGGTTTCCGCTCGGACTTGAATGTCGTGTTCACAGCGGCCGATCCCAACGATCCTAACTCGTCCGACGAGTTCGTTCTGGTCCAGGATTCTTCGACCTTGGTGACGAACACCACGCGTGGATCCTACACAGAGGTCCTACCAAGCTTCAATCTTGTCGCAGAGTTCCAACCTGATCTTCTTGGTCGCGTCGCAGTCTATAGAGCGCTGTCGCGTCCAGACCCGTCGGACCTCGGCAATGGACGTACATTCAACACCAACAACGACGAGTTCTCGACTGCGGAGCAAGCAATCAATGGTGGTGTGGACAGTGTGAACGCAACCGGCAACCCAGCGACGGATCCATTGCTGTCTTGGAACGTCGATTTTGGCATGGAATGGTATCCCAATGACGATACGATCCTTGCCTTCAATGCCTATTACAAGAGCTTCAACGGAGGCTTTGAGACAGCTGCGATCACCGAGACATTCAACATCTCGGACCAAAACATTGATCTGCCGGTTCTGACGGTCAACACGACGAATGAGACCAGCACGATCTATGGTATCGAGATAACGGCTGCTCACCGGCTCAGCTATCTTCCGGCGCCTCTGGATGGGCTCGGCTTCAAGCTCAGCTACAACTACGCTGACTCTGACTTTGAGTTTGAGGATGACACGCTCGGTGCGATCACCACGGTTGCTCCAGATGGCACGCGGACGACCGTAAATGGCTTGATCCCGCCGTCCAATCTGTTCGGTTTCTCGGAGCATGTCCTGTCTGCGCAGGTCTACTACGAGATCGGAGATTTCGATTTCCAGGGCGTGTACAAGCACCGCAGCGATTACTTCCAGCAATTCATCTCGACGCCGGGCCGAGTCCGCTATGTCGACGATGTGGGTGTGTTCGAAGCGCGGATCTCTTACGAGCCGTCAAGCAATGTCAAATTCACGCTCGAAGGGATCAATCTGTTCAACGAGCCGCGTACGAACTTCCGTGGTGCGCCGGACGATTTTGGAGCGATCCAGGTCTATGGCCCACGTATCTTCGCCGGCGTTCGCGTGAAGATCTGAACGAATTGACCGCCGTCCTTGGGGGCATGGGCGGCGGTCAACCACTTTGACTGCCAGCAGCACGATTACTATGCGGGGGTTGAAACAAATCTGGTAGGCCAAGATCAGCAGCAAAGGTAAGGCATGAACGGTAAGCGACTATTCCAATCCGTAGCTGAGCAAATTGCAGTTCTTATCGACGAAGGGGCATTTCCTCCGGGCACTCGGCTGCCGGGCGAGAGAGAACTCGCTGAGCGTCTTGGGGTTAGCCGTGTCACGATCCGAGAAGCTGAGATTGCACTGCAGGCTGTTGGCCGGTTGGAGATCAAAACCGGTTCAGGCGTTTATGTCAGCGAGAAACAGCCGGAAAGCCTTGCTGCTCTGCCGAGCGTCAGCGCCTTTGAGGTGACCGAGGCACGGCTCCTGGTTGAGTCCGAGGCCGCGGCTCTTGCTGCCCACAACATCACTGACCAGGCAATCGAACTCCTGTCTGACCTCATCGAGCAGATGCGGACCGGCGATGAGGAAGCCGCCAACGAAGCCGACGAACAGTTTCACCGCACCATTGCCGAGGCTTCTAACAACGCCGCAATGGTTCACACCGTTCAGTCGCTGTGGCGGATGCGTGAGGAAATCCCTGACGTCAAAGCGACCTACGAAGCGGTGTGTGTTCATGACGCGGATTCACGTACGGCTGAGCACGAAGCAATCTTCGTCGCATTGCGCGATCGCGACCCGGCCGCTGCGCGCAATGCCATGCGCGAGCACTTCCACCGGCTGATCGAGGCGATGCTCGACGCGACCGAACGCATGGCGCTGGAAGAAGTGCAGGAGCAGGTATCCAAGAGTCGCGCTCGTTTCGCGGCCTCTGCCAAAATTGGCTAACCAAATTGGTATAGCAAAAAATGCGAAAATAACATGCCAGATTGATTGACACTGGCTCGTGTCGCCCTATAGTCCGGACTCATAAAAGAGAGATGAGAGGACTGAGGGGATGTTTGCGAGGCTCTGCCTTGTTTTGCTGGCAATCTGCTGCGGGTCAGTGCCTGCGCTTGCCGAGCATTACTATGTCCGAAATCAGAACGAATATGCGCATGCGCTCAAGCAGATCGCTGCTGGCGATGTGATCATTCTCGCCAATGGCGAGTGGCGCGATTTCGAACTTGTCATCACTGGTGAGGGGAAGCCGGGAAGTCCGATCACTGTCATCTCGGAAGAGGCGGGCAAGGTTTTCCTGACCGGGAAATCCAGCCTGCGCATCGGTGGCAGCCATATCCTGGTGACAGGTCTGGTATTTAAGGATGGCTACAGTCCGCGAGGCGAGGTGGTGTCCTTCCGGCGAACCAAACAGGATCAAGCGCAGAACAGCCGCGTGACGGAGATCGTCATCGACGGCTTTAGCAAGCCCGATCGCTATGAAAGCGATTACTGGGTTGGGATTTACGGCAAGAACAATCGGTTCGATCACAACCATCTGGTTGGCAAGACGAACAAGGGTGTGACGCTGGCGGTTCGGCTCGACAGCGAAGAAAGCCGCGAGAACAACCACAGGATTGATCACAATTATTTCGGTCCTCGGCCTGTGCTCGGTTCCAATGGTGGCGAGACCCTGCGCATCGGCACCAGTAAGTATTCGATGTTCAATTCGAACACACTGGTCGAGAACAACATCTTCGACCGCACCGACGGCGAGATCGAGATCATCTCGTCGAAGTCTGGCGAGAATGTGTTTCGAGGCAACGTCTTCTTGCGATCACGCGGGACGCTCACCTTGCGTCATGGCGACGACAATCTGGTTGAGCGCAATGTCTTCTTGGGGGAGGGCAAGGACTACACCGGTGGGATTCGTGTCATCAATCGCAATCAGACGGTTCGCGACAATTACATTGAAGGGCTGCGGGGCAGCGGTTTCTACGGCGCGCTGACAGTCATGAATGGCGTGCCCAATTCGCCGGTCAATCGGTATGTACAGGTCGAGAATGCGCAGATCACCAACAACACCGTGCTCGACAGTTCGCGCGTGACCTTCGGGGCGGGTGCTGATGAAGAGCGGTCCGCGGCACCCATTGCGAGCACTTTCGCGAACAACCTGCTTGCCGGGCTCGACACTGGCTCCTTCCTGGAAGTCGACGCCGACGTGTCGGGCATTGCTTTCTCAGGCAATTTCGTCGCTTCCGGATCGGTGCACAGCGCGCTGCCGGCCATGCATGGCGGTGAGATCGAGCTCGAAAGGGCCGAGAACGGGCTGCTTTATCCTGTTGACCCAGCCTTTGCTGAACTCGGTGCGCCGAGGGATTTGCGCCCGGTCAAGCTCAGCCAGGTAGGCGTGAGCTGGTACGACAAACCCAAGAACGGCACCCGCTTCGGTACAAGCGGTACGGTGCATGAAGTTGTTCCTGGAGAAGGGGGCTTGGCGGGCGCTGTCGCCAAGGCCGCAGACGGCGACATCATCGAATTGCAGCCTGGCGTGCATGTCGTTGAGCGCACAATTCCGCTCGACAAGGCCATCACGATCAAGGGTGCGCCAGCTCTTATCAAGGGCGATCAACCCGAGCCGACCGTGATCAAGTTCACGCGGCCGACGCTGATCGAATTGCGCGAAGGTGGGAACCTGCAGCTGCAATTCCTCACGCTGGATGGCGAATTGGCACCGGATTCGGTTGGCAATTCTATGATCCGCACCACCAGCTTCCCGATCCAGTCGAACCTCGTCGTTGAGCTCGACAATGTCACGGTCAAAAATTTGACCGTGAACAAGTCGTTCAACGTCCTCACGCTGGGCAAGAGCTCTCTGGCTGATAGCATTGTCGTCCGCAACAGCACCTTCAGGGATATTTCCGGATCCGTGATTTCCGCCGCGGCGGAGACCGAAGATTTCGGCCAATACAATGTCGAATATCTCGATATTCTCGACAATGAATTTGAGCGGGTCGGCGGACCGATCGCGGATGTCTATCGCGGCGGAAGGGATGAAAGCACTTTCGGCCCCTTCGTCCGTATCGAAGGCAACAAGTTAGACGAGGTGGGCCTCGCCGCGACCAACACCAACCTTTCTTCGGTCAACCTGCATGGAGTGCAAACGGCCAATATCGAGCGCAATGAGATCGCTCAGTCTGCGCCGGTCCGTGTCGTCCACACTGTCGGCACTCCCAAGACCAGCCTGACCCAGAACACGCTGTCAGGCACGCCCGGATTTGTTCTCGAAGAACTCAACTATGAAGGCGAGCATCGCGCTATCCAGCGCGGCAACACCTTCGACCAGGATCGCGATCAATGAGATTCCTGGCTCTCCTCGCAGCAGCAATGGCCTGTATTGGCACGCCGCACAGCGCCATTGCTGCTGCACCCTTTGAGGACTCCTCCAGAGTGCCGGCTCCCGTCGAAACCGCTGAACTGCCTCCGCTTTATGCTTCAGAGCTGGAGCGAGCCAAGGCGTTCGTTGAGGATATGATGCAGGCGGGCGTGGTTGTGCCTCAGCCCAAGGATCCGGGCGGCGGCTACACCCACGAACAGCACAAGCGCAATTACAGAGCTATCTACCTCTCAGGTCAGATCTTCCGCACCACTGGTGAGCAACGCTATGCCGACTATGCGCGCGATCTGTTGCTTGCCTATGCGGACATGTATCCCGGGCTTGGCGACCACCCGGCCAAAGCCAATCAGAATGTCGGCCGCCTGTTCTGGCAGGTGCTCAATGACGCGATGTGGCTGGTCCACGCGGTCCAAGGATACGGCGATATTCGGGACCAATTGTTGCCTGTTGAGCGCGAGAGGATCGACGAGAACGTATTCCGTCCTGCGGTCGAGTTCCTGTCCGTCTATTCGCAGCGAACATTTGACCGCATCCACAATCATGCGACCTGGGCCACGGCGGGTGTCGGGATGACCGGATATTTGCTCGGCGATCAGGACATGGTCGAGCGCGCGCTACTGGGCTCCGACAAATCGGGCGAAGCAGGCTTTCTGCGACAGAGCGAATTGCTGTTTTCGCCAGACGGCTATTACACCGAGGGCCCGTATTATCAGCGTTTCGCGCTGTTGCCGTTCCTGGTCTTCGCCGATGCCATTGAACGCAACGAGCCTGAGCGCGGCATCTTCAAGCATCGCGATGGAATCCTGCTCAAGGCGCTGACGACGACGATCCAGCTCAGCTACCAAGGCTATTTCTTTCCGTTCAACGATGCGATCCGCGACAAAAGCCTCAAAACGGCCGAACTCTATGACGGGGTCGCGATTGCTTATGGCCTGACGGGCGATCCCAGATTGCTTTCAATCGCAGAATTCCAAGGTCGGACAGTCCTCACCGCGAATGGAATGCGCGTCGCGCAGGACCTGGCAGCTGGCAAGGCGGAACCGTTTCCATTTGCTTCTCTGTTGCTGAGCGACGGTCCTGATGGCGATGAGGGCGCGGTTGCTATCCTGCGCCAGGGCGAGGGACCCAAGCACACCGCTCTGGTGGCCAAGAACAGCTCACAGGGTATGGGCCATGGCCATTTCGACAAGCTCGCCTGGCAGCTTTACGACAATGGCAATGAGATCATCCGCGATTATGGCGCGGCCAGGTTCCTCAATATCGAAGCCAAGGCCGGCGGGCGTTACCTTCCCGAGAACACGACCTGGGCCAAATCGACCATCGCCCACAATACGCTGGTGGTTGACCAGACGAGCCACT
>Ga0207422_1003054_pt1 | contig 18496 bp, 7 predicted proteins | sample MarCyaLeptolynsp_FD_187757 | JGI IMG/M metagenome (GOLD analysis project Ga0207422, IMG submission 187757) | Marine cyanobacterial communities from Panama - species 1 Leptolyngbya sp. (SPAdes) | ecosystem: Environmental > Aquatic > Marine > Unclassified | place: Panama: Panama City | collected...
AAAAAGGCGAAGATGGGCGCGACCACTTGCAGGAGTCCTTGCAGGTCGGTGAAGAAGGTTTCAATGGCGGTACTAACGTTACCCATAGGGTGTATTCCTCCGAATTAATGCTTCGTGTTTGTCTTACGATTTAAGGGTAAACGGAGGTCTGCGAAGCGCTGTTCAAAAATTGAACAAAATCAAGTGATTGCCTCGCCAAATAGGAGGGGGCTAGGTATACTAAACCCATCAAGGAGCGGAGATGGCAAATGCCTCGTATATTTATTAGCTATAGTCGAGCTGATCGACAATTTATGGAAACCTTTATTCCATTTTTGAGAAAATCATTTCCTCATATTGACTTTTGGTATGATGACGAGATTCATGGTGGGGCAGACTGGTGGCAAATGATTCTTAATGAGATCGGGCAATCGGATATTTTTATGTATCTGATGTCGAATGATTCACTGGAGTCTGAATATTGTCGTGCCGAGTATAAAGAGGCGTTGCGGCTTAATAAAAAAATATTGCCTGTGATGATTCGCCCCAAAACAAATATTTCCCGTTTACCCAGCCGCTTGGCATCGGCAACCAAAAAAATTAATTGGATTGATTTAAGTTCTGGAACAAACAATTCGACAGTAACTGCCTCGTTAATCGGTTCGATTAACAAATTGGTGAATGAGTTACCTGCTACATCCCCTGTACCTGATGATCCAACCCCAACGCCAGAGCCACCCGTACCTGATAAGCCTGTAAAAGCAGGCTTTTTAGCGGATTCTCGGTGGCAAGGTGTTGCTGCATTAGTGGCAATTGCAGCGCTTGCCTTTACGATATATTCCTTTGTGTCAGGTAGTGATGATGGTGATACCCCAACTACTGAACCCTTATCAACAGAAGTGGCAAATGCAACAGATGCCCCAACGCTTACCCTGACGCCGAGTGATACACCAACAAATGCCTTAACCTCAACCCCCACTGAAACGATAGAAGTAGCTTTCTTGGTTGAAACCTTAGACGCTGAAGCCACGCAAGCACAAGAAACGATGAATGCTCAAAGCACTGCTGCCGCCCGCGCAACGGGCTATGCGGAAGCCACACAAGCGATTATTGATGCCACGAACACGGCTACCCAATGGACGGACACACCCACGCCCAATATAACAGCGAGTATAGATGCCTATCGGACAGAACAAGCTGCCACAGCAACACAGGCATGGATTGACTCATGGACGGATACGCCAACATCCACCATGACGCCAACTGATACACCAACGCCTACGCCAACACCTGATGTAACTGCGACCCTAGTAGCAGCGCGTTTTCCGAACGGAATCGGGATGAATTTAGATAATCCCGTGACGACAAATAGCCAATGGGAACCGTATAGTGAAACATTTGAGGGCATAGGCATGGTGTTGGTGCCCGCAGGTTGCTTTGAGATGGGGAGTGAAGATGGCGGTAGTGATGAAACACCCGTGCATGAACAATGTTTTGAGGAACCATTTTGGATAGATGTAACTGAGGTGACACGAGTTCAATATCAAATCTGTGTTAATGAGGGCGTTTGTGAGATGCCTCCTGATTCAGAGTTCTCAACTGAACCAGACCAGCCAATTAATCGCGTGACGTGGTTTCAATCGCGCGATTATTGTGAATGGGTTGGTGCTAGATTACCGACGGAACGAGAATGGGAATATGCGGCGCGTGGCCCTGACAATTTAATTTACCCTTGGGGTGATACATATGATGCATCACTTGTGATAGGAGAAGATGATCCGACCTATGGCGATATATCAACGGCTCCTGTGGGAAGTCGCCCAGAAGGTGCCTCATGGGTTGGTGCGCTAGATATGAGTGGGAATGTATGGGAATGGGTTAATACTATTTATGGTGTATACAACTACGATCAAGGTGAGTTTACAAGTACGTATGATTACCCATATACTACTGAGGATGGGCGAGAGCAGGACAGTGAACAAAGAACGGATGTTCGTGCCTTGCGGGGCGGTTCGTTCGGCAATTCATCGTATTACTTGCGGGCTGCCGTTCGTTACTGGCTCAACCCTAATTTCGAGTACTACTACTTCGGGTTTCGTTGCGCCCGCTCTTTCAAATAGCTATTAATAGCTATTTATAACTCTGACTTCTGTACTCTGAATTCTGTGTGCTGAGCCTGCGTAGCAGGCATTCTGTAGGGCGCGTAGCGCCCGTTTCTGGGGGGTGTTGCCCCCACCACATATATCCGCGAAGCGGATCGATAAAAATGAAAACACATAAAAATTTGTATCCACACATTGTCAGTTTTGAAAATCTCTATGGTGCATGGCGCAAAGCACGCAAAGGTAAACGATATAAACCTGTAGCAGCAGCATTTGAGCAAAATTTGGATGTTGAGTTGACTCAGTTGCACCAATCGCTCTTGTCAGAAGATTGGGTGCCGGGTGGCTTTCGTAGTTTTACTGTGCATGAACCCAAACGGCGTAAAATTAGCGCGGCACCATTTCATGATCGCGTGGTGCATCATGCGCTGGTCAATGTGCTGGAACCCATCTATGAGCGGAAATTTATTGATGACAGTTACGCCAATCGAAAAGGCAAAGGGACTCATAAAGCCTTAGACCGTTGTACACAGTATATGCGCCGCTATCGGTATGTGTTGCAATGTGATGTACAACAATTTTTCCCTGCTGTTGATCATCAAGTTTTAAAAAATACGTTGGCTAAAACAATTGCTTGTCGCTCAACCTTGGGGTTGTGTGCCAAAATTATTGATAGTGGGCAAAGGGTGCTGGCTTCTGAATATACCATGCACTATTTCCCTGACGATGATTTATTTGCTGTTGATCTTCCGCGTGGCCTCCCCATTGGCAATTTAACCAGTCAATTTTGGGCAAATGTGTACCTGAACCCATTGGATCAATTTGTGAAACATGACTTAAAAGCAGGTGGTTATGCGCGGTATGTGGACGACTTTTTATTATTTGCGGATGATAAAAAAACATTACATCGTTGGCGCGAATCCATCATTAATTTTTTAGAGGGTTTACGTTTAACTATCCATGAACAGCGCGCTCAACCAAAACCTGTAACACATGGTATTCCATTTTTAGGATTCACAGTGTATCCCGACCATCGTCGCTTAAAGCGTAGTAAGGGTATTGCTTATCGTCGCCATCTTAAAACCTTGTGGCGTCAATATCAGACAGGGGAGATTACCCGTGAACAGGGACGTGCTAGTGTAATGGCGTGGTTAGGGCATGTTCAGCATGGCGACACTGTTGGTTTGCGGCGTCAATTATTACGTGAGATTGTGGCGTAATGGCTGGTCAGTCCCCTATTTTTGTGAAAACTGAAGCACTTATGCTATGGGTGCTGGATCACACAAAAAAGTTCCCTCGTGAGGAACGGTTTCGTCTTGCGGCACGGATTGAACAAGTCTTGTTCACATTTCATGAGAGCTTACTCTATGCAGCAAAGACACAAGATACTCGTCAGTACTTAAAAAAAGCAGATGCAGAATTTGATATGTTGCGTGCCTACTTTCGGTTTGCGGTAGAATTAAAATATACATCACCTGAACAGTACCAATATCTTGCCAAACAAACAACCGAAATCGGCAAGCTATTAGGCGGGTGGATTAAAAAGGCATAACCAGACCTCGGTCTGATATGTGGGGATACTGGGGAGCGCTTGCGGGGCGGTTCGTTCAACAATACATCGAATAACTTGCGGGCTGCCAATCGTAACAGGAACAACCCTAATAACGAGAACAACAACAACGGGTTTCGTTGCGCCCGACCTTGTGCCCGTGCTGTGAGTCGTCTATTCACGGATAGCCGAGCGGCATAAGAGAGCCAGGTATTCCCGTCCCTAAACAGGACAAATATACAATAACAACACCCGTTCTGGTAGCCATATGGTGAACGTTCGGGTGTTGTGCATTAACGCATATTGAGCGCAAACCGATAATTCAATACTTCCAATGTTGCAAAAGCCAGTTGCCCATCCCACCTCCACATAATACTCAAATCCAAGGCTTGCCCCGGCAGAATCACCAGTTCCTCAAAGCCCTCTGCAGGTTGCCACGGCCCCGGCGGATTGGGTTGATGCCCAAAGGCAATCTGGATGTCTTGCGGGTATATGGGCACGGGGTCAAATTGTCCGTTGTAGAGGCGTAACTCGGTCATCAAATAACCATCGGGTGAGGTCGCCGCACTGACCAACTCCACATGCAACAAGTCCTTGGCGGGGATGGGGGTAGCAGTCGGGATCATGGGCGTGGCGGTGGCGATTGGTTCGCGCCGGTCGGTATCGGTGGAGAGGTAACCCGTGCGCGTCAATTCTTGGGCGGCTTCATAACGCGCTACGACCAACGAACGAGTGGCAGTCGGTGCGCCTTCTTCATCAACCTCGCCCATCAACACCAGCACCAAACCAGGCGAAATCTGGCGGAAGGCCGCCGTATCACTGCGGCGGACTTGGTTCACCGAGTCAAAACGATATTCAATCACCGCGCCCGTATTCAGAATCAAATGGAAGATCGCACCCTCGTTTAAGCGATCGAAAAGCTCATCGTTATCCTCACTCCATGGGATGCCCACCACGCGCCGCACCGACATCCCCAACAGATAGCTGGCTGTGTCAGGGTTGGGATCGTAATCCCATTCGGAAAACTGTACCATGCGGCGCTGTACCACAAACACACGCGGTTGCTGTTCGCCACTCGGATAAATCTGCAAGCCCACGGGATAAGCCAAGGCGCGGCCTGTGTCGCGGTCGCCATCGCGAATGATGGTATCTTGCTCTTCCAAGGCAATCGGGGTTGGTGTCACGGTCTGGCGGGCAGTCGGGGAGGCAAAAGGATCATAAGCGTCTTCGGTGCTGTTGTCGCCGCCGCCGCTGAGTTGCATGACAACAAAGCCTGCCACACACAGAAACATGATCACGCCTGCCGCTACCAATAACATCGGATTGGGCAAATTCCCGCCCTTGGGCACATACTCATCTTCTGGCGTGACCAGTGGCTGACCTGTCATCGCCGCTTCTTTAACCCGTTCAGGCGGCTTTGCCCAACGCGCTCCGACGGGTACCAAGGCATCCTGCGCGAAGCGTTCCAACATGGCTTTGACGACTTGTAATTCCTCGGCATCGGTCACAGCTCCGGCTTTGGTGGCTTCGCGCTCCAACACATCCCGATAATATTGCTGGCGTTGCGTCGGAACGAGGGCGTATGCTTCGTCGAGTTCTTCCAACGTCAACTCTTGCCATTCTTCCAATGAACGATAGGTCAGAGTTTCATCAGTGAGAATCGGATTATCGGTCATTATTGGGTTCTCCTTGGGTTAAGCGATTGGCGTCAATTGTGCCGCTGATAGTGACCTCATCAGGCATGGCGGCGGTTAGGTTCAAGAGTCGATTGACATCCTGTTGGGCTTGTTGTTGGGATGATCCGGTATTGCTGCGGACATGTTTAACCAATGCGCCTTGGATTTCAGGCGCTAGGCTGCGGCCATCGGAGGCGTTTTGTTGTTGGCTGGTGATGGCGACCATATCCGCGCCATTGAGTCCTAAGCGCAAAGCCTGATCTCCGATGGTGTTGAAGCGTGCGGCTTCGCTGATGGGAGCTTGTCCCGCGATAGGTTGCATTCCGACTGCTTGCGCCATGCGTCCGCCAAAGGTATCGCCAGCGCCTGCCATGATTGGATTTCCCATCTTGCGGCGGTAATCGCGTTCCATGTCGATGGCATCCGCGACCACTGCCCCGACTTGATTAGACCCTCGAATCGCCATTTGTCCCGCCACGGGCGCAGCAGTTTGTTGGCTGGTGTTGCGGAGCGTGTTTGCCGCCGCAATCAGTGCCTGACCCGCTTGATCGAGGCTGGTGGTATCGATTGTTTGTGGTGCAGAATTGGCATCACTCGATGTATTTAATGTCTGACGCAATGCGGCATCATCGCGCACATTATCAGCATCGATCTGGGCTTGGGTGGTGCTGGCATCGCGCAAACTATCTTGATTCAAGAGTTGCTGGGTGGTCTGTGGTGTCAGCGCTGGATCGGGTGTAAAATCTGCTTGGATGGTCGAAGTACGGCGTCCAGCAGGACTAGTTGTTGTCCGCTCAGCGGGATCATATCCTGCCACCGGGATCGGTTGTGGTGGGGTGTTGGGTGATGTACTATTCAGATTTGTACCACCAACCAATGTTGTATTCGGTGTTGCACTAGCAAAACTATCAATCGGTGAAACACCTGATAAATTGTTTATATTGCTAGCTGATGCATATTGTAAGGTTCCATTATTGCTGCCAGCTACCATTTTTCGCGAACCGCCCATATTGGCCATGCGTCCCGCCATCATGAGTTGGCTACCTGCCATCCCTGTAGCTTGTCCTCCAATGCCCGTGGCACTCATGCCAGCCATCGCAGCACCCGCGAGTGCTAATGCGCCGCCCCCTGTGGCGACTGCTGCAACGGTACCTGCACCCGCAATAGCGGCTCCCGTAGCGACTTGCTGCGGTGGGGTTATTGCGCCTCCCGTTGCTTGACTGACTGCGCTGAAGATGCGGGTTAAGGCACTCCAAACCAGTTTGCTGCCCGCCAACATGAGGATAAACATCAGCACTGCACAGAGTAAGCCAACGCCAATCGACGCCAGCGGATTCTGTGTCGCGGCTGCTGCTAAGGCGAGTGACACTATTAAGGCTTGTCCCAAGGCAATGACCACACTGGTAATGATGATCTCGATCCATAAATCAACCACAGACTTTGCAATCACCTCGGTGCGTTTGAAAAAGGCAAAAATGGCCGCTGCGCCAAACGAGACAAAACTGAGTCCTTGGGCAAAGGTCACCAGTAGATAGACGATCTTTTCAAAGATACCCAACCACAAGAGTGGCCATGCCCCGACCAAGCGATACTGCGCTTCGGCAGCCAGTTCAAGTGAGCGCTCGCGGTCATCATCGGGGATAAATGGCCATGTGGGGGGTGAGATGGTTTTGTCAAAGTAGCCATCATTGAAGTACCAGCGAAAGGGTAGATTATTTTCATAACTGCCCGGATTCGGTGTGATGCAATTCCCAATGACCGCAGGGGCTTGCCCCAAGACATCGCGTGAGGTAGCCAACATATAGGCCATGCCAATATCCAAACCATCAACGCCTGCCCCCACACCAATTGAGGGTGAGCCATTGATCCAGCCAAAGTTATCACAAGGCGGTAACATCGGTGTGCCATCGGTAGCCAGATTGCTATTGAGTGGGGCTAATGGCGACCCGCTATTATTGATTGAGTCCAATGACGTGGCATAAAAGAAAGTGTTGATGTCAGTCCGTAGGCTGTTCATGCCGAGATACAATTCTGGCCCCAATTGGAAAAAGAGTGCCACCAGCACATACCAAATGAATGCGCTTTTGAAATCGACCACATTAAAGCGGATGAAATGTGCGATTAGGTAACTCAGTCCAAGCACCAGCATGGCAATGGTAAAACTGAGTGATACCGCGATGCCAAATTGATTGTTGCTCTGGGTGATCAGTGGGGCAAAGGCTTGGTTAGCGATGAAGTCGGTTACCAGATCAATGATGATGCCCAGCAGGAAAATGATTTTCATCAGAAACCATTGCAACTGCGCACTCAAAAGAAGAATGTCATACCACAGACCATCAATGGCAAACTGAATATCTTGGGTCAGATCATCGACCCAATCACCGGGATCGGGGACTTGAGCAGAAGCCGTGGCAGGGAATGCCAGCATTACAGCCAATAACAAAATCACAAGTAAGTGTTTTTTCATCATCAGGTGTCCCCTTGTTAAGGAATGAGTCCGGGCTGATTACCCGCACTGAGTAGCAGGGTGAAGGTCTGCGACTCACGTGAGCCGGTGAGTGCCCATGCCTGACCGAAGTAGGGCACGACGAGTTGTACCTCGGCATGGCTGGTGGCTTGGAGTTGGGCAAAGCCTTGGGCATCGGTGAAGGCGTGAGCCAGTACGTTGTTAGTACCCACCTCAACCAAGCGTACCGAAATACCCCGAATACCTTCACTCACATCCAAGACCTGATTCAGATTTTCGTCATAGCCCACAATCACACTCGCATCGATGACACGCGGCGGGATGGCGGTGGCAGTCGGTTGGGGTGAGGGCGGTGCTTGGATCAACTCAATTTGTTCGACTGGAATAAGTGTTGGTGTTGCACTAGGGCTTGGCAGTTCACCATTGGGCAGAATGAGCGTCAGCTCATCGGCTTGATAGACATCAATCGCATCGATGGCGATCATATTGCCGCTGCTATTTGGGTTTGCCTCATTGGCATTACGGACTTCCAGAAGATGCTCACCCGCCCCCAGATAAAAGACCTCGGTCACCGCAAATAACCCCGTTGAGGAGTAGCTATCAATAGGCATCACAACATCACCATTAAGAACCACCTCACAGATACCGCCATTGGTAAATCCTACGTAACGAAGTCGAATAGCCTCACCTGAAAATGGAAATTGCAACATCGCATTAGGGGCTTCACTGAAATGATACTGACCACGGCTGGCTTGCTGCGATCCGATGGGTGTCCAGTCACCCCCTATATAATGAAGGGCGGGATGGTCACTTTCAAAGGTTACCCAGTTGATGAAATCAGTATAAGGAGCGGGTAGCCGCGTGGCATTCGGCAATGGCTCGATGGGTTGCGGTGGCGCGGCAAGGATTTGGACATCATTAGGTAGTGCGGTGCTGGTTGGAAGTAGCGTCACATCGGGCATGATGATCGAGGCTTGAGCGATGCGCGTGGATAAGGTCGGTGTGTGGGTTGATGTGGGTGTTGTGGTAGGCGTGGATGTATTGGTTGGAAATTGCGTTGGAGTATTGGAGGGTACATGAGTCGCTGTGATGATCGGCGTCGGGCTGTGATCAGATGAAACATCTTTAGGGGTGGCGGGTTGTATGATCGACAAAATGCCTATCACGATGATGGTGGATAGGATACCGAAAAAACTAATGCCAATGATGATCTTGCGTCGCATGATGCTGTGCCTTTACACAATACTTGTGAGTATTAGCGTATCATCAGTCGTTATTCGAGCTGTTCAATTATCTGACAACAGCGTATGTTTTTGTGCTTACTTTATTAATCTGCCTGTGACAAGTCGTGAGGAATAAACTTAAATTTCGATTTATATTATTAAAGCTGTAAATGTTTAAATTACATAAAGTGTTATATCTAATATTTGGTGAAAAATGTACCAGAAAAGTTATTAAAATGTACTAGATTTACCCTATGCGGAGGGTATATTTAGTTGTTAAGATTGAACCGATTGTTATGAAATGCACAAAAAATAAGCTGCATTATATGTGGGGGATGACTACATGTTCCAACGGGGTTGGCTTGTATTACAAATTGTTTTTATGGTGATTATGATGCTTGTTCTTGGTGGGCAGGGGTATGCCCAAGATGTGCTGCCAAGCCAAACACCGACGCCTACGATGACAAATTCACCGTCACCGAGCCCATCGCCCACAGCATCACCTTCCCTGACGAATACCCCCACTGCAACATATACTGCAACGTTTACACCAACTTATACGGCTAGCCCGACCATAACCCCCTCGTTAACCCCTACGGCAACTTACACAATCACGCCATCAGCGACGGTAATCGCTAGTGAGACAACAACGGCTACCCCCTCAGCTAGCCCTAGTGCCAGTGTATCGCCCTCAGCGTCACCCCTCGCGAGCGCCACCCCCAGCGCAACGATGATACCCTCTGCAACGCTCACACCGAGTATTACGCCAACAGAATCAACAGAAGGCTGGACAAGCTATAACGATACGGCTGCTTTATTAGCCTATGATGCTGGAGTATGGGAGTCCGTACTTGTAACAGAGGCGTATGGAGAGTCGTTAAGTTATACCACAACACAAGGTGCTCAAGTCGCAGTCACTTTCACAGGAACGGGTATCCAAGTTGACTATTCTACAGGACCAGAAGGGCAAGGTTTTAATGGTATTTTATATGATGTGGATGGTAACCAAACGCAATTAGGTTATTGGGATAATCAAGCCTTTAGTTATAGCTATCAAAATCTAGCGGGGTTTGTTGATTTGCCCTATGGTACCTATACCTTGGTTTTGGCGAATGGGATGGGTGCTTTATGGCTGGAAGGGGTACACGTTCAAACGGTTGCTGGCACCACGTTGCGCCCAAGTGAATCCGTTGCATTTGCACAAAGTTTTGCCGCTCCACAAGCTTTTGCATTTAGTGAGTCAACACCACAGACGGTGGTGGTAAATAATGAAGCCAGCTTTTTAGAGGCGTTGGATATTGCCAACCAAAGTTGTAATGGCGAAACGATTATTGATATTCAAACCGCTGTTCTGAACTTAACGACAGTTGACTCCGATTATGCAGGGGCAACTGGTACCCCACGAATTGATTGTCAAATTACGATTCAGGGAAATGGGGCAATCATCAAACGGGTTAGTGGTAGCCCCCGATTCCGTTTGTTTTCTGTATTTGATTCGAGTACAGCGCACTTAACCTTAAATAATGTTACGCTTGAGGGCGGTTCGGCGAGCCTTGTCGGTGGCTCAGCCATTTTTGTATGGGGTGCGGGTCGCGTGACACTGGATGATGTGACGGTCATTAACAATGTGGTCGATTTTACGACAGGTGCTCAGACGATTGGCGCAGGTTTATATTCATATCTTGGCACGATTACAGTCTCAAAATCTGTTTTTGACAACAATCATAACTATGTCTCACCAGATGGTGATGGTGGTGCCATTGGCGCGATTAGTAGTACTGTCACGATTACCAATAGTACGTTTACGAATAACTCGGCTTACAAACGGGGTGGGGCGATTTGGGTAGATGGCGCGGCGAGTGTGACCCAGAGTCATATTGAAGGGAATACGGCAACGACAGACGGAACGAGTGTTTCCGGTGGTGTCAATGCCCCCGATAACTGGTGGGGGGCGGTTGACGGGCCGAGTGGGTTCGGGAGTGGTAGTGGTGATGCCATCACCAGTAATGTGACTTATATCCCATTTTTGACCAGTTCACCGATTTCGAACGATAGTGATGGTGATGGCTTAACAGATGATGAAGAAGCCACACTCGGTACCGACCCTAATAACCCCGATACGGATGATGATGGGTTGTTGGATGGTGATGAGGTTAATACTCACAATACCGACCCTCTGAATGAGGATACCGATGACGACTTAATAGATGATTATTCGGAAGTGATGGTTTATAACACCGACCCGAATGACCCCGATAGTGATGGGGATGGGTTGTTGGATGGTGAAGAATTTGATTATTTCACAGAACCCTTAATTTATGACACCGATGAGGATGGCATCGGTGATGGTGAAGAGGTGGCGAATGAATTCGATCCGACTGATCCGGATAGTGATGATGATGGGTTAACGGATGGCGAAGAATATTACACCTATGGCAGCAATCCGTTGGAAGTGGATAGCGATGGGGATGGGTTGGACGATGGTTATGAGGTGGCAGAAAACCCCTATTATACCGACCCCACAGACCCCGATACGGATGATGATGGCTTGTCTGATAGTGAAGAATTATCGGGTATCCCATATGTCACAGACCCCACCAATCCGGATACAGACGGTGATGGGTTAAGTGACGGTGATGAAATTAATGTGTATCTGACCGATGCAACCCTGGCGGATAGTGATGAAGACGGACTGGACGATGGTGATGAAATCAATGTCTATAACACCAATGTCTTACAAAGTGATACCGATGGCGATGGGATATGGGATGGTGAAGAAGTCACCAATGGCACGAATCCGCTGATTGCTGAAAGTGTGGAAGCGTCGGGTGTCGGACTGCAAGGTGATTATTATGTCGGTCAAAACTTCCAAAATTATAAAGCAACACGGATAGACCCACAGGTTGCCTTTGATAGTGGCATTGCCGCTTATTTACCTGCAGGGGTTACTAGTGATAATTTCTCAGTTCGGTGGACAGGATTTATAGAAATTCCATATACCGATGATTATACCTTGTCAATCTGGGTCGATGATGGGGCGCGTTTATGGATTGATGGCGTCCTGGTGGTGAACGAGTGGCGCACCGGTGGCAGACGAGAGTTTGCCGTGCCAGTGGCGAGTTATACATCGGGGCAACGCTTGACAATAGAGTTGGAATATTTTGAGTGGGCATTTGGTGAGGCGATGTCCCTCTATTGGCAAAGTGACAAATATCAAGGGTATGAGGCGATTCCGCAAGAGTATCTGTATCCGAGTGGCAAAGATATGGATAGTGATAGGGTGTTGGATATTGATCATACGGTTGAGCCGCCAGTATTGGATAATTGCCCATTTACAGCGAATACGGATCAAAGTGACATTGATGGTGATGGTCTAGGGGATGTGTGTGATGCGGACATGGATGGTGATGGGGTCAGTAACAATGACGAAACCACAATCTATGGGAGTGACCCAACATTGGTGGATACGGATGGGGATGGCTTAACCGATGGTGAAGAAGCGAATATCCATAACACCAATTTAACCGACCCCGATACGGATGGGGATGGGTTGACCGATAGTGAAGAAGTCACGAATGGCACCAATCCACTGATTGCTGAAAGTGTAGCGGCGGCAGGTACGGGGTTGCAAGGGGATTATTATACGGGCACCAATTTTCAAAGTTATGTTGATTCACGGATAGATGCCTCGATTGACTTTGAGTTTTGGGAAATGTCAGAGAATATGCCATTTGGGATGCCCGGTGATAACTTCTCGGTGCGGTGGACGGGTGAACTAGAAATTCCGTATACAGATGACTATACCTTACGTATTCGGAGTGATGATGGGATGCGTTTATGGGTCGATGATGAATTGGTGATTAATCGCTGGGGTGGCTTTTTTCAAGATGGTCGTTCCCGCGTATTTTCATTTGAATCTGGCCAGCGGGTCACCCTTCAGATTGAGTATTTTGAAGCAGGTGGAACGGAAACCATTAAGTTATTCTGGCAGAGTACCAAATACCAAACGGAGGTCGTTGTTCCGCAAGCTTATCTTTATCCGGGTGAACGGAATGTGGATGGTGATAGCTTCTTAGACTTAGAGGATAACTGTCCCTTTGATGTGAATGATGATCAGGCGGATGCCGATGGGGATGGGATTGGTGACATCTGTGATGCGGATGTGGATGGGGATACGGTTGAGAACGCGCTTGACAACTGTCCGTTAGATGCCAATACAGATCAGTCGGATGTGGATGGCGATGGTTTAGGGGATGTATGTGATGCGGATGCAGATGATGACAGCATTGAGAATGCGCTTGACAACTGTCCGTTGAATGCCAACGCAGACCAAGCAGACTTGGATGCAGACGGTGAAGGGGATGTGTGTGATGCGGATATCGACGGTGATACGATTGAGAATGATGTTGATAATTGCCCTATAGATGCCAATACGGATCAAGCGGATGTGGATGGCGATGGTGAAGGCGATGCCTGTGATGTGGATCAAGATAATGATGGCATTGAGAACACGCTCGACAACTGTCCGTTGGATGCCAACGCAGACCAAGCAGACTTGGACGAGGACGGTTTAGGGGATGTGTGTGATGCGGACATCGATGGTGACGCGGTTGAGAACGATGTCGATAATTGCCCGGTAGATGCCAACGCAGATCAAGCGGACTTGGACGAGGACGGTTTAGGGGATGTATGTGATGCAGACATCGATGGTGACACCGTTGAGAACGATGTCGATAACTGCCCGCTAGACGCCAACACCGACCAATCCGATATAGATGAAGATGGTTTAGGGGATGTATGTGATACGGATACGGATGGCGATACGATTGATGACGATGTGGATAACTGTCCATTAGATGCAAATACCGACCAGTCTGATATTGATGACGATGGTGAAGGGGATGTGTGTGATGTGGACATCGATGGTGACACGATTGAAAACACCCTCGATAACTGTCCGCTAGATGAGAACACGGATCAAGCGGACTTGGACGCGGATGGTGAAGGCGATGTATGTGATGTAGACATCGACGGTGACACGGTTGAAAATGCGGTTGATAACTGTGCAGTCGATGCGAACACGGATCAAGCGGACTTGGACGAGGACGGTTTAGGGGATGTATGTGATGCGGACATCGATGGTGACACCATCGAGAATACAGTCGATAACTGTCCGTTAGATGCCAATACCGATCAATCTGACTTAGATGCGGATGGTTTAGGGGATGTATGTGATGCGGACATCGACGGTGATACCGTTGAGAATACGGTTGATAACTGCCCCCTAATTGCCAATACCGATCAAGCGGATGCGGATGGCGATGGCATGGGCGATGTGTGTGAGCCTGGTCCACCGAGTCTAACGGTGAGCGAGGTGATTGTGTCGGATGGCCCTGTGGCTGCGGATGGTGAGTCCTATTATGAGATTCAAGTGGTGGTGCGTGATGCGGATTCACGGGTGATTAACTTTGTACCGGTGAGCTTTAGTAGCACCAACAGTGCTTTGCAATTTACCCCTGCCTCCGGTATCAGTGATGATAATGGGGTGGTGAGTACATGGGTACGCAGCGCTGAAGCCACCAATGGCTTGGTTGAGATTACGATTGATGGTCAAGCGGTCAGTCCCGTGATTTTGGAATATGTGTTAAGTGATCCCGCAGTCTCTATGACGGGCACGGGGGTGAGTTATGCCGGTGGGTACGGCATTTATGAAGTCACGGTCTCAAATAATGGGGCATTGCCCACTAAAACGGTGACCTTAACAGTGGGCTTGCCCTTCCAACAAGTGCAATATGTCTCGGATAGTTATGATGCTAGCCGTGTGACCCGCTTGGCACAAACAGGTAATATCCTGCGCTGGGAGATAGATAGTTTGGCGGTTGGTGACCACCAAACGGTGATTGTGGTGGGACGGATTTCAGGCAATGTAGCCTTAGGCAGTGCTGTTCAAATTGGGGCAACGTTAACCACCGCTGAAGATGCAGATCGGGGGAATAATGAGACGGTGTTTGGTACGGCTGTTCGGGCTATTGCTGAGTCACCCAATAGTGAAACCCAAGCGGAAAAATTACAGGTGAACTATAGCAGTTCAACCCCGATGGTTTGGGTGGGGGATACGGCTTTATTACAAATTGATGTGACCAATGTGAGTGATGAGATTTTATACAATGTGTTGGCTTACGCCGATTTATTCCCTCAATTTGGCGAATTAGACTTGGTGTATCCATCAACCACGGGGTTATTGTTACCGGGCGAAACAGCGTCAGTGACGATGCCCTTGGTGATTCCTTTTGACTTCCCGAACTTAGCGATCACCGATTCACGGGCATGGGCACAAGCGCTGGATAGTCGTCCGAGTGATGGTGACCTAGTGGTAGCCTCGGATCGGTTAACGGATGTGGAATTGGTCGTGGATGGTCCGGGGTTACAACTGGAGCTGACTGCACGCGATGCAAGTGTGACGGTGGGTGAAACAGCTGAATTTGATGTGGTGATAACCAATCATGCCAATCGCCAAGATGCGGCCACCGCAGTTGAACTACGGTCATTGATTGATAACAGCCTGATCACGTTATCATCACCCGCAGATATTCAACCGGGTGAAAGTGTAACGGGTACCTTTACCTATGTACCGGTTGCGGGGGATATTCCCCAACAAATGGTAGGGGTTGAGTTGACTGCCCAAGGTACGGCGATAACTGCCCCACTGATTACGTTAGTGGATACGCTGCAACTGAGTGTCTATCCGAGCGAAACAGCGCCGCCTGATAGCCCCAATTTGGTGATCACTGCACCACCGGTAGCGGGTACCTTGGTGGGTAGTCCAGTGACAATCCAATTTGATGTTAACAATCTTGGCATCACAACCGCGTCTGCTGTGGATGTGGTCGTAAGCTTGCCCACGTCGATTGTGATTGATGATGCTGGGGGTGGGGTGTATGATGCGCAAAGCCACCAATTAACATGGTTAGATCGGGTGATTGCTAATGAAACACCTGACGCGGTGAGTTTCACCATAACCGCTGAGAGTGACTGGTTAACGGGGCAAACCTTAGTTTTTGACGCGGTGTTGCGGAGTGTTCAACTGGATTTGGATTACAGCGATAACCAAACCAGTTTGGCGGTTCCAATTGATACACCACAACCGACCACCCGTTCCCAATTTGTCTTCTTGACACGCGACTGGGTGGTGTCGGATGGCGTGGATAGTGTGCGTGTGCAACTCACAGCACGCGATGTGTTAGGGCAACCGCTGAGTGGTGAGGTTGTGCAATTTGTCAGTTCATCCAGTGGTGTAATGCTGTCGATAGCTGAGGGAGTAACCGATAGCCAAGGGCAACTCATGGTGGATGTCTCAGCCACAGCACTGGGGTCGGTGACCCTGTCCGCCATCTTTGAATCAAATGGGCTGCAACTGGATCGGATTCTGACGATTGAAGCCAGTGCTTTATGGATTGATAGTGACCCAATTATTTTGGGTGTGGGTGGTAGCCAAATGGTTGGTGTAGGGGTACGAAACCTGTGGAATGGTAGTGACCGTCTGAGTGTGAGTGCGATTGGTCTGGATCCTACATGGTCAAGCTTTGACCCGACATCGGTGGTGTTAAATGCGGGGATGTCAGAGGTGATTGGTTGGAACCTGAACATTCCAGCGGATACCTGCGCGATTGCGGGTACCTATCCAGTGACCCTCCAAGCGCGTAGTCAAGAAACGGGTCAACTGCATACGTTAGAAACGAGTATTGAGGTTTTGGTAACGCCCCCGGCTCTAACAGCGGTGAAACCGGGGAATGGGGCGCAAGTTGGTGGTTCAACCATTCTCTTTGAATGGGTCAGTAACACCCCCGGTACGGCAACCATCTACCTCAAAAGTCGTGGCGCAGCAGACTATGATAGTTATGTGGTCACACCAGTTGCCGGAACCAACATGTGGCGGGTGAGTGTGCCACTTGCGCTGGGCGAGTATGAATGGTACGCCGAGTTAAGTAGTGATTGTGGGATTTCGCAAGCGGGTAGCGCTGAAACCCCGCGCACCCTAACGGTGGTGGAATCGGTAGCATTTGTTGAACCCAATTATGCGTACACGGTTCGGGATGATTACAACCAATCCACCGATGTGGATGGCGAACCACTCGCCGTGGTGATCGAGAATCGGGATAGCGTGGCGCGTGAGGTGCGGGTGGATGTTGATAGCACCTATGACGCATTGATTATGGGGTTTGTGGGTAGCGGTAGTATTGAACAAGCCACCACTTTACAACCGGGTGAACAACGTACCTTAACGATGCGGGTCTTTACCCAAGATGCGGCACAAGGGGATTATGAACTGACGCTGAGTTTGGTCAGTGGTGATAGTACGGATACGATTCCGTTGACGCTAACTATTCAACCGCCACAATTTGCAGTGACCTATGAGGTCTTAAGTATTGATACTGCCACGCGAACCCATCAAGTGCGGGTGACGAATGTGGGGGATACGGTGACCGACTTTAACTTCAGGCTCTTGGATGCACAAACGGGTTTACCGGTAGAAGCGATTATCAACCCGGATTTGAGTCATGTGTACTTCCAAGCGGGAACACAGATGGTGTTTGATATGATTCCGCTAGCTTTACAAAATCCCGGTGAGGGGGTTGATCCAGCCTTTGGCACAGGCTTCATTGCAGAAAGTTGCGCGGGGGACATTTGTGAATCACAAGCGATTGCTTACACCCCGACATGTGGCGAGGGGACACATGTGGAAGAACGGATTGAAGATGTGACGGTGACCTTAAGTTCAAATGCATGGTATTGCACCAACCGCCCTGATATTGATGTGACCTTCCAATTACCGTTCTTTGGATATGAAGCCAGCATCTTTGATGCTGAAGTATCCGCCGCCTTTACGCCAGAAGGCACCAGCTATACCCATTTTACAGAACTGGGTGTGAATGGGGTGGGGTTGGTATATGCAGATGTACCCACCAATCCTGTTTTAACCGCAACTGTACCTAGCAATATGATTGCTTTAGAGGGCGGCGCGCATGTGGTGAACTTGCGGAGTGTACATGGGGTTTATAGTGAGAACAACAATGCTCACTATGTGGTTGGGTCAGACTTTAGTTTCTCCGTGACTGCGCAAAATGTTCAGACCCAAGTGTGTGTGAACAATGCATCACCACCACCACCGGAACCGCCACCCGATGCACCCGTTTGTCCGATTGTATTACCATTGCCAACCCAATCACCCGTGGGGGGAGAATAGACCATGTTGAATCGTAAAACTTACTTGTTCCCACGTTGGGTTCGCAAAAGCAGTGTCATCATCATCAACCTATTGGTGTTGGTGGGGATTATGATGAGTTCCCATGTGCCATGGTTACAACAAAAGGCGTATGCCCATCATCAAGCCTCGTTGATCATCGAGGATGATGTGCCTGCGTTGGAACCGCATCGTCCGGCACCACAACCGGTGGCGAATGTGGCTTTACAAAACCTGCCACCATATGAAGACCTCAGTG
>Ga0207422_1003058_pt1 | contig 18445 bp, 18 predicted proteins | sample MarCyaLeptolynsp_FD_187757 | JGI IMG/M metagenome (GOLD analysis project Ga0207422, IMG submission 187757) | Marine cyanobacterial communities from Panama - species 1 Leptolyngbya sp. (SPAdes) | ecosystem: Environmental > Aquatic > Marine > Unclassified | place: Panama: Panama City | collected...
CCGCCATGCGCACGACCATCGGATCCCTGAAGACCGTTCGCCTGACCTCCGGCAACCCGGATGTCGCCCTGGCCTGCACCGACATTCTCGTCGCCGTCGCCGGCCTGTCGCGGAACTGGGTTGCCAACACACCGCCGCTGCCGGTCGACTCCGTGCCGGAGACCCGCGACGATCTGGTCGCGCTGCTGCTCGCGCTGCTCGTCGACGATCACTACTACCACGCCCCACCGGTGGCCGGTGAGATGGCGGCGTATCCGCATCTGATGTCCGCCGACTACCTGGCGGCGTTCTGGGACCTGCTTGAGCCCGAACTCCCCGCGCTCGACGGCGCCTCGGTTCTGGAAGTGGGACCCGCGGAGGGAACGTTCTCTATCGCCCTGGCGAGGCGAGGCGCGCGGGTGACGGCGATCGAGCGGAACATCCTCATGGCGCTCCGCTGGATCGCCTTCGTCGTCATGAACAACGTGCGCAGCCGCGTGACGATCAGCGTCGGCGCGTTCGACACCGTGGCGCCAATGCTGAAGCTGGAACCGGACATCGTGCTGGCGCTCGGGCTGATCTATCACCTGGAGCCGTTGGAGGCGAACCTGGAGCTGCTGGTCGGCTATCGCAAGCCGATCGCGTTCGAGTTCATGGCCGCGGATCCGGACACCGCCTTCGACCCGGCGGCGCACTGCGACACGAAGCCGGTGCCGCTGCCGTGGCTCACCGCCTGGTTGGACGCCCGCGGGTTCCGCTCCACCGCCGTGCCCGCCTGGAACGCGGCGGCCGCCAAGTATTCCGGCGGTGCCCATACCGACCGGGAGCTGCTGGTCGCCTTTCCCGCCTAGAGTGTGATCGTTCTAGATCGAAACGCTTCGCGCTCCATAGAAATCGTGAACCACTCTCTGAACCAATAATTTAGAGCCCATTCACACGCCAATCCGCGATCGCTGGCGATCGCGTCTGAACGAGGTGGGCTTTAGCCGCGCGCGTCGCCTGTCGACGATCACCTCAGGCCCGTGAACGAGACCGTCATCTCCTCGGCGAATGCCCAGCGGGCCAGGGCGGGCACGTCGATGCGGAGGCTCACGACCCTGGTGTCTGGATTGGTGCAGCAGGTCGGATCGAACAGGCCGACCAGGGACCCGGCGTCGGCGACGTAGGGCGACAGCACGAATCCTTCCCGGGCGATGGCGGGGACCAGGCGGTGGCGTCGGCTGGACCCGTCGGCCAGCGTGACCGTGATCTCCGCCATCGGCGCCTGATGCAGTAGGGTAAGCAGCCGGCCCGCCACCGACAGACGGAGGTCGATTTCGGCAAGCACGCCTCCGGCGAGTGCGGGCACCGTGATCTCTTCGCCCGGCGTTCCGGTGAGCGAAATACCGGGGTCCTCCGTGCGGGAGAGCGGCGCCGCCCGGCGGCGCAGGACCAGGACCTCGATCCGCCGGTTGAGATGAGTGACCGGCCCGGCGCGGGTTTCCGGTTCGTATCGCGCCAGGATCTCCGGCCAGAGCGGCCCCTCCGCCAGGCTCGGATAGCGGTCGTCGATCGAGCCTGGGGCGAGAAGCAGCGTGTCCGGTCCGCCCGGTCCCACTAGGGCGGCGCGGTTGGCGGCGATCAGCGCGGCCGTATAGGTCGAATACTCCTGTATGACCGGTCGCGGCCGGTAGTCGGCGCCGGCGGCGATCACGGCGGCCTGGATCGAGGGCACGGTGTCGACTGTCCCGGTCAGGTCGGGCAGCGGGTTAAGCGCGCGGATATCGGCAAGCGCCGCGGTCCGCCGCTGCGCCTTGGCAGCGCGCCAACCGGTCGGGTCGGCCAGGATGCCGGCCGCCTCGCGAAGCGTGCCGCCCGGGTTGTGGACGAGGGTCTGAAGCATCACGTCCGCGATCCCGAACCCCGGAGTGACGGCGAGGCGGATCGGCGACAGCAGAGCGATCGCGAGGGCGGCGGCGAGCAGAAGGCGCTGGCAGCGGGGGGCGCTCGTGGCGTCGGCGGACGCGGCGTACAGGGCCGCCGCCACTCCGAGAGAGGACCAGGCGATGAGGGTGTGGAGATCGTGCCGGGTGAACCCCGCCTTGTAGGTGACGAACCAGAACGCGGCGAGGACGAGGAGCACGAGCGCCCCGCGCCCGGTCGCGAGCCGGCCGGCGCGCCATTCGATGGTGATGACCAGGGCGATGATGGCGCTGCTGGCGGCCATGAAGGCGGCGAGTTCGATGGCGCGCAGGGCGTCGAACATCGACATGGCCTCGCTGAAGCCGCCGGCGACACTGAGGCTGAGCCGCACGAAATCGGGCAAGGCCGCGAGGTCCTGGCCGGCGGCGATATAGGCCGCCAGGGCGGTGGTGAGCCATGCCGGCACCATCACCGGAAGCCGGCGCTCGCGCAGGCGGTCCAGATCGACGAGCAGCGCGAGAAACAGCGCCAGGACGGCGAAGGTGGTCTTGATCAGGGCGGCGAGACCACAGAAGGCCGCCACGGCCAGCGGATACCAGACGGCCGACGCGGCCCGGCCGCGGAAATGCACCAGGCCCCCCAGGAGCGGCAGCAGCAGATAGGCGGTGTCGCCGGTAACCGGCAGCGATGTCAGCGTCGCCGTCACGGCCAGGGCGGCGTGCATCGGGCGGGCGCCACGGACCAGCAGGGCGACGCCAAGGCCGATCAGCAGGCATCTGGTTCCGGAGACGATCAGGATCTCCGCCGCCAGGTCCGGATGGAACAGCCGCTGGTAGTGATAGCCGTAGGGGCCGAAGGTGAAGACCAGGTCGCGCCCCCATTGCCAGCCCTCCAATGCGGCGCGCTCGATCGCCAGACCCCAGGACGGGTCCAGCCCGTCGGTCGGCATGGCGACCCGCAGCGGCGCCAGGGTGAGCCAGACGGCGGCGACGATCAGCCCGCCGGTCACTGGGCTCCCCGTCACCTGTCTCGTCACGCCACGATCACCCGCAGGTAACCGGCCATCCCCCGGCTCGGGTCCCATTGCCGTGGATAGCCAAGCGACACCTCCTCGAAGCGGGTGTCGCCGCGCATGTCGGTCCGCCGGGTATGAAGATGGCCGGTGACCGCGGCATAGGCGTTGAAGCGGGTGTGCCAGTCCTCGGTCCGGACCGTCCCGCACCAGGGGGTGAAGCGGGGGACGCGGGGAATGCGCACCAGGTCCCGGCGCAGCGGCCAGTGATTGACCAGCACGGTCCGGGTCCCGTGGCGCACCGTCTCCGACAGCCGGCGCTCCGCCTCGGCGAGGCGGGCATGGCACCAGGCGATGCGGCTGTCGAACGGCGCCGGCGAGAGCAGGATCTCGTCGCTGCAGACGTTATGGGTCTCCTCCGCCCATTCGACCACACCGTCCAGCGGCACGTCCTCCGGGCGGAAGCTGTAGTCGTAGAGCAGGAACAGCGGCGCGATCACCAGACGCTCGGTCCCGGTGGGCAAGGGGCCGGGCCAGACCGGAAACGGGTCCTCCGGCGTGACCACGCCGGCGGCCCGGGCGCGCGCCACCAGGGCGTCGTAGCGCGCCACGCCCACCGGCTCGTCGGAGCGCGGGCGCGACCAGAGTTCGTGATTGCCCGGGACCCAGATGACGCGGGCGAACCGGCCGGCGAGCAGTGCCAGGGCGTCGGCGACCATGTCGATCCGCTCGGCCACGTCGCCGGCGACGATCAGCCAGTCATCCGGATGGACCGGCAGCGCGTCGAGCGCCTCCCGGTTCACGGAACTGGCGAGATGCAGGTCGGAGATCGCGAGAAGGCGCACGGATGCGGATCAGCGATAGGGGTACGGGGCGGTCAGGAACCCCTTCACGTAGCGCCGGACGCCTTCCTCCAGGGAGGTGAACTGCTCGGGGAATCCGGCCTCGCGCAGGCGGTCCATGCGGGCCTGCGTGAAGTACTGGTAGCGGTCGCGGATCGACTCCGGCATCGCGATGTACTCGATCCGCTCTTCCTGGCCGAGAGCGGCGAACACGGCGCGGGCCAGGTCGGCGAAACTGCGGGCGGCGCCGGTGCCGAGATTGTAGATGCCGTTCACCTGGTCGGCCTCCAGCAGCCACAGCATCACCCGCACGCAGTCGTCGACATAGACGAAGTCGCGCAGTTGGCCGCCATCCGCGTAGTCGGGGTGGTGCGAGGTGAACAGCTTGGCGGTCTCGCCGGCGGCGATCTTCGGGGTGATCTGGGCGACCACACTCTTCATCGAGCCCTTGTGATACTCGTTCGGGCCATAGACGTTGAAGAACTTGAGCCCGACCCATTGCGGCGGATGCACGCCGGATGCCGCGAGCCGGACGGCCCGCCGGTCGAAGGCGTGCTTGGACCAGCCATAGGCATTCATCGGCCGCAGACCGGCGAGACCCTGAGGGCTGTCGTCATCATCGAACCCGGCCTCGCCGTCGCCGTAGGTGGCGGCCGAGGAGGCGTAGATCAGCCGCGTGCGGTTCTCGGCGCACCAGTGCCAGAGCTTGAGCGGCAAGGTGATGTTCTCGCGCACGATCAGATCGGCGTCCCGCTCGGTCGTCGATGAGATCGCGCCCATGTGGAAGATCGCCCGCACATCACCGCGGTGGTCGTCGAGGAACTCGAAGATGTCTTCCGGCGGCACCAGGGCGGCGAGATCGCGCTTGGCGATGTTGCGCCACTTCTCGTCGGTACCGAGCCGGTCGACCACGACGAGGTCGCCGCCGATCGCCTGCTCCAGGCCGGCGACGAGGTTCGAGCCGATGAATCCGGCGCCGCCGGTCACGATGATCATTCTCAGGTGACTCCCGGGTCAGCCCTTGGGCGCGCGGAACGTGGCGGGCCTCGCGAACACCCGTCGCACGATCGGCTCGAAGGCTTCAAGCGGCATGGTGTCCAGTTTCGGATTGAACGCGGGCGCGTCGTAGCGCTCGCAGAACCGCACGGTCTTCTCGAACGCCGGGTGCCCGCGATAGGCCTCGCGGCCGGTGTTGTCGCGGCCGAGATGGTGCCAGTAGTAGTACCCCTGGAACACGCCGTGCATCAGCACCATCCAGGTATTCTCCTCCGACACGTAGGGCCGCACGATCGAGGCGGCGAAGGACGGATGGTCGACCGGCGCCATCAGCTCGCCGATATCGTGCAACAGGGAGCAGACGATCAGCTCGTCGTCGTCCGGTTGGTCGCGGTAGGCGAGGGTCGCGGTCTGCAGCGAGTGCTGCAGCCGGTCGACCTGGAAGCCGGCATTGGCGCCATCCATCTGGCGCAGGCTGTTGAGGATGTGGTCCGCCATCTCGGTTTGTTGGATCTCCTTCTCGTTGGCGGCGAGCAGGCGGAAATCCTCCGGGGTGCCGTCCTTCAAGTCGGTGAACCCGACATGTTCCTTGATCGTGACCATGGCTGCCTCCCTGTCTCAGCCACACGCTACACGATGCGTCTGGCGCGCCCAACGGTGTAGCGCAGGGCCCGTCGCGGCGCGTGGCGCTTGATCGCCGCGACATCGAATGACATATCCACACCAGCAGGAGGTAAGCCATGCAGACCCGTAGCCGATTATTCGACGACCTCGCCCGCGTGGCCAACGGCGCACTGAGCGCCGCCGCCGGCGTGCGCGCCGAGATCGAGCAGCTCGTCCACCAGCAGTTCGAGCGCTTCCTCGCCGACCGAGACCTCGTCACCCGCGAGGAGTTCGAGGCGGTCGAGGCCATGGCCGCCAAGGCGCGCTCGCAGCAGGAGGCGCTGGAAAAACGCATCGCCGACCTCGAAGCGAAGCTGGTCGAGGCCAAGAAGCCGGCGGCGAAACGAAAGGCGGCGACCGGCGAACGGCGGCGCGCGCCGGCGGCATCGCGTCGGACCGCGACCCGCAAGGCGAAGGCCGATGAGACCCCTCCTTCGGAGGAGTGATTCGCGCCCGCAGTCCCCTCCGCTCGATCCGACTGGAGGGGCGACGGGCGATTTGTCGAAATTCTCGTCCGCTCGGTTTTCCCCCGATATCAATACTTTCCGCTGGACACTCAATATCCAGTGTGAATCTTAAGTTTCGCGCAAAATCTTGTGTTGAACGCCGGACTCCAGTTTGTGAGTCTAAGCATCGTGGTGAATCGGCGGCCCACACCACAAGATGTGGCCGACCTGAGGAGATTGTCGGCTGATCTCCCCGTCCCCGGGCCGCCCCGACGCGCCGGCCCGCGCGCCCAAGGGGGAACCTCCCGACATGTCGGTTACCTATGTCGATACCGCCGTCGTTCATCAGAACCCGCTGGACCTGCTCGAAGAGCTGGTCGGGGCCAACGAATGGGCCTTCGATCGGGCGAGCACGGACGAGCTGGCGGTGGAAATCGCCGGTCGCTGGTGCGACTACCGCCTCTACTTCCTCTGGCAGGAAGATCTCGGCGCGCTGCACTTCTCCTGTCTGCTCGAGAGCAAGGTGCCGGCCGAGAAGCGTCGCGAGGTCTGTGTGCTGCTCACCCTTCTGAACGAGAAGCTGTGGCTCGGCCATTTCGACCTGTCGTCGGATGACGGGACACCGATGTACCGCCACACCCTGCTTGTGCGCGGCGCCGGCGGCGTGTCGGTGGAGCAGATGGAAGACCTGGTCGAGGTCGCCCTGAACGAGGCCGAACGGTTCTTCCCGGCCTTTCAGTTCGTGATCTGGGGCGGTAAGACGGCGGAGGAGGCGATCGCCGCCTCCATGCTCGACGTCATGGGAGAGGCCTGACCCCTCCCGAAGGGAGAAACGCAATGTCGAAACCCCTGGTGCTCATCGGCTGCGGCAAGATGGGCGGAGCGATGCTGGCCGGCTGGCTCGACAGCGGCGAAGCGGCCGGCGGTGTCCACGTGGTTGAGCCGCACGTCGCCGCCATGGCCGGGCTCGACGCGCGCGACGGCGTCAGGGTCTATTCCAGCGCCGACGCACTGCCGACCGACCTCGCGCCGAGCGTGGTCGTGCTGGCGGTTAAACCGCAAAGCATGGACGAGGCCCTGGGGCCGCTTGGCCGGCTGGCGGGATCCGGTGCCTATTTCCTGTCGATCGCGGCGGGCAAGACCATCAGATACTTCGAGGACAAGCTCGGCGCGGCGGCGCCGGTCGTGCGCGCCATGCCGAACACGCCGGCGGCCGTCGGCCGTGGCATCACCGCCTATGTCGCCAACACACACGTCTCGGCGGAGCAGAAGGCGCAGGCGCATCGACTGCTTGAAGCGGTCGGCGAGGCGGTCGAGGCCGATCAGGAGGACTGGATCGACGCAGTGACCGCGCTGTCCGGCGGCGGGCCGGCCTATGTCTTCCTGCTGATCGAGACCCTGGCCGCCGCCGGCGTGAAGGCGGGCCTGCCCGAGGACATGGCCATGCGCCTGGCCCGGGCGACGGTGTCCGGTTCCGGCGAGCTGGCGCGCCGCTCTGACGAACCGGCCTCGCAGCTTCGTGTCAACGTGACGAGCCCCGGCGGCACCACGGCGGAGGCGCTCAAGGTGTTGATGGCGGAAGGCACCGGCATTCAGCCGATCTTCGACGCCGCGATCGCCGCCGCCACGGCCCGCTCGAAGGAACTGGCCGGATGAGTGCGTCTTGATGCCGGCTCCGTCGGCGACATATTCACCAGCATGACCGACGACACCGACAACGGGGCCGCGGCACCGACCGCGTCGCAACTGCTCGGCGACGCGGCGCTCCAGATCGCCGCCGCCGAGGGCTGGTCGGCGGCAAGCGTCAGAGCTGCCGCCGAGCGGGCCGGAATCGACCCGGCGACCGCCCGCCGCACGGTGCGTTGCAAGGCGGGATTGCTCGCCGCCATCGCCGACCGGGTCGATGCCGCCATGGCCGAGGCGCTGGACGTCGATGCCACCGACGCCGCGATCCCCGTGCGCGACCGGCTGTTCGAGGCGCTGATGGCGCGGCTGGACGTGCTGGCCGCCGACCGTGACGCCTACCTTTCGATCCTCGCCGCGCTGCCGAGAGACCCGGCGACGGCGCTCGCCGGACTGCCGAGCGTCGGGCGGTCGATGGCGCGGACGCTGCAGGCGGTCGGAGAGAGCCCGCTGCCACCCTTCGGGCCGCTGAAGGTCAAGGGACTGGCGCTGGTCTGGCTGGCGACGTTGCGCACCTGGCAGGGCGACGAGAGCGCCGACATGGCCGCCACCATGAAGGCGCTGGATGGTTACCTCGCGCGGGCCGAGGAGATGGCGAACACGTTCCTGCCGGGCGCGCGCAGGGTTAACGAGGAAACGCCCGCGGCCGACACGCTGTAACCGAACGGACTTCTAACTTGCGGGGCGTCGTGACGCTGGGTAAGGTCGCGCCGCCTCTCGCGGGTGCGTCACCGCCCGCCGCGCCCACCAAGTCGGACCGTCCATGTCGACACGCGCCCCGAAGATCCTGGCCTGCAACTCCAACAGGCCCTTGGCCGAGGCCATTTCCGCCTATCTGAACCTGCCGCTGACCAAGGCGGACATCCGTCGGTTCTCCGACATGGAGGTGTTCGTCGAGATTCAGGAGAACGTGCGCGGCGAGGACGTGTTCGTGGTGCAGTCCACGAGCTACCCCGCGAACGACAACCTGATGGAGCTGCTGGTCACGCTGGACGCCCTGCGCCGCGGCTCGGCCCGGCGGGTGACCGCGGTCATCCCGTATTACGGCTACGCCCGCCAGGACCGCAAGTCGGGGCCCCGGACGCCGATCTCGGCCAAGCTGGTGGCGAACCTGATCACCAAGGCCGGCGCCGACCGGGTGCTGACCATCGACCTGCACGCCGGTCAGATCCAGGGCTTTTTCGACATCCCGACCGACAACCTGTTCGCCGCTCCGGTGTTCATCGACGACATCAAGGCGCGCTACGGCGACGAGCCGCTGGTCATCGTCTCGCCGGATGTCGGCGGCGTGGTCCGGGCCCGGGCCATCGCCTCGAAGATTCACGCCGACCTCGCGATCATCGACAAGCGGCGCGAGCGCGCCGGCGTGTCGGAGGTGATGAACATCATCGGCGACGTCGATGGCCGGCGCTGCGTGCTGGTCGACGACATCGTCGACAGCGGCGGCACGCTGTGCAATGCTGCGGAGGCGCTGATCCAGGCCGGCGCGGTCTCGGCCGACGCCTACATCACCCATGGGGTCCTGTCGGGCGGCGCGGTCGCCCGCGTGACCTCCTCGCCGCTGACCTCGCTGGTCGCCACGGACTCGATCCAGGCGACCGAGGCGGTGCGGGTGGCGCACAACATCCGCAAGCTGACCATCGCGCCACTGCTCGGCGAGGCGATTCAGCGAATCAGCGAAGAGCGTTCGGTCTCCAGCCTGTTCAACTGACGGCTCGGGCGGCCTCGCCGTGTCCGCGCTCTATCCCGACATCGAGCCCGGCGAGACCGGCCGCCTCGCCGTCGGGGATAGCCATGAGCTGGCCTGGGAAGTCTGCGGCAACCCGGGTGGTTACCCGGTGGTGGTTCTGCATGGCGGTCCGGGATCCGGCCGGTCGCGCACCGCGCGTCGGCTGTTCGACCCGGCGCACTACCGCGTGATTCTGTTCGACCAGCGCGGCTGCGGCGCCAGCACGCCGCATGCGAGCGAGGCCGGCGTCGATCTGTCGGTGGTGACGACGGAGACGATGCTCCTCGATATCGAGCGGCTGCGCGCGCGGTTCGAGATAGATCGATGGCTGGTCTACGGCTCGTCCTGGGGGGCGACGCTCGCGCTGCTCTACGCCCAGCGCTGGCCGGCGCGGGTCGGCGGCCTGATCCTGTCCAGCGTGGCGACGACCACGCGGCGGGAGATCGACTGGATCACCCGCGGTGTCGGCGCCTTTCTGCCCGAGGCCTGGGAGCGGTTCCGGCGCGCCGTGCCCGCGGCCGGCCGCGATGGTGACCTGCCGACGGCCTACCATCGGCTGCTGATGGATCCGCTGCCCAGCGTGACGCAGCGGGCGGCGGAGGCCTGGTGCGCGTGGGAGCAGGCGCTGGTCGCGATCGATCCCGGGCATGTGCCCCATCCGCGTTTCGCCGACCCGCGATTTCGGCTCGCCTTCGCCCGGCTCGTGACCCATGTCTGGTCGAACCGGGCCTGGCTTCACGATGGTCAGATCCTGGAGGACGCGGGCCGGTTGGCGGGGATTCCCGGGGCGCTGATCCACGGGCGCCTCGACATCAGCGGCCCGCTGGTGACCTCTTGGGAGTTGGCGCGGGCTTGGCCGGACGCGACCCTCGTTCCGGTCGCCACCGCCGGCCATGACAGCCGCGACCCCGGCATGCACGAGGCGATCGTGGCCGCCACCGACCGGTTCAGGGAGATCGGCTAGGGCCCACCGGCGCTTTGTTCTGGCCATTTCCGCCCACCTGCGCTATATGCCGCGCCCTGTCCGCCCGGCACCCCTGGAGGCCGGGCTTCTTATAGGAGACTGCACAATGGCTGACGTTGCCACGTTGAACGCCAGCGTGCGCGATCGGGTCGGTAAGGGGTCCGCCCGGGCTGCGCGTCGTTTGGGGTTCGTGCCCGCCGTCATCTACGGCGACAAGAAGGATCCGCTGTCGATCCAGATCGAAAAGCGGGAACTCGACAAGCTGCTGAACAAGCCGGGTTTCTTCTCGCACCTGATCGACCTGAAGGTTGACGGGAAGAGCCACCGCGTCCTGCCGCGTGACCTGCAGCAGCACCCTGTGAGCGATTTCGCCTGGCATGTCGACTTCCTGCGCGTGTCGGCGACCAGCTCGCTGACCGTCGATGTCCCGGTCGAGTTCATCAACGAGGAAGAGTCTCCCGGCCTGCGTCGCGGCGGCGTTCTGAACGTCGTGCGTTACACGGTCGAGGTGAACTGCCGCGCCGACAACATTCCCGAGAAGCTGGTTGTCGACCTGAGCGGCATGGATATCGGCGACTCGCTGCACATCTCCGCGGTGACCTTGCCGGAAGGTGCGACGCCGACCATCGACGATCGCGACTTCACGATCGCCACCATCGCCGCGCCCACCACCGTTGCCGACCAAGCGGCGGAGGAGACCGCCGCCGCCGAGGAGGCCAGGGCCGAGGCCGAAGCCGACGAAGAGGGCGAGGCGGAGGAGAGCTGATCTCCCCGCCCCTGCGCATGCGTTCGGCGCCCGCGATCCAGACCCCGGATCGCGGGCGCCCGCGTTTTCAGCACCGCATTCCTGGCCCCGGCGCTCCGGGCCCTGGCATTCCGGGCCGCCGGATGGCATGACCGGGGCCGGGCCCGCCACGCGAGAGACCGTCCCATGCTGCTGTTCGTCGGACTCGGCAATCCCGGACCGAAATACGAGAACAACCGCCACAACATCGGCTTCATGGCGGTGGACGAGATCGCGCGCCGGTATGGCTTCGGTCCGTGGCGGTCACGGTTCCAGGGGCTCGCGGCCGAGGGGCTGATCGCCGGCGAGAAGGTCCTGGCCTTGAAGCCGATGACCTACATGAACGAAAGCGGCCGCGCCGTCGGCGAGGCCGTGCGCTTCTTCAAGCTGCCGGTGGACGTGGTCACGGTGTTCTACGACGAACTCGACCTGGTCCCCGGCAAGATGCGCCTGAAGCGCGGCGGTGGGGCCGGCGGGCACAACGGCATCCGCAGCATCGACAACCACATCGACAAGGACTACCGCCGGGTGCGGCTTGGCATCGGTCATCCGGGGGACAAGAACCGGGTGCACGGCTATGTGCTCGCGGACTTCGCCAAGGCCGAACGCGCCGCCTGGCTTGAGACTCTGATAGACGCGGTGGCGCGCGAGGTCGAGGAACTGGTGCGCGGCGACGAGGCGCGGTTCATGAGTCGGGTCGCCCACGCCGTGTTTCCCCCGCCGCCCAAACCGGCTAAACCCCCGGCTGACAAGGCATCAGACCAAGAAATCGAGAACGACGGAGCGTGAGCCCATGGGCTTCAATTGCGGCATCGTCGGCCTGCCGAATGTCGGCAAGTCGACCCTCTTCAACGCGCTGACCGCCACGGCGGCGGCCGAGGCGGCGAACTACCCGTTCTGCACGATCGAGCCGAACACCGGCCGTGTCGCCGTGCCGGATCCGCGCCTAGACAAGCTCGCCGTTCTCGGCAAGTCGGCCAAGATCCTGCCGACGCAGATCGAGTTCGTCGATATTGCCGGCCTGGTGAAGGGCGCGAGCCAGGGCGAGGGCCTCGGCAACCAGTTCCTCGCCAACATCCGCGAGACCGATGCCATCGTCCAGGTGCTGCGCTGCTTCGAGGGCGAGGTCACCCATGTCGACGGCTCGGTCGACCCGATCCGCGACGCTGAGACCATCGCCACCGAGTTGATGCTCGCCGACCTGGAAAGCGTGGAGAAGCGCATTCCGGCGCTGGAGAAGCGGATGCGCGGCCAGGACAAGGAGGCGAAGGCGCTGATGCCGCTGATGCAGCGGGTCGCCGACGTCCTGCGTGACGGCCGGCCGGCCCGCGTCCTGCTCGCCGACCTAGATGCCGAGGAGGCCAGGCTGGTCCGGCAGATGCAGCTGCTGACCGCCAAGCCGGTTCTCTACGTCTGCAATGTCGAGGAGGAAAACGCCGCCACCGGCAACGCGCTGTCCGCCAAGGTCGCCGAGATGGCGGCCGCCGAGGGCGCGGAGGTCGTGGTGATCTCGGCGGCCATCGAGTCCGAGATCGCCCAGCTCTCGGACCCGGAGGAGAAGCGGGAGTTCCTCGACACGCTCGGCCTCGACCAGCCGGGCCTCACCCGTCTGATCAGCGCCGGCTATCGGCTCCTCGACCTGCTGACCTTCTTCACCGTCGGCCCGAAGGAGGCGCGGGCCTGGACCGTGCGGCGCGGGGCCAAGGCTCCGGAGGCGGCCGGCGAGATCCACACCGATTTCCAGCGTGGCTTCATCCGGGCCGAGACCATCTCCTACGACGACTACGTCGCCACCGGCGGCGAGCAGGGGGCGAAGGACGCCGGCAAGATGCGGGTGGAAGGCTCGGAGTACGTGGTGCAGGATGGCGACGTCTTTCACTTCCGCTTCAACGTCTGATCAAGCCAGTCCGGGGGGATTTCCATGGCCGACACGCTCAAGCTGAAGGCATCCGACGGTCACGAGTTCGACGCCTATCTTGCCCAGCCCTCAGGCAAGCCGAAGGCCGGTCTCGTGGTGATCCAGGAGATCTTCGGGGTCAATGACCACATGAAGAGCGTGGCCGACGCCTATGCCGCCGACGGCTACCTGGCGATCTGCCCGGCGCTGTACGACCGCTTCAAGCCCGGGATCGAACTCGGCTATGACGAGGACGACGTGACCGAGGGCCGCGAGATTCGCGCCAAGGTCGGCAATGACGACCCGCTGCTCGACATCGCCGCCGCCGCCGAGGCGGTGCGCTCGGCCGGCAAGGTCGGGGTGGTTGGCTATTGCTGGGGCGGCACGCTGACCTGGCTGTCGGCGACCAAGCTCGACGGCTTCGCGGTCGCCTCCAGCTACTATGGCGGCGGCATCGGCGGGCTCGCCGACCTGCGGCCGAAATGCCCGGTCATCTTCCATTTCGGCGAGCAGGACCATGCGATCCCGATGGAGGAGGTGGACAAGGTCCGCCAGAACCATCCGGAACTGCCGGTGCACGTCTATCCGGCGGGCCATGGCTTCAACTGCGACGCCCGTGGCAGCTACGAGGCGAAGAGCGCGGAAATCGCCCGCGAGCGCACGCTGGAGTTCTTCCGGCAGCATCTGGGGTGACGGCGTCGGCGGCGGGCGGTGGCCGCGAGTGCGACCCGCTCAATCCGTGCTTCCATCCTCAGTCCGGCGTGTCGTTGTTCTCACGCTTTTCGTGTTAAATCCCATATACGTACAGTCTTAGGTGCTGGGCCACGCCCGCCTTGTTAGGCTCCTCCGCGTTCTATCTGGCGAGCAATGCTGGGGAGGTTGAAATGTCTGGTGCGATTCTGGAAGCCATGCGTCCGCAGTGGACCGGCGGCTATGTGGTGAATTTCCGCGACGACGTCCCGCATTCCGATCGGGAGACCATCTGCCGGCATGCCGTCGGCAGCAAGGTCGCGTCGCTGTCGGCGACGTCGGAGGCCAATGCAGCGGCCGATGACGAGATGGACATGACGCTGCTTGAGGACACCGGGATCGGCTTCATCTCCGAGAAGCTCGGCGACGAGGCCAGCGCCGCCTCCATGCGGCTGCAGGATGAGGATGCCGTGGAGCTTGTCCGCCCGGAGTTCTACCTGTTCGACATGCAGGACTTCGACGACACGCCTGACTCGACATGGGGCCTGCAGGCGGTCAAGGCGGCTGCCACCGACGCCACCCCCGCCACCCAGTACGACGGCTCGGGAATCAGGATCGCCGTTCTCGACACCGGGCTCGACCTGCAGCACCCGGATTGGGCGGGCCGGGGCGTGACGAGCCAGTCCTTCGTCCGAAACGAAGCCGTTGATGACGTTCAGGGCCATGGAACGCACTGCGCGGGGACGGCGTGTGGCGGTGCTCCGACCCTGGCCGGGATCATGCGTTACGGCGTGGCCCCGGGCGCCGAGCTCCTGGTCGGCAAGGTGCTGAACAATCGCGGATCCGGTCGAGAACGCGATATTCAGCGTGCGATGGTCTGGGCGATCAATTCGGGCGCGCAGGTGATCTCCATGTCGCTGGGGCGGCCCGTGCAACCGGGCGAGCAGCCGACCCCCGAGTACGAGAGGCTCGCCCGCCGCGCGCTGAACAACGGATCGCTCGTCATCGCGGCCGCCGGAAACGAGAGCCGCCGCCGGTTCGGTTTCATCGCGCCCGTCGGGGCGCCGGCGAACTCGCCGAGCATCATGGCCGTGGCCGCCGTCGACCAGGATCTGAAAGTCGCGGATTTCTCCTGCGGCGGGATCAATGCCAACGGCGGCGCGGTGGATATAGCTGGTCCAGGCGTATCCGTGTTCTCGTCCTACACGATGCCGCGCCGATATCGTGCGATCCAGGGAACCAGCATGGCCTGCCCGCACGTGGCCGGTTGCGCGGCGCTCTGGGCCCAGTCCGATGCTAGACTGCGGGGCCAGGCTCTCTGGGACGCGCTCGTCCAAAACGTGCGGTCCCTGAGCGAGCCGACGCGCGACGTGGGGGCTGGGCTCGTCCAGGCGCCGTAACCATATCCGGGGCACGGGCACACGGTTACGCGTGTGCCCGAAACTGCGGTGCGCTAGGATGAATGCAGCGCACCCGGCGCATCCAATCGAGCGTGAGGCTCCGATCATGGCAAACATCAAGGCGCTCAAGGTCGTTGTGGACGACGACCATGTGGCCGATATCCAGAATGTGCGGGCGAAGTTGGAGGCCAGCGGTCTGATTTCGGTCGAGGACTGCATCGCCGAGAGCGGAACGATCTTCGGCCAGGGCGATGCCGATCGTCTGAACGAGATCCGCAAGGTCGAAGGGGTCATGGTGGCCCAGGAGGAAGGCGTCTTCCACGCGACCTGAGACCGCATCGGCGTCCGGATGAACCAGTCGGCGCCTCCCGGTCCCGCAAGCGCGTGCGGGCGCATCGGCATCTGCGTAGCGTCTTGGTGGCACTCTGGCGCTGGCAAAAACACTGAGATGCGGTTTCAATGCACCCTGTCTGCAATCGGGGAGGGTTTTATGAAGCGAGTATCATCAGCGATGATGGTGGCCGGAGTGCTCGCCGGGGCGGCATTCGGTGCCTGGGCGCAGGAGCCCATACCCGTCTTTTCGACCGAGGAGCCGGCGATCAAGCCGGGCGAGGTTGTCCTGACGCAGCCGGAGGTGCTGGCGTCGCAGGATGGCGTCCTCGAGATCGAGCTCGACGTGGTCATGCACGAGCACAATAACGAGATCTATCGCACCTACGCCGATCCGAAGACCGGCGACATCCTGGTGCCGGGGCCGACCTGGGCGGTGAACCCGGGCGACCAGATCATCCTGACCCTCAACAACAAGATGCCGGCGGTGGCTCCGGACGAGAAGCCGCTGCCGCCGTCGCCGCGCCCGAGCTTCACGAAGAACGGGCCGCATAACTTCAACGTCACCAACATGCACACCCACGGCCTCTGGGTGTCGCCGGACGGCAATTCCGACAACGTCCTGGTCCGGGTCAACAACGGCACGTCCTTTACCTACGAGTACCAGCTGCCCAAGGAGCATTGGTCGGGGACCATGTGGTACCACCCGCACAACCACGGCTCGACCTCGGTTCAGGTCGCCTCGGGGATGGCGGGCGCGCTCATCATCAATGGCGGGCTGGACGACATGCCGGGCATGCCGGGACCGGACGACGACCACGTGATGGTGCTGCAGCAGATCATCGGCAGCGCGCGGGCGGAGACCCTGGTCGGCTTCTTCGGCAACATCAACGACGCGATCGACCCGGCGACGGTGCACACCACGATCAACGCCCAGTGGCGTCCGACGCTCGCGTTGGAGGAGAACCGGATTCAGCGCCTGCGGTTCCTCAACGCGGCCAGCCACGACAATCAGGTCCTGCAGATCGTTGCCTACGACCCGGCGAACCCCGACGACCGCGGCACCCGCCTGCCGCTCTATCCAGTCGCCTATGACGGCGTGGCCGCCAGCGGGACGGTGCAGAACAACGACACGATCATGCTGGCCCCCGGGAACCGGGTGGACCTGCTGGTCCAGCTGCCGGCGGGCGCGGCCGACCGGGCCTATGCGATCTGGTCGCTGGATGACGGGTCCAGCTTCAACACGGTCAAGCATGACGAGCTGATCGGCTACATCACCGTCGCCTCGCCGGACGCCGCCGGCGGCGAGATCCCGACCGCGATCCCCGAGGAATACGGACCGCAGAGCCATCTGATCGCCGACGGCACCAAGATGGACGTGAACCGTCAGCTTCTGTTCTCGGTGCCGACGACGCCCCAGGGCGGCGTCGAGTTCCACGTCGACAATCACCCGTTCGAGACGGACGTGATCAACCAGTCGGTCTACGAGGGGGCGGTCGAGCAGTGGACGATCAACAATGATTCCGGTGGGGTCCACCCGTTCCACATCCACGTGAACCCCTTCAAGCTCACGGATGTGACGACTGAGGGGTTGAGCGGCCCCGACGCGCCCTATGGCGGTTACCTGCCGGCGTACTACTCGATGCGGATGGGCCACTACATGGACACCCTGCTGATCCCGCCGCTGATCAACAACGTCGACGGTTACTTCACCATGCAGTCGCGGTTCGTGCGCTTCATCGGCACCTACGTCCTTCACTGCCACATCCTGGGCCATGAGGATGCCGGCATGATGCAGCTGGTCCAGGTGGTCGCCCGCCCGGGCCAGGGAACGGCTCCGGCGCACAGGCACTGACCGGTCGGGCGGGGACGAGGACCGGAGCCGGACTCGGGACGGTATCGCCGCTCGGTCCCCGCCCGCTACACTGGAGCGATGGAGAGGGACGGCGACGGCGATCGGGACTGGCCGACCGACTGCACGCGGTGCTTCGGGATATGCTGCGTCGCCCTCGCCCACCAGCCGCGCGCCGGGTTCCCGGCGGTCAAGGCGTCGCATACCGCCTGCCGCCATCTCGGTGACGATTTCCGGTGCCGGATCTTCGCCCACCTGGAGCGCGAGGGTTTCACGGTCTGTCGTGCCTATGACTGCTACGGTGCCGGCCCCGTCGTCGCGGCGCGGATGCGGGCCGAATGGGGGCCCTGGACGCCGGAGATGGTCGCCAGCGCCCACGGGCATCTCACCGGCTTCCGCGAGCTGGCCCGCATGCGGATGCTGATCGTCGCCCTTCGGCGCCATGGCGGGGCGGAGGCCGATGCCCTCGCCGGCCGGCTCGACCCGATCGCCGATGACTTCCGGCGCACCGGCCGGATCGAGGTCGATGCCGAGACCGCGCAGTTCATGCGTTGGCACGAGACCTTGATCTCGGCCATTCTCAGACCCCTGACAGATCAGTCCGACCAGGACGCGAATGACGGGGGAAACGACGATGAGCGGTCTTGAGGGCAAGGTGGCTGTCATCACCGGCGCCACCAGCGGCATCGGCCTCGCCACCGCCGAGGCGCTGTCGGCGCGCGGCGTGAAGCTGGTGCTGCACGGCCGCCGGCGGGAGATTCTCGAACAGCACGCCGCCCGTTTGCCGGACTGCGATGTCCAGGCCGGCGACATTGCCGATCCGGCAACGCCCGAGACGCTGATCGCGCGGGCGATGAACCGCTTCGGGCGCCTCGACATCGCCTATGCCAATGCCGGCCTGATCGCCAGCGGGCCGGTCGGCGAGATCGATCTGGACGCCATGTCCGACATGCTGCGGATCAACATCGACGCCACCTTCCGCTTCGCCTACACGGTGCTCGCCCATATGAAGACGGCGGGCTCCGGCGACCTGCTGTTCACCGGCTCCGTGCTCGGCACCAAGACCCGGCCGCTCGCCGGCGCCTATGCCGCGACCAAATACGCGGTCGAGGCGCTGGCGGAATCCCTGCGCATGGAACTGGCCGGCAGCGGCGTGCGGGTCGCGGTGGTCGAGCCGGGGCTGGTGCGCACCGACCTGCACCGCTACTACGAGGTGCGGCCGGAGGTGAGCCAGGGGGTGCCACAGCCGCTGACCCCCGCCGACATCGCCCGCGCC
>Ga0207422_1003062_pt1 | contig 18407 bp, 18 predicted proteins | sample MarCyaLeptolynsp_FD_187757 | JGI IMG/M metagenome (GOLD analysis project Ga0207422, IMG submission 187757) | Marine cyanobacterial communities from Panama - species 1 Leptolyngbya sp. (SPAdes) | ecosystem: Environmental > Aquatic > Marine > Unclassified | place: Panama: Panama City | collected...
GTCGTTCATTTTGTCAAGTACCATATATAGTGCTTTGGAAATCAAAAACCCCTATATATGAAAAACCCAAAGGGTCAGAAAAATCGATTTTTCCTCTCCCCTGTTCCCTGTTCCCTGTTCCCTTGACAACGACATTTTTACCTTAACTTGTCACCAATGGGTGTTAGGTTTTCGAGGCGATGTTTTAGTCACTCTAAGCCCCCTAATACAAAATGCTTACTTATTCCTTCTTGTGGGATGGGCGTCTCGCCCGTCCAGAATATGCAAGTTATATCATGTCCGGTTGAATACTTATCGTTAAGGCTGATGCTCCAGACGCGGGGACGCGGGGACGCGGAGAAGTTTTTATCGTAAGCGATTGGGCGGACATGATAGTTATTGTAATTAGTCGAAAAAGAGCCTCAAGAATTATTTTCTAGACAAACAGTTATTCAATGTTTGTTGCAAAAAAAGTAGGTCAAGCTTACGTCCAATCAACACCAGTTGATTTTTGGGAGTTTTTGTCCACTCACTGTCATCAATTGTGAATCGCTTGCCACTAAGTTGAAATAAGTGACATTTTGGGCTTTCAGCAAACCAAAGAACGCCCTTGGCTCGAAACACATTATCCGGTAGTCGGTAGTCGAGGAACTGTTGAAATTTTTTCATGGCAAACGGGCGATCACTCTGAAACGACATCGACATAAACCCATCGTTTGCTAAATGAGCTGATGCTCCTGACTGGGGAGTGCTCAGCACTTTCTGGGAGGAACCTGACTCAGAAAAATTAACATCTAAAATTAGCGATAGTGGAACTCTACCATACTCACATCGCAGAATTCTTGCTCCTTGTTTAATAGTACGAGCATGAGTTTCTATAGTGTTGAGATCAGCCTCAGCAACCAAATCAATTTTATTGAGCAAAATCATGTCTCCATACATGAGTTGCCGATTTGCTGCTTCACTATTGAATGCTTCAGATATAAATGTTTCTGCATCCACAACCGTTAAAATTGCATCCAACTGAGTCAGCTCTCGCAAATCTGTACCTACAAAGGTCACTGCAATCGGTAACGGGTCAGCGACACCTGTAGTTTCAACAATTAGATAGTCAATCTGCTCGTGCCGTTCTATTACTCGATAAACTGCATCTGTTAGATTGTCGTTAATAGTACAGCAGATACAGCCATTCGTCAGTTCAATCATGTCCTCTTCAACAGCAGTCAAGAACTGACTGTCAATGTTGATATCGCCAAACTCGTTGACTAAAACAGCAACTTTATAATTGTCAAAATTTTCCAGGATATAATTCAACAATGTTGTTTTACCACTGCCTAGAAAACCTGTAATGATAGTTACGGGTAGTTTATCAGATGAAGTGGTAAGAGTGTCTAACATAAATTAAGCTCGGAACTGAGCAATTGAACAGCGAAAAAAGAGGCAATGGTGGAATAGAAAACCATTACCTCGCTTGTGAGTAAAAAGATTAATGGAAGGATGGTCTGTGACGAATCAAGTCCATAAATTCCTGACGGGTTTTGGCCTCGTCGGCAAATAAGCCTTGCATCGAACTTGTCACTGTCCAAGAACCGGGTTTTTGCACGCCCCGCATCACCATACACATATGAGTAGCTTCAACGACTACGGCAACTCCTTGCGGCTTAAGCAATCCCTGAATAGCATCGGCAATTTGTGCAGTAAGTCGTTCCTGTACTTGCAAGCGGCGAGCATACATTTCACAAATGCGGGCAATTTTGGATAAGCCAATCACTTTCCCATTGGGAATATAAGCCACATGAGCACGTCCCAAAATCGGTAGAATGTGATGCTCACACGAGCTAAACAAATCAATGTCGCGCACTAATACCATTTCGTTGGCATCTTCATGGAAAACAGCCCCATTGAGCAACTCATCTAGGGATTGGTGATAGCCAGAGGTAAGGAACTTCAGGGCTTTGACTACCCGCTTGGGGGTATCACGAAGCCCTTCGCGATCAGGATCTTCACCCATGCCCAATAGCAATGTGCGAACTGCTTGCCGCATTTCTTCTTCAGAAACAGGAGACTTAGCTTGAGTGCTAATGGTTTGCTTGCGAATCTCTTCCGGTGAAATAGATAAGGTCATGAGTGAATTCAAGTAAGATAACAACCAACCCTATGGTGTAGAGACACAGATTGTGAATGGCTCTACCTCCAGCAGACGGCAAAGCTACTGAAAGCCTCCGATTAGGCGAGACAATGCTTCAGCTTTTGCCGTAGGTTCTCTGCATTCAGATTGCGCCCAATAAACACAAGCTGGTTATTGGGTAAAGCTCGCTGCTCTTCTGCTTGCAAGTCAAAGCGCGGACCACTCAGTTGAAAGATATGGCGCAACTCGCTGTCAGCAAACCAAAGGATTCCTTTTGCCCGGAAGACTTCCTGGGGCACTTGTTCTTGCAGGAACGATTCAAACTTGTCAATATCAAAGGGGCGATCGCTCTCAAATGATATCGATACAAAGCCATCATTATCTAGATGATGAGAATGGTGATGATGGTGTTCATGGTGATGATGGGTGTGATCTTCATGATGATGGTGTTCATGATGATGATCGCGATCGTGCTGAGATTGCTCAATCTCTTCCTGAACTAAATCGGCATAGGTTTCTGGATTGTTGTAACCTACATCCAGAATCAAGGGCAGTGGCACCTTTCCATGCTGGCTATGAAGAATCCTGGCACCTGCTTTGACGGTGCGAATGTAAGCCTCCAGGTTCTGAATCTCGTCTGGCTCTGCCAGATCAGTTTTATTCAAAATCGTGACATCTGCGTAGCCAATTTGCTTGAGTGCCGCTTCGCTATCAAAGTGATCGGGGGTGAATGTCTCAGAATCCACCACCGTGATGATTGAATCTAGCCGAGTCATGTCACGCAATTCCGTCCCCAAGAAGGTCAGAATAATTGGCAGCGGGTCAGCAACACCTGTGGTTTCAATCACCATATAATCAACACGCTCATCCCGTTCTAGCACTTGGTAAACTGCGTCCACTAACCCATCATTGATGGTGCAGCAGATACAGCCATTACTCAGTTCCATCATGTCTTCATCTATCGACACCAATAACTGGCTATCAATGTTGATGTCGCCAAATTCATTCACTAAAATCGCGATCTTTAAATCTTGGCGATTACTCAAAATGTGGTTAAGCAAAGTAGTTTTACCACTGCCGAGAAACCCTGTAATGATGGTGATAGGCATTCCTCGTTTAGGAATGTCCAGAGTTGTTGGGTTGGAAAGAGTTGCTGTGTCGGTCATATCCAGTTTCGGGTATTCCGTACGTTGTGCCAAACTGTTAGTTTAAATTTACAAAAAGCTTTTATTGACACAAATATCTACATTATCTACTTAAAACGATAATCATTATCATATTATAAGATATTTCTCATTTTGAGACAGATTCTCTGTGTAGCCTTAAGCCAGCCTTTTCTACTGCACCTAAATTGGGAAATTTAGGGGAAAAGTGTAAAATTTATCTTTGCTTGCTGCCTAAAGAGTTAAAACCACTAGATTGGAGTTATGGCTATGCCACTCTACGAGTACTTCTGTTCTAGCAACAACCAAACTGTTGAAGCTGTTATTGTCGGTGCGGGTGCGGCGGGGGTCGGTTGTGGGGTCGTTCTCAAAGATTTAGGACTCCAGAATTTTATCCTATTAGAGCGCCATGAAGTGGGAGGATCTTTTAATCGCTGGCCTGCACAAATGCGATTTATTACCCCGTCGTTTCCCAGTCACGGCTTTGGGTTACTCGACCTGAACGCAGTAGCTCTAAATACCTCCCCAGCTCTATCTTTTCGACAAGAACACATAACTGGTAAGGAGTATGCTCTCTATTTACAAACGGTTGTCGAGCATTTTCAGCTTCCGGTAAAAACGGGCATTGAGGTTCACGATATTGAACCACTACCAAGAGAAAAAGGGTTTATCCTTAAAACTTCCCAAGGCGATGTCCAAAGCCGCTTTGTCATTTGGGCGGCGGGAGAATTTCAGTATCCGCGCTTCGATCCCTTTCCCGGTGCCGATTTGTGCATTCATAATACTCAGGTACGCTCCTGGGACGAGATACAGGGAGAGGAGTTTATTGTTATTGGTGGTTATGAAAGCGGAATGGATGCCGCCACCAATTTAGTTGCCTTGGGAAAACGAGTGGGAGTAATCGATCGCGCTAAAAGTTGGGCATCCAATGACCCCGATCCAAGCATCTCTTTGTCTCCTTACACACTACAGCGCTTAGAGTTTGTCTATGCTACAGGTCGCCTTGAACTGGTTGGTAATACTGACATTGTGGGAGTCAAGCGCGACAACAACGGTTATGCTGTCGTCGGAGCGCAAGGTAATGAGAGTATCCAGTATCGCCAGTGGATGAGTCCCACGCCTCCTATTCTGTGTACGGGTTTTAAAGGCAGTCTCAGTACCATAGCCCATTTGTTTCATTGGTCTGACGGACATGCTGTACTGAATGAATGGGATGAATCGACCCGTACTCCAGGGTTATTCGTTGTTGGACCTTCTGTGCGCCACGGGGATGTGATTTTCTGTTTTATCTATAAATTCCGGCAGCGGTTTGCGGTGGTGGCTGATGCGATCGCACAGCGTTTGGGTTTAGATTCCTCACCTTTGCAGGTTTACCGCGAACAGGGTTTATTTCTTGATGACCTTTCCTGCTGTGGCAATGACTGTGTTTGTTAATAATTGAGTTCTTTTATAGACAGCGATGAACCGAGTTACTGGACAACTCTCTACCCACACTGCCGTCGTTGCAATCGGTAAAGAAAGCGTGGGAAAATCCCAGTTAATTGCCTCTCTCACCCAAAAGCCAGCCTATAGCTCGAATTTTCGGGGTACTACCGTGGCTTGTGAAACCTATCGGGACGGCGATAGCGAAGCGCTGCGTTTGCGTAAGCATGGTGCGAAGCAGCAAAGCGCAGATCGCACCTTTGTCGATACCCCTGGGATTTTGCGCCAGTCTGATAGCGTGACGACGGCAACCGTGCTGAACCGTTTGCCAGAAACGGATACCGTGCTGCTGGTGGTGCAAGCTACTCATATCGACGAGGATTTAGCGGAGTTACTCCCATTGGTTCAAGGCAAGCGGGGAGTCGTGGCTGTTACCTTTTGGGATAAGATACGAGCTAAAGCCGAAGCCATGGAAGTACTCGAAGGTCTCCGCCAGAATTCCGGGATTGGTTTCATCCCTGTGGATGCCCGTCATCTGAGTGCGAGCGATCGCGTCCAGATTCTCGAGGCTCTTTCATCTCCCGGAACCTTTACCCAAGAATTTAAACCAAAACCCATTGGCTGGTGGATCGAGCCATCACCAACGTTATTAGAACACCGCTACTGGGGACCAGTTGCAGCAATTTTGCTGCTTTTATTGCCTGCCATCATCGCCGTTGGGACAGCCAACACCTTGGCTGGATTCGTTGAGCCATTAGTACAAGGGTTGGTTAAGCCTTTAGTCGAACAACTCAACCCGTTGCCGTCCCTATTGCGAGAAATTCTTGTAGGTCGATATGGACTGGTGACGATGAGTCCGTTACTGTTCGTTTGGGCTGTTCCTACGATTGTACTGTATGCCCTGTTTCTTGGCGCTTACAAAGCGAGTGGTTTGATTGATCGCATCACGGTGGCAATGCATCCGTTAATGCTTCCCTTTGGATTAACAGGGCGAGATTTGGTGCGGGTGATTATGGGTTTTGGTTGCAATGTCCCCGCAGTAATTAACACTAGGGCTTGTTCAAGTTGTTCGCGAGGGACTTGTATTTCTGCGATCGCATTTGGTTCGGCTTGTTCTTACCAGTTCGGGGCAACCCTCGGCGTATTTGCAGCAGCTCAACTGCCTTATCTGGTTATCCCTTATTTATTCTATCTGACAGTAACAACCTTAATTTACACCCGACTGACAGCACCCAAAAAAGCGCGATCGCCGTTAAATAAATTGCTCGTTGAAGGGCGTAGCTTCCTGGAATGGCCCCGCCCGATCGCCATCTGGCGCGAAGCTCACAGCACCCTATCTCAATTCTTTCTCCAGGCAATCCCCATCTTCTTGGGAATTACCATTATTGCTTCCCTACTTGACTGGCTAGGCATTCTCTCTTTATTGTCGGGTGTTCTTAGCCCTGTGATGAGATTGTTTCGCCTTCCGGCTGAAGCCGCTTTACCTGTGGTGCTTGCCTCTATTCGCAAGGATGGCATTTTGCTATTCACCGAACCCAATATAGTGGGTGCTTTAACCCCCTTGCAGATTCTCACAGCCGTCTATCTGGCAGGTGTAATTCTGCCTTGCCTTGTCACCCTCCTAACCATTGTGCGCGAGGTGTCTTGGCGCTTTGCCCTGAAGCTTTTGAGCCAGCAAGTTGTGGCAGGCGTCAGCTTTTCGCTGCTTCTGGCTTGGGGCAGCGCCCTACTTTAGCATTCAATTAACCACTTCTAGTATCAAAGCTTGCACTATCTCTCAAAGTATGGGGGCATCCCACTCGTTACTGTTTCTTTCATCGGATTGAGGTGAATATGAAATTAGTTAGTTTAGCCGTGTTGGGGGATAAACAAGCAACTTGGCGTCCTAATAACTACGGTTATAAACTGGGGGGTTGTAAGCTGAAGCTGAAGTTTCCGATAGTGAAACTGTTGGATTATCAAGCAAAGTGGCAAGATTTAGAGAAAAATACCAATCCCTTTGCCATCATGATCATGGCTCATCTGACAACTCTGATGACTCAGGGTAAGCCACCAATGCGGCAGCAGGGGAAATGGGATGTAGTTCGGAAACTATTGGAAAAAGGTTACCATCAAGAAGATATCAGGAAGCTGTTCCGCCTGCTCGACTGAATGATGACATTGCCAGAAGAGTTACAGCAGAGTTTTGAAGAACAATTGAGTCGTTATCGAGAGGAGAGACAAATGCCTGTACTCAGCCATATGGAAATCAGAGCAATTCTGCAAAACACTCGCGAATCAGTACTCGAAGTTTTGGAAGTACGGTTTGAAGCTGTGCCACCAGAGTTGATTGAAGCGATTAATCAGATGAAAGATACCTCAGTTTTGAAACAACTTCATAAACAAGCGATAACAATTGGTTCTATTACACAATTCCAACAATTGCTCTCCCAAGATGAGGCTGAAACTTCAGAGGAATGATGCTATTTTGGCACATATAGTGCGATCGCGGCTTTCGTAGGGTGGGAAATTGAAGCGTTTCAACCATTGGACTAACAAATTACTCATTGAGTGCCCACCCTACTAGCTAATTCGGATTTTAACAAGTAATAAGCGTTTTTATTCCTCTGTGTCCTCTGTGCCTCTGTGGTTCATTAAAGGCTCATTAGTGAGAGTTGTAACCAAAATACCCAAAACTTGTTCTATTTGCTTAATTGAATAATCAATGGGATCGATAAAAGCAGTTTGATTGATTAGTTTCAGAAACTTCCAATCTGTTCCCATTGTCACAGCACCCCAAATCGCTTCTACGGATTGTCCTTGTTGTTGGTTAAACAGTTGTGCTGCTAACATCGTCGCCAAACATTGTCCTAACCCTGATTTTAAGCTTTCATTCTTGGCTTCAATAATTGTCAGGATAGGGCAAGTGATTTCATATTGCTCTAAGGAACGACTGAGGATAAAATCACATCGACCTTCTAAGCCTCTAGTAGCATCAACATTAAATTCAGTACCAGAAAATAGACTAATTTGATGCTGCAAATATCGCCTTACCTCAATTAAAACTGGCATGATGACGAGTTCTGAGCGAGCTTTTTCAGTGTTGATGGCAGTAACGAGGGGTAAATGCTCTTGAAGTGCAAATGTTAGATAATCGCTGGGTCGGATTGGCTGAATTTCCGGAAACAGTGATGTGTTTTCTTCTACTGCTAAGTGTAAATCGGTTTTGACCTTGCGGAGAGTAAAGTTGCTGTATGCCATGTTCATCCAGTCCTTATATTGCGCTGTATCTATCTTAGTCTCTCATTGAGAGTTGTATTTTATACTAATAATTTGTTGGTTTAGATTTTGGCTAGTGCATTTGCGTGCGAACTTTCAGCCTGATGAATCCTGGCAACGGTATTGAAACGAAGGCGATCGCAATTTTCTTTTATTAGTTCGATTGCCATTATTTTTTGCTATCATCGTTTTATAATGGTAGAAGTCTGCGCCCATATATAAATGAGGGAAAAAAGGGCAAAATGAGTACTTCTATTATTGACGAAGTAATTGAACAACTGAGCATCATGCCACAGCACTTACAATGGCAGGTATTGGAATTTGCTCGGAGGTTGGTGAAAGTTGAAGTTCAAGGTACAACCGGGCAACAATTGCTTCGTACTGAATATTGGTGAGTATTGCCACCATGAGATCGCACTATAGTTATGGAATGAATCAAAAAGATTTAGTTGATTCTGGGCTAATACAACCTGCATATCTCAATTTTCTAGATCAGATATTACAGGTAATGAAGATTAGTAAAGGTAATCCACAATTTGCCTGCCTATTGCTACAACCTAATTTTAAGTTACTGGATGATGAATTCGCTCAAGTTTTGCGAATCTGGGCAACAATTAACCTACTTCAAATGAAGTTAATCGATGCTGAAAGCATTGCCAGCGATATAGTCATTTTCTGCAACTGGATTCAAAGTTTACCTCAGGGTAGCGAAGCTGGTATTTTGGAGGTCGCAATTACAGGATATGAAGTTTCTGCGCTCATCTTGACACAAGAAAACTGCAAAGAGGAATGGGCCGAAATCCAAAACAATCTAGGTGTTGCTTATCGCAAGAGAATTCGTGGAAACCGTGGAGAGAATCTAAATTGGGGAATCCGTTGTCTAAAACAGGCTTTGACAATCCGTACCCAAAAGGATTTTCCTAAAGATTGGGCAGAAACTCAAAATAATTTAGGTAATGCTTACTGTGACCATATTTATGGAGATCGAGTTGAAAATATGGAGAAAGCAGTTGATGCTTATCAAGCTGCATTAGAAGTTTATACTACTGATGACAAATTTCTCTACGAACGGGCTAGGACTCAAAATAGTTTGGGTACTGCCTACCAAGAGCAAGCACTTATAGGAGATAGAAAAGAAGAAAAATTACAATCTGCGATCGCTGCCTACAGATCTGCATTAAAGGTTCGTAAACGCAAAACTTTACCTCAAGAATGGGCTACAACTATACATAATTTGGGAAATTGCTACTTGTATTTGAAGTGCGCTAATCCAATTCAGAATCTCAATCGAGCTATTGGTTATTACAACGCTGCTCTGACAGTCCGTACCTTTGAAGAATACCGGAAGGATTGGGCGCAAGCCAAATATAATTTAGGCAATGCCTACTTCTACATTTATACGACAAGCAATAAAGAAGAAAATTTAGATCTAGCGATCAAAGCTTATAATGAAACCTTGAAAGTGTACACTCGTAAAGCATTTCCTCAAAACTGGGCAGACACACAAAACTGTCTGGCCAAAGCCTATAGCGAAAGATGGCAGATTGACAAGGGTATTGAGTGTTACCGAGCAGCACTAAAAATCTACAAACCTACCACATTTCCTATAGATTGCCTTAGAACTGGACACAATCTTGGCAACACAGCTTTCAATATTTGGCGTTGGGCAGATGCTATTGAAGGGTATAGTATTGCTGTTGAAGCTGTAGAGCAAAGTCGCGAGTGGGCTAGTAGAGATAGTCGTAAAGCAGAAATTTTATCCGATGCAATAGATGTTTATTGTGGAATAGTGCAAGCATATATTAATATTAACCAGTTAGATAAAGCGATCGAATATGTCGAACGCAGCAAAGCACGCAACCTTGTCGAACTCCTAGTTAACAAAGACATCTACCCCAAACACGACTCTTACCCCAACACAGAAATTTACCAAACTCACTGCCAGCAACTCGAACAACTGCGACGGCAAATTCCAGCCAAACAGCGAGAATTAGAAGTACTCATCAGCAATCGAGAGTCAGAGGAAAGATATCGGGATGAAATAGAGCAACGGCGACAAGAGTTGAATCAATTGCAACAACAACAGGATGAACTGCTAGCGGAGATTAACCCAATAGACTCTAGCTTTAGCTTCACCCAAAAAGTTCAACTTATCCCCTTCCGCGATATCCAATCCCTCACCGATGAAAACACTGCTATTGTTGAATGGTACATTACAGGCAGTCAGATTCTCACTTTTATCATCACCTGCCATTATCCCCATCCCCTAGTTGTTTCATCCTCTGCTGAAGATATGACAGCTTTGGAAAATTGGGATCAAGAGTATCGGAATTCCTACCAAAATCAAAACACGCAATGGATTAAGAATTTAGCCTCTAATCTCCAACATCTTGCTGAGATTCTGCATATTGATGATATTGTTTCCCGTATCGATGACTGCTTTGCTCAAAGTGGTGCTCAATGTAACCGCCTTATCCTCATCCCCCATCGCTACCTGCATCTATTTCCCCTTCATGCTTTACCCGTAGCTGACGGTAAATTGCTGTTTGAACGCTTTCCCAAAGGAGTAGGTTATGCCCCCAGTTGCCAGCTCCAGCAACAAGTACAACAACGAAAGCGCCCCCATTTTCAATCCCTATTTGCTATCCAAAATCCCACAGGAGATCTGGTTTACAGCAATCTGGAAGTGCAAGCGATCAAAAACGGCTTCCAACCTGTTACAGTACTCAAACAAACTCAAGCAACGTTATCTGCCATTGATGCTGCGCCCCTCGAAACTTTCCACTGCGCCCACTTTAGCTGTCACGCTCATTTTAACTTGGCCAATCCCATTAAATCTGCGCTTATTTTAGCCGATACCTTGGTTGCTGCTGCTACAGCTGACCCTGACTCAGAACGCTATCTCATCCAGCGCGACGGTGAAACTTACGATCTCGATAAATGCCTTACCTTGGATAAAATCTTCAGTCTCAATTTAGAACAATGTCGCCTCGTTAACCTTTCTGCCTGCGAAACAGGTTTAACTGATCCCAACAGCATCAGCGATGAATACATTGGTTTGCCCAGTGGTTTTCTCTTTGCAGGCAGTCCTAGCGTTGTCAGTTCTTTGTGGAAAGTAAAAGATCTCTCCAGTAGTTTCTTGATGATGAAGTTTTATGAAATACTACAACAACAACAAAAGCAAAACCAGCCGTTTAGTTCTGTTATCGCACTCAACCATGCTCAACAATGGCTGCGAAATCTAACCTGTCGCGAGTTAGAACAAGAATTTGCTACACCTCAATTCAAAAATGCGATCGCGCAACTCCAGCAAACCCTCTCAAAAGAAGAGTTTTTTGAAATTGAAGACGCAATTAAATCCCGACGAAAAAAATTCCAGAAGCTTGACCCAAATGATAAGCCATTTGCAAATCCTTACTATTGGGCAGCTTTCATCGCCACAGGTGTTTAAGATGGATTTTCTTTATCTTCTGAAGTGGACTGTGGGTCTTTACAAAATGCTTCTATACCAACTTTAGTGATATAAATTGCCATCGGAGTAGCAACCGCTACCAAAATAGGGCTGCCACTCGCTGTTAAAGTTCCTATCAGTGCTCCAATTAATCCCGGAACTAAACCATCTTTAAACTTGCCATCACAAACTATTTCGCGAGCTTTTTGTAAACCTGACTGCCAATTTGCTCCTGCTCTAACCTCTTCGATATCGGCTCTACGGGACAAGACGCGAGCAGCCCTTTCTAATTCTCCACCACAACGCTCAATCACTTCTAAATCAGCAAGCACTTTGGAATTCTCTACTAACTGTTCGCGAAACTGCTCGATTTCTTCTGTTGTAACCGTAGTCATTTTATATCTTTGAGAATTAACAATATCCTCTTCTATTTTATTCCCATTGTTTTCTCTCATTTCTTGCTCTCTCCGCTTCTCTTCAATTTGGGCAATCCGCTGACGAATTGCTTCCTCAGAAATACGGATATTTTCTTCAATTGGTACACCCTCTGGAGTTACTAAAGGTCCATACCAGGTAGCTTCCGAATCAGGGGTGCGGCGACTAAAAAGAACGCGAAGAGGCTCAATTTCCTCTCGATGAGCAAGAGCATAAGCTCTAAGTTGAGCATTAGTCATTTCTTCAAATTTCGGTGGCATCTAAAAAACTCCAATTTCCATCACTTAAGACAACAACTTCTAGTTCCTCACTAGCGAAAATATAGACAATTCTAGTTTGGTCATCAAAACGAAAGAGTTCAATGTTACGGTAGCAGTTGGATAACATCTGGCAAACTCTAACGCAGGCTTGGGCTTGAGCGTCGGTAGGATTAATTTTTTGTTCCTCAATTATGGCACAAGCGTTACAATATCACATTGATTCCCAACTGCTATTTACATTTTTCTGATACTTGCCTAAATCTTGATAAGATATCCAAAAAGTCAACAATCTTTGGTAGGAGCTATCCAAATTACAAGTGCGATCGCTCTTGATAAAATTCAAAGTAGGAAGCAACATTAAGAAAGCCATTAGGTATGACTCTCAAAGAGCTAAAACAACATCTGTTTCCAAAATGTATTCGTTCCGATCATCACTGAGGATGAGAACAGTTCCCTGTAGTAGAGTTATTACGCAATTTAGAGCATGACGTTTTGACTGATCAGGAAGCAGGTAATGCAGATCAAGGGATTCCCGCTGAAGCGGTGCTGGCGTTTGCTATCTCTCAAGAGCGGGCAGTTCTGAGAATCAACCGAGATGATTTCATCTGTTTGCATCGTCTTGATTTTAATCATTAATCTTATCATATATCAGCTATCTTTGTGTCCTTTGTGCCTTTGTGGTTCATTTATTTACTACCACTTGTTATTTGACTAATCCAACCGATATATTTAGTTGTTACTGCTTTAAATTTAGCCACCCTCAGCCAATGATCTACACTTCCAGCTGCATAAACTTTTGAATAAGGTTCTTGAAAGATTTTGCTCAGCCAATCAGCATGACGGAGTCTTAGTTGATTTCCATCCAAAATAATCACTTGTCCCTCCGGTTTCAGCAGACGGAAACATTCTTGCAAAATTAACACAGAAATTTGGGGTGGGGTTTCGTGTAATAAGAAAGAGGCTGTCACCAAATCAAAAGAAGCGCCCTCTAAACCTGTATCTTCCGCTAGTCCATGTTGCCATCGTATTTTTAGTCCTGCTTGCTGCGCTTTTTTTTGGGCTACGACTAGCATATAGGGAGACAAATCCAGTCCGATAACATCTGCTTGGTGAAAAGCCTGTTTTAACATTAATGTTGCCGAACCTGTGCCACAACCCAAATCAAGAATTCTTTCAGGTTGAGAGTTGATGGTCCTGATTAACTGTCGGCGAATCCACATTTCATTAGGTGGGGAAGCGTATTTTGCTACAATATCATAGGTTATGGGAGCGATATAATTGAGATAACCCCCTTCAATCCCATGAAAATTTGGCTGGCTGTAATAGGATGGATAAAGTAAGTCAGTTTCTCGGAAGCGATCGCTCTGTTGCTGCCAATCAAGATTTTCGTAAAATCTTAGTGTTTCCTTCCCCATTAGGATGGAAAATACGGACCTTAATATATATTGTCCTAGTTGGCTTTTCCTGATGGTCACAACAACCTTTTCCTTAAGTTGATATTTTGAGATTAAATTAGAATTGTTATTGAGGAAAATTACTTCAATGAAGTTGGCATTTCAAACTAGATATTTGGTATTTGTCATCAAGGTTAGCTCTCTGGTACTCATTGCCAGTGGTATTGGATTGGAACTAGGGAATATTTACGCAATACTAACCCACTCTCCTACACCAACTATTGCCAAGTTCATTTTTTGGCTGGAGCGCTTGGCCATTAGCGCTCATTTAGTTGAAGGATTTATAGCAGTCTACTATGCACCTGCTAAAAACAAAATACCAATCATCTACGGCACTTACACCTTTTTTGTGGGAACGATTGGATTGTTAGAGCTATTTGATGTTCAAGGCAACTGGCAACTGGCAATAGGCAATAGGCAATAGGATAAAATACTGCGTCGAAAAAGAAGATAAGAAACAAGTTAAACTTCCCTTGGAGCCTTCTGCCTTCTAATCTGAAAATAGAAGTCAGGAGTCAGGAGAGAAAGATTTTCATCCATTTGTTGTGAGCTTCCGCTCATGGGAGTCTGACTTGAAAATACCTGAGTTCAATATAAGGGATAAATGTGAAAATCAATCAGAGTAAGGATTGTCTCAACAAACAGAGCTTATTGACATAAAAAAGGCCAAAGAGACTAGTCAAAAAAATACCATTTTAAGAAATTTAACCTTATGGTAAAAATTGAATTTACAAGTGAATTAAACTAGTACTTGTGGTAAGTGTATTAGCCCTTCTTTTGTCAAGTTTAAGGAAGGCTTTTTGGGTTGAAAAGAATAAGCGACTAAACCAGCGATAACATTGACCAAAAAATTAATAATGCTGCGTATCGAAGCAAAAGAATAGCCAGTCAGGACTTTTAATTTTTGGTATCACTGCCAACCTTTATGGCATTGTCCTCTTAGCGCCACGCTTTGAGAAATGGATAAGTATAGTTAGTTGGGTCTCCCGGTTCAGTTTGAAACTCAAAGTTCATAATTTTCCAACGAAGTTCTGTATGTTGGTCTGAGCTAAATTCCACTGGCACTCCATACAGTCGTTGCTTCACAAAATAAAACTGCCCAAACCAGTCAGCATGATGTTCTAAGCTTTTGCCAAGCATCTCCTTATACCGTTGAGCAACGATAACCTGGGTTGCTCGATATCCATTTCGATAAAGGTGCTCAAGCGCCTCAGCGATTTCAAAGCGCAGGGTATCGGGATGAATATGCTGACGATACCATTGACCTTCCCATTGATCCCAGCATCGCCCCGACTGAACATGAATTAACTCCCCTGTATTGGGATTGGCTTCAAAAGCTCCATGCTTAGGGCAAATGTAAGAGTCTGTGAGTAACAAGGCTGGAATAGTTTGATGGCACTGAGGACATCGAATCTCTGTGCCGAATATGGGGTAGTCCGAGAAAATAGGAGTCATACCAGGTGTAATCACAAAAATTGTTCCTTAAACATCCGTGCAAGTAGACCAGACCAATAATTCCCCCCTCTGTTCTCCTGCGGCTAAATGGGGATTACCTCCTCAAGAGCGATGCCAACGGGTTTGTCCATCGGGCTGATCCATCAAGGTAATGCCTACTGCTTGCAGTTGATTGCGGATGCGATCGCTCTCGGTATAGCGTTTTTCTTGGCGTGCTTGGTGCCGTTGTTGCAGTAGCGATTCAATCCAATTCACATTAATCTCTGGTACAGGTAAGGTTTCGGTTTGAACCTCTAAACCCAACACCCCAGCAAGCTGCATCAACGTCTGCGATAAAGCACGTAACTGCACATCCTCAAGTTCCTGAGACCCTTGATAGCAACGCTGATTAAACTCTCGTTTTAGGGATTTTGCCAACTCAAACAACACCGCTAATCCAGCTGCCGTATTCAAGTCATCATCCATTGCCGCTTGAAAACGGGCGATCGCCTGTGAGTCCAATTCATCAAGAATCGCAGCTTGTGGCGATAGATTGCATTGCTGCCAGTCTAAACTCAGCGCATCTTTGAGGGTTTGCCAGCCATGAACAGCGGCAATAATGGCTGATTTAGTAAAATCTAAAGGCTTACGATAATGAGCTTGCAAAACGAATAACCTAACGACCATTGGATCGATCGGCTGCGGATACTCTGACCATTTACCGTCTAACAAATCTCGAATGGTCGTAAAGTTCCCTAACGATTTAGACATCTTCTCCCCATTCATTCTCACCATGCCGTTGTGTAGCCAGTATCGAGCCAAGGGCTTACCTGTTAGCACTTCTGATTGAGCGATTTCATTTTCATGGTGGGGAAACACCAAATCGCCCCCACCAGCATGAATATCAATCGTCTCACCCAATCGGACACGAATCATTGCCGAGCATTCAATATGCCATCCAGGTCGTCCTTTGCCCCAAAGAGAATCCCAAGCAGGCTCTCCTGGTTTGGCAGCTTTCCACAGTGCAAAATCAAAAGGGTCTTGTTTTTTGCCCTCTGGTTCGCTTGGGGCAATGCGTCCACCTGCCCCAGCTTGCATCTGCTCTCTTCTTCGTCCAGAGAGTTTGCCATACTCCGAAAACTGCCGCACATTATAGTAAACATCGCCATCCACTGCGTAAGCATAGCCTTTCGTTTCCAGTGCTTGGATGAGATGAACAATCGCTGGGATATGTTGGGTGACACGGGGATACTCATCAGCGTCAATGACGTTCAACCGCCGAATATCCTCAAAGTATGCATTTATGTAGCGATCAGCAATTTCTTGCATCGAGCTGCCTTCAACTCTAGCCCGATTCAAAATTTTGTCATCAATATCGGTAAAGTTCTGCACATACCGTACTTGATAACCCCGCCATTGTAAATAACGCCGCATTACATCCCAGCCGATATAAGACCGGGCATGACCTAAATGGCAGTAGTCGTATACTGTTACCCCACAGCAATACATGGTGACTTTACCGGGTTCAATCGTTTTGAACGGCTCTTTTTGGCGAGTCAATGTGTTGTATAGAGTGAGGCTCATTGCAAATTTTGGATTGTTAAGGTTTGGATCAAGTATTCCAGTAGCATTTAGAGCGATAACGCTTCCATTACGCACATGGCTGTAATTATCAATTGAAAGACTCCGATTAGGCGAGACAATGCTTCAGGTTCTGTCGCAGGTTCTCTGCATCCAGATTGCGTCCAATAAACACAAGTTGATTACTGGGTGAAGTTCGCCACTGTTCTGCTTGCAAGTCAAAGCGCCGACCACTCAGTTGAAAGATATGGCGCAACTCGCTGTCAGCAAACCAAAGGATTCCTTTTGCCCGGAAGACTTCCTGGGGCACTTGTTCTTGCAGGAAAGATTCAAACTTGTGAACATCAAATGGGCGATCACTCTCAAAGGCGATCGACACAAATCCATCATTATCTAGATGATCAGAATGGTGATGATGGTGTTCATGGTGATGATGGGTGTGATCTTCATGATGATGGTGTTCATGGTGATGATCGCGATCGTGCTGAGATTGCTCAATCTCTTCCTGAACTAAATCAGCATAGGCTTCCGGATTGTTGTAACCTATATCCAGAATCAACGGCAGTGAAACCTTTCCATGCTGGCTATGAAGAATCCTGGCACCTGCTTTGACGGTGCCAATGTAAGCCTCTAGGTTCTGAATCTGGTCTGGCTCTGCCAGATCGGTTTTGTTCAAAATCGTGACATCTCCGTAGGCAATTTGCTTGAGTGCCGCTTCGCTATCAAAGTGATCGGGGGTGAATGTCTCAGAATCCACCACCGTGATGATTGAATCTAGCCGAGTCATGTCACGCAATTCCGTCCCCAAGAAGGTCAGAATGATGGGTAATGGGTCAGCGACTCCAGTGGTTTCAATCACCATATAATCAACACGCTCATCCCGTTCTAAGACTCGGTAAACTGCATCCACTAACCCATCATTGATGGTGCAACAGATACAGCCATTACTCAGTTCCATCATGTCTTCATCCATCGATACCAATAACTGGCTATCAATGTTGATGTCGCCAAATTCATTGACCAAGATGGCGACTTTTAAATCTTGGCGATTACTCAAAATGTGGTTAAGCAAAGTAGTTTTACCACTGCCGAGAAACCCTGTGATGATAGTGACAGGCATTCCTCGTTTAGGAATGTCCAGAGTCGTTGGGTTGGAAAGAGTTACTGTGTCAGTCATATCCAATTCCGGGTCTTCAGTTACGTTGTGCCCCCCTGTTAGAGGAATATAACATCGACTAAGCAGGTAGAAACTAAGTTAAAATGATAATCATTATCATATTATAAGATCTTTGTCATTGTCAGACAGATTCCCTGTTCCACTCGTCAAACCTGCTGCATCTCCCTCCACGATTGTGAAAGCACTTTCCCCGCTGATCTGGCAAAAATAAACGTTAACAACAAACACAGTAAATTAGCCAGTAACGCTACAACTCCAACGATTCCCATCATCGATGCTTCTGGACTTGCACTTATGAATAGTTGATAAGTTGCTCTGGCAAAAACAGCGATTTAATTAGGGTTTGCTGCATGAGTGTGAAAGCTATACCAGACAATGCTTTCAATCACTTGGTAAGCCCTCAAAGTCCCAGGTTTTCTGGTAAAATGCCTCAAAACCCTTGCACCACCCTGACGGGAAAATGTACCGAAAATGTGACTCAGCGTCTACCCAACCAGAAGATTTTGAATTCCCTCTCTCGGGAAAGTTATCACATGATAACAGATGGGTAAGCTGTTCCGCATTTAAACTGTGATAACTTTATTACCTTTGTTTTTGAGTTTTCGCCCCCATTTGATAATTAATCCTCCTTCATTTAACAGTTGATGTAACAAATATTCTAATTC
>Ga0207422_1003067_pt1 | contig 18340 bp, 16 predicted proteins | sample MarCyaLeptolynsp_FD_187757 | JGI IMG/M metagenome (GOLD analysis project Ga0207422, IMG submission 187757) | Marine cyanobacterial communities from Panama - species 1 Leptolyngbya sp. (SPAdes) | ecosystem: Environmental > Aquatic > Marine > Unclassified | place: Panama: Panama City | collected...
TTCAACACATACGGCGAACAATACCGCTCCATGCACCTGAACCAGACGTTGACCGGCGTCGCCTTCGGGGTTGCCGAACCGGACGGCGGTGCGGCGTCATGAACCTCGACGCAATCGACGATATCGAAAGGCTGAAACGGATCAACAAGGCGTTGCTCAACCGTGTCGAAAGCGTCATGGATCAGCAGGGCAATGCGTTCTCCCTGTTTCAGACGGCGATCAATCTTGAAGGCCAGGTGCGGCGGCGGACCGATGAGCTGACGACGGCGCTGCGCCGGGTTGAAGGCATCAATGAAGAATTGGCCGAGGCCAAGGAAACCGCCGAACTGGCCAACCTTTCCAAGACACGGTTTCTGGCCGCGGCCAGCCATGACGTCCTGCAGCCGCTGAACGCGGCGCTCCTGTCGATTTCGGTCCTGTCCGACCTGCAGACAAGCGAACGCGGCAAGGCGCTGGTGCTGCAGGTGGAACGCTCGCTCGATACGATGAACGAACTTCTCGGCACCCTGCTCGACATTTCCCGGCTCGATGCGGGCGTGGTGCAGCCGATCGTCGAACCGGTCCTGCTCGAGCCGATCCTGGACAGTCTGAAGTCGGATTTCGCGCCCATTGCCGATCAGAAGAACCTGCGCCTGCGGTTTCGCGCCAGCGGTCTTGTGGTCCGCAGCGATCGCACGATCCTGCGCCGGATCCTGCAGAACCTGGTGTCGAATGCCCTGCGCTATACGTCGCGCGGCGGGGTTCTCGTCGGCGTTCGCCGACGCGGCGACATGGCATTGCTGCAGGTATCCGACACCGGACGCGGCATTGCCGAACCTCTACAGCAGGCGGTTTTCGAGGAGTTTCATCGCGGCGAGATTGCCAGCGGCGACTTGGCCGAAGGCGGGGCCGGACTGGGGCTGGGACTGTCGATCGTCAAGCGCATGGCGACGACGCTGGACCACAAACTCACCCTTGTTTCGAAGGTCGGGTCGGGGTCGCGGTTTCAACTGGCGGTGCCGATCGCGCGGGCGCCGGTTTCGGCCGCGGCAACGCCTTCGGTTCCCGGTCGGGCGCGCAAGAGCGGTGCCACGCTGGCCGGTCGCCGGATCCTGTTGCTTGAAAACGAACTGGCTGTCATTGAGGCGATGGTGACCCTGCTGGACGCCTGGGGGTGCGAAGTCGCCGTGGCGACCAATTTGCAGGAAGCCATCGACGCGCTCAGCGACACTGCGTGGCTGCCGGACCTGGTGATTGCCGACCAGCACCTGAACCAGGGCGATCTTGGAACGGCGGCGATCGAGGCGATCCGCGCCTATACGGGATTGCGGCTGCCCGCGCTTGTGGTCACCGCCGATCCGACGGACGCGCTCGAAGCGGCAACCGAAAAGGCCGGCGTGGAACTGATGGCCAAACCGGTGAAACCGGCAAGCCTGAGAGCGCTCGTGACGCATATGATGGCGGGGTGAGCGGGCGGGGTGCCGCCTGGCGAGGAGTGCCCGCGACAGGAGCGAGCATGACGTTTTGGGGATTGGTCGGTTGTTGAACCGGCGCACGGTGCGCTTTCCATTTCGCACCCTCTCAACCCCCAATGTGCCTCGCCGGACTTGATCCGGCGTCCAGGAGATCGCAAAGCGCGCCGGTTGGACAATCACGTTGCAACGCACCCGTCAGGTGGATCCCGGATTAAATCCGGGAAGGCACTTCGGGGTTACTTGTGCGCCCAATTGCCCGACGTGCTCCACTCCATGCAGGCCATCCCAAAACCTTTTTCTGTCGACGCAGCAGGCTCTGCGTACGCCTATCTGGTTCGCCTCGCCAAACCACGCGATCTCGCGCCCTACTTCTCCGCAGCCTTGGTAAACCCCTTGTCCAGATCAAGCATGTCGTCGGCATCGAGCTTGCCGAGTTCGATCACGACCTGGGTGCGGCTGTAGACCTTGAACTTGCGCAGAATCTCGGACACGTGCGCCTTCACCGTCGTCTCGCCGACCTGCAGTTCGTAGGCGATCTGCTTGTTGAGAAGTCCGTCGTGCAACATCTTCAGGACACGCATCTGCTGCGGCGTCAGGCTGGTGATTTTTTCCATCACTTCGGCGCGCTCGGCGTCATGCTCTGCCTCGGCCGGTTCGCTGTAGCTTTCCGGCAGATAGATTTCACCGGACAGGACCTGGCGGATGGCGTTGACGAGATCCGGCTTGCGGGTGGATTTCGGAATGAAGCCGAGCGCGCCGTAGGACATGACGTCCCGGATAATGCGCGCATCCTCATGTCCGGACACGACCACCAGCGGCAGGCGCGGGTAGCGGGCGCGCAGATCCATCAGGCCGAAAAAGCCTTTCGTGTCGGGAATGTTCAGGTCGAGCAGGACCAGGTCGAATTTCGGATTGGCGGTTAGCTGTTTGGAAGCCTCGCCAAGGGAGGCGGCCTCGATAATGTCGGCGTCGGCGTAGGCGGTCCGGATCGCCGTTTGCATGGCTTCGCGAAACAGTGGATGATCGTCGATGATGAGAATGCGCGTCATGGTCCTCACCGCTTATTCTGTCACGGATTGCTCAGGGGCAAGATCTGTCGTTCGATATCGGGATAAAGATGCGAGACTGAACGATAGAACTCGTCCGGCATGGCGCCCATCGCGGCATAATCGGCCGGAATCTCGCCGGCCATGATCTCTACCATGGCGAGACCTTCCGCCGCCGACTGACGCAGGGTTGCTTCCAGCCAGTCGAGATAGGCGCCGGTCTGGGTCAATGAGGCGCCGGACGTGTCCAGCGGTCCGTGTCCGGGAATGATCGCGCCGGCCTGAACGGCGGCCAGATCACCGAGGGCGGCGCGCCATTTCTCAAGATCGGCGTGCGGCGTCGTCGGTGCCCGTTCGAGGAATGCCAGATCGCCAGCGATCAGAATGCCGGTCTTGCGGTCGAGAAGGGCAAGGTCGGCGCCTGTATGGCCCTCCAGCGGATAAAGCGAAAAGTCGCGCCCGCCAATCGATATGGAACTGATGTTGAGGGTCCGGTTCGGCGGGATCACCTCGGTTCCGCGCATCCAGTCACCGAGCAGGCGGTACATATTGTCGGAAAAGGCATCGCCTTCCTCCTCGGCCAGTTTCCTGGTCCCGGCAAGCGCGTGGATCGGTTTGTCGGCAAACACCTGATTGCCGAAGAAATGGTCGGGATGGTGATGGGTGTTGAAGACCGCAGCGATCCCTACCGGATTGATCTGGCCGGCAACGTCGCGCAGGGCTTCGCCGTAGCGCAGGGACGGGCCGGTGTCGATGATCACCAGTCCGGAGGCGGTTTCGATCAACGCGCAATTGACGATGGCGCCGCCATTGGCATCGGAGAAATAGTCGGTGGCGCCTTCGATCATCCAGACGCCGTCGGCAACCTTGACCGGGACCAGATCATAGGTCCGACGCGGCGCTGCCGCGACGGCGGTCCCGGAAAATCGGAAGCCAGTGGCAGCCGTCAGGCCGGCCGTTCCCATAAGGCCAAGCGCATGGCGGCGCGTCGATCCCCTCGAATCTGACGTCATTGGGTAATCTGCGAGCCGATGACCGCGTCGATTTCATTGCCGTTGTTGTCGCGCCCATGCACCCGGACCTTGTCGCCCAGTTCGCCCTGGGGGAAAAACAGGGTGAAGGCGGGGTCCTCGTTGACGGGTTCGTGCAGATCGATCCGGGCGAGCCGTTTGCCCGCCATGTCGTCGATCTGGAGCTTTTGAATGATGAATACCGGAATGCCGTCGGCAAGCCCGGTATCCATCGGATGATCCACGATCATCCGCATCCGGCCCCGGTCGGGCCAGACCGACCCGTTCACCTTGCCGAGCACGGCCTCCCAGTCCTCCGAGGCATAGGCATGGGAGGGCGCTGTGCAACCGCCGCCGGCGGCATCGATCTTGGTGTGCCCGACATGCCAGGACCCGGACCGGGTTTCCACCGCCGCGCGGATCGGCGTGGCCTGGTCGATCTTGAAGCGGAAACCGATTTTCGCCTCGGCGTCCTCGGGCCAGTAGGTCAGGATTTTCGGGATCGGTCCATAATCGACGAACAGCACCATGCGCTTGACATCGGGGATCGCGGTGGCGTCGACGAGAACCGGAACGTTGAGACTGTCTTCGGCCGACAGGGGCGCCCTGACCACGACCCGATCGTCGAAGCGGATGTTTCCGGGATCGCCGAGCAGGTTTTTCTGATGATAGGACCAGATGCCGGTCTTGAACGGATCGTCGAGCTGTACCCTGGTTTTTTCAAGCGCCATTGCCGGACTGGCAAGCATGAGAAGGGCAAGGGCCGGGATGGTCGATTTCATGTCGTCTCCTCCGCATCAGCGCCCGGGTCTTTGCGGCCGCTCTGTCGTTTCACCATTTCGGCGGTGTGTAGCTCAGTCCGAATTTCGAAAAGATCGCTTTCATCCTGCCATCGGCGACGGCGGCGACGATTGCGTCGTCGACCGCGTAGCTGAGTGGGCGCCAATTATGCCTTACAGCGACCCCCAATGTCCATTGGCTGCTGGCAAGACCGGGCAAGGGCGGCGTATGCACAGCCAGATTGTCGTCAAGCCCATGTTCGAGCTGGCCGATCGGCCCCATCACCGCCATGATCTCGCCGGCGCGCAAAGCCGCCATTGCCGCGTCGTAGGTCGCGAACCGCTGCATCTTCGGGATCAATTGGCCGCCGGCCAGGCCGGACAGGTAGAAATCGGAGATCGTGTCGTTCTCGACGCCGACACTGTCATAGCGGAAATAGGCCGGCGTCGGGCCGCCATCGGGATAGTCGGACTTGCGGAACGCGATGGCAATGCGCTCGTTGTAATAGTGCCCGTTGAGCACGACCTGTTCATTGCGGCAGGCCAGTTCCCGATTGTAGGGAACGTGCAGCATGACATTGGCGATCTGGCCGCCGATCAGCTTTCCCTTCCAGACGTTAAAGCGCAGGTCGGCGTCGACATTTTCGCCGGCCTGGGTGACGATGAAACGGGCTTCAACACCGAGGGTTTCGGCAATCAGGCGTCCGAGTTCGATGTCGACTCCGGCCGGTTTACCGTTTTTGACAAAGGAATAGGGCGCGAAATCCTCGTAAACCGCAAAGCTTATCCAGCCGCGCTCCTGGATGTCGTCAAGGCTTTGCCCGACAATATCGCGGCCGGTGTTTTGCGGCCTGCGGTTCGCGTCCAGTCCGGATTTGATGCCGGCGCAATTCTGGGCCATGGCCGGGGTGCTCAGACCCGGCACGAAGAGCGCCGGCGAGACAAGTGCCAGAACAGCCAAGGCGAAAATAACCGGGGCGAGAAAAACCGGGACCAGAAACAGCGGGGCAAACCGGCGCAGCATTATTTCGCCGCCGACAGACCGATCGTGAGCGTCTCGGCCGCATTCTTGAGGCTTTCCTGCGACCCGTTGAGCAGGGCGGCGGCACTGGAGGCTACGGAATCCGCCCTGGGGGCGCCGGAAGCGGTCTCGATCTGGGTCGCAATCTCCGTCATCTTGTCCCGCAGGGGCGCGATATCGCTTTCGACTTCGGAGGCCTTTGTTCCGGCGGTTGCCATGGACTGAAGCTTGTCGCGAATGTCTTTCAGGGTGGCGACGTGATCGTCAAGCGCGCCTTCGTCCGGCCGGGTTTCCAGATAGGTGCGGATCGCCCATGCCGCTTCCTGTCCGAGCAATTCTCCGAACGCCGGCATCTTGGTTGTCCCGTTCTGGGTGTAGCCATTCTGATAGCGCTCGAGATACCATTCGTCGCCGTCGAGATTGGCTTCCAGGAAACGCAGGTCCGGAGCAAGACCGCCGGACACGGCGCCCAGACCATGACAGCGGGCGCAGTTCTGATTGTAGCCGGACGCGCCGACTTCGATCGCCCGGGCCCAGAGGTCGCTTTCGGGATCGCGCCAGGGATTCTCCTCCAGCCATTCGTCGCCGAGTTCGGGCAGGCCGGACGTGTCGACGGCCTGCGGTGCGACGTCTCCGTGTGCGTCAACCGTGTCGGGGTGCGACCAGAGCAGTGCCGCGGCAAGAAGGGCGGCGAAACCGTATCGGACATGTGTGGCGATCATCAGCCTGTCTCCCATGAGCTAACAATTGCGACCTTCTACCAGCTTCGGTCCGGCCTCATCCAGTGGACTATAGGCCAACTGTGGACTATAGGCCAATATCGGCGACGGTTGATTTCCGAGCGTGATTTTACGAACATTTTAACAGTTCGCGAATTGGTCGCACCCGTGTTTGCGGCTTCGACGTCGACCGGCGATCGTCGATTGCGCTAGCCTGCGACGAGACGGAATTTCAACCAGAGTGAGGATCTTATGATAGCCAGAACCGCGATGATATTCCTGCTCCTGTCCTCGTCGGCCCTGTCGGCAGGCGAGATCTGGGTGTCCAACGAGAAGGACGACACGCTCAGCGTGATCGACGACAAGACCCTTGAAGTCATCCGCACGATCGAAGTGGGCGAGCGCCCGCGCGGTATCACATTCGCCAAGGATTATTCCGTGCTCTATGTCTGTGCGTCCGATGCCGATTCTGTTCAGGTCATCGATCCGGAGACCGGCAGGATCCTGCATGAACTGCCTTCGGGCGAGGATCCGGAACAATTCGTGCTGCACCCGGACAACAAACACCTTTACATCGCCAACGAAGACGATGCGATCACGACGGTCGTCGATGTCGAAACCCGCAAGGTGGTCGCGCAGATCGACGTCGGCATCGAGCCGGAGGGCATGGCCGTCTCGCCAGACGGCAAGATCGCGATCACCACGTCCGAGACCACCAACATGGCGCACTGGATCGACACGGACGCCCGCGCGATCTTCGCTAATACGCTGGTCGACCAGCGGCCGCGCCACGCGGAATTCACCGAGGACGGCAAGGAGCTCTGGGTGAGTTCCGAGATCGGCGGGACGATCACCGTGTTCAACGTCGCGGACCAGACCGAAAAGGCGAAGATCAATTTCGCCATCACCGGAATTCATCAGGACCGGGTTCAGCCGGTCGGGTTCGAGATGACCAAGGACGGACGGTATGTCTTTGTCGCGCTTGGGCCGGCCAATCATGTCGCCGTCGTCGATCCGAAGACCTATGAGGTTCTGGACTATATTCTGGTTGGCCGCCGCGTCTGGCACATGGCTTTCAACGCGGACGAGAGCCGTCTGTACACAACCAACGGCGTCTCCAACGATGTCACCGTGATCAATGTCGATGACCTCAAGGCGATCAAATCGATCAGTGTCGGACGATTCCCCTGGGGGGCGGCTTTCCGGCCGACCCCAGCGGCAAATTGATCGGCAAATTGATCGGGCGAAACCGGTCAGGCGGCGCGGATGACGACCTCCGCGTTGCCGGGATCGGCAGACATGTTACTATGCGCCCGTTACGGGAGGACCTTGAATGACCTGCAGGACAGTGTTTGCCGCGCCGCTCTTGGCGTGCCTATTCCTCACTCCGGCGATTGCCGACGATGATCCCGGCGGGACGCTGAACCCGGACGAGATGACCCTGAACCGGTCCTTTGCCCTCGCCCGCGAAGGCAAGGTCGACATGGTCATCTGCGCTCAAGGGTACCTGATGACCAAGAAGGGGTCTCATGCCGAGGCGCGCACCATCTTCGAGGAATGCGCCAAGAAGGGGTATACCGGCACGATGACCTGGATGTCCTACATGGACACCAACGGTTTCGGCGGCAAGGAAGATCCGAAAGCGGCCGCGGAATGGGACCGGCGCGCGGCGGAAGCCGGGGATCCGATCGGCAAGTTCAACACGGGTCTCAACCTTCTGCGCGGGCATGGTGTCGAGCAGGACGCGGATCTGGCAAAAGAGTATATCGACGAAGCTGCCGAAGACGGGGTTGAAGACGCGATACGGGTTCAGGAATCCGGTTACGATTACAATGTTGTGACACCGGACGCCGACAATTGGCGCTATGAAAAGCGGGTCTTTTGATCCCGAGTCCGATCACGGCGTGCCCGGCTTTCCGTTGATCCCCGATGTTCGGCAAGCAGGAATTCCGGCGCATGCGGCTATTCGAATTCGGCGTTCGACTTGGTGTCCTCGCCACCTTCGTGCTGGTTGGTCTGGCTCATTCCGGATCGGTTCGGGCCGAGAGCTACCGCGATATCCAAAAGCGCAGGCCCGACCTGTTTCATGACCGGACCGGACTGCGCATTGCGCGGCAACGGGCGCCGGTTCCGGACGATATTCCGCCACCGGCCGAAAGGGTCGATGCCAAAAGAGCCGCGGCGCTTCTGGCCGAAGGCGCAATCGCGCTGGACGTATTCGGCGCTCTGCAATCGCGCTATGACGAACTAGACGGGACCTGGTTGGTCGGCAAGGAGCGGCTGAGCCTGCCCGGCGCGGTCTGGCTGCCGGAGACGGGGCGGGGCACGCTTGCGCCGGATATTCAAGCCTATCTGGAAAGCAACCTGGATCGCCTGACCAAGGGCGACAAGACCCGTCCTCTCCTTGTCTTTTGTGTGTCGGATTGCTGGATGAGCTGGAACGCATCGCAGCACATGGCGGCGCTCGGTTACCGGTCGATCCACTGGTTTGCGCTCGGCACGGACGGCTGGCTGGAAAATGGCGGCACCCTGTTTCCCGTGGACCCGGTTCCGGTCGACACGGACTGACCATACGGCGCGGCGGTTCCTTTGGGACTCGTCGCCGGATGCATCGAATCCGTCGGAATTCAATTCGACCCGTCTGTGAGATCTGATAGACATCAATCCACTTGACGCAAAAGAGTGAAGGGGGCAGGCAATGGATCTGGAGACCGTGTCGGCGGAAGATTTCGGGCGGTCGCTCAGCGGCCTGGGGCTCAATGTGGTGGTGCGCAACGTCCCCGAAACCGTGTCGTTCCTGCGCGACGTCTTTGATATGGAAGCGCACCGGCAGTCGCAGGATTTCGCGATCATGATCTATCATGGACAGGTATTTCAGGTGCATGCGGACCACACCTATCACAGCCATCCCCTGCCGTCCCTGATCCCGGAATCGGGACCGCGCGGCGGTGGGCTCGAAATCAGGCTTTACGAGACCGATCCGGACCTCGCGGCGGAACGTGCCGCTCAACACGATCAGGAGCTTGTGATCCTGCAGGAACCGACGGACAAACCGCACGGCCTGCGCGAATGCGTGATTCTGTGTTCCAACGGCTATGCCTGGTTGCCGAGCCGGGCATTGACGGACGAAGAGGCGGCTCGGGTCGGTTAGGTTGACTGCGTCGCGAACCACTTCACGACTCATTTGCGTGCGCGTAGGCTGCCGATAAGATCCCACGACCCTACGATATTCGCTTTCCTCGCCCTCATCCTGATTGGAGCCTCGAAGGACGGGTGACGCCTACTGGATCGCCCTCCGAGGTTCGGCTTCGGACCTTAGCCCGTGGAGGCTGATCCTGAGCGTGATCGCAACCGGCCTTTCATCGAGAAACCCGAATGGTTGCCTGAACTGGATGTTCGAACTGCCAAGGATGGGATCACGACGATGGCAAACACTCGCAGAAAAACCGCCGGGATCGATACCAGCAAACTGAAACTTGATGTGGCGCTGGTTCACGATGCGGCCATTCTGGAAGTTGAAAACGCTTCCCAGGGCTTCAAGGAGCTGACGACCTGGCTGAAGCGAAAGCGCGGCTATTCTATCACCAGCGTCGGCAACCAGTGGCTGTCCGGCTCGCCCGGTTCCAGATCCATTTCGCGGACCGGCCTCAGATTGCCCTCCTCCGGCGGGGCCGAGAGGCGATCCATGTCCATTTCGTGGATCCGCCCGACGATCGTGTCGCCTTCGATCCGGAGCCGGTAATAGACGCCGTTCCACATGTTGATGCCGTATTCCGTCGCGCCCTTCCAGATGAACAATGTATCGTATTCCAGGTCGACGAGGTCCTCGGTGGAGACCGTGCGACGGTTGGGATAGGGATAAGCGATCCGGCACCAATATTTCTGCGGCCCCTCCAGACACTTGAACGGACGCATGGACAGGAAATGTTCGCTGAAGCGGTCCTCGCGCCAGGCGATCTCATAAGTCGAACCGGTTTCGCCGGGCGTAAACCGGATCGAGGCGATGTCGTGCCGGGCGCCGCCGGGTTCAACCAGAAACAGGGTGCGGGTTCCCTCCAACGGTGCGGCCAGCACGCCCGCACCCAGCCAGCAGGTTGCCAGCATTACCAGGACCGGTTTCCAGTGTTTGAGCAGCATTTTTCCCCCGCGAGTGTTTCGGCTTGGCCCTTCGGCACAGGCTTGCGAGCACGACCAGGCGTCTTGTCCGCGCCCTGCGCCAATGCCCCGGTTCGACCACGATTTCGTCATACTCTCATTCTTATCGCGCCAACGACAATCCCGAGGCATGGGTACCATAGTACAAATTGAAGCCTTATCGGCCTTGGGTTAGGCTTTTGATGCTCGAGCCGGTTCGGATTTCTTCCGGACGCCGGTCCATCTGGGAGGGAAATTATGCGACACTTCGTTATCGCACTGCTCGCGAGCGCCATGGCTGTGGGAACAGCCAACGCGCAAGTTACCGAGGCCAATCTGGCCGATGATACAAACACACCCGGCGATGTTCTGACCAATGGCATGGGACGCCATTTGCAGCGTCATTCGCCGTTGACGACACTCAACAAATCAAACGTCAAGAACCTGGTCCCGGCCTGGGCGTTTTCGCTTGGCGGCGAAAAACAGCGCGGCCAGGAAACACAACCGCTGATCCATGACGGCATCATGTACATTACCGGGTCCTACTCCCGGCTCTATGCGATCGACGTGAAGACCGGCCGGGAAATCTGGCAGTACGACGCGCGGTTGCCGGAAGGCATCCTGCCGTGCTGCGACGTGGTCAACCGGGGCGCGGCCCTCTATGGCGACAAGATCTATTTCGGAACGCTGGACGCGCGCATCGTCGCGCTCGACCAGAAAACCGGCGACGTGGTCTGGCGCAAGAAGATCGCCGACTACAAGGCCGGTTATTCCTATACGGCCGCACCGCTGATCGTCCGGGGACTGGTTATTACCGGCAATTCCGGCGGCGAATTCGGCATTGTCGGTGAGGTGCAGGCCCGTGATGCGGAAACCGGCGAACTCGTCTGGACCCGACCGGTGATCGAAGGTCATATGGGAACCTACAAGGGCAAGGAATCAACGATGACCGGGACGCTGAACGCGACCTGGCCGGGCGACATGTGGAAGACCGGCGGCGGCGCCACCTGGCTTGGCGGCTCCTATGATGCCGATACGGACACGATCGTCTTCGGAGCCGGCAACCCGGCGCCGTGGAACAGCTGGCTGCGGGCGGCGGGCAAGCCGTCGGGCACGGAAGGCGACAACCTTTATGCCGCCAGCCGCATCGGGATGAACCCGGACAACGGCGAAATCAAATGGCACTTCCAGACCACGCCGCGCGAGGGCTGGGACTATGACGGCGTCAACGAAGTTGTTGCCTATACCGACCGGGCCGGCAACAAGCGCTGGGCGACAGCGGACCGGAACGGTTATTTTTACGTGCTGAACCGGGAAGACGGCAAATTCGTTTCCGCGGTACCGTTCGTCAAGAACATCACCTGGGCAAAGAGCATCGACGAAAACGGTCGTCCGGTGTTCAACGAACCCAACCGTCCCGGCGACCCGTCCGCAGCAGCCGACGGAAAGAAGGGAGAAGTGGTGTTCGCGGTTCCTTCATTCCTTGGCGGCAAGAACTGGATGCCTATGGCGTTTTCGCCAAAGACCGGTAATTTCTACGTGCCGTCGAACGAATGGGGCATGGATATCTGGAACGAGCCGGTTACCTACAAGAAGGGCGCGGCCTATCTCGGATCCGGCTTCACCATCAAACCGATTTTTGAAGACCATATCGGTTCGCTGAAAGCGATCGATCCCGATACCGGGGAAATCAAATGGGAATTCAAGAACGATGCACCATTGTGGGCCGGCGTGATGACCACCGGCGGCGGCCTGGTCTTCACCGGCACGCCGGAAGGTGAATTCATCGCCTTTGACGACGAGACCGGCGAGAAGCTCTGGTCGTTCCAGACCGGCTCCGGAATTGTCGGCCAGCCGGTTTCCTGGGAACAGGACGGCGAGCAATATGTGTCGGTCATTTCCGGCTGGGGCGGCGCGGTTCCGCTCTGGGGCGGCGAAGTTGCCAAGAAGGTCAACTATCTTAATCAGGGCGGCACGCTCTGGACCTTCCGGCTGCCAAAGCAACTGGCGTCGAACTGATCGATTGCCGAATTAGACTGAAGTGAAAAGGCGCTGCCCGCGGGCGGCGCCTTTTTGTTACAGCGGGTCGCGTGAAATCGGATTCACGCAACGAGCTGCAGACCGTTTGTTGCGCAAGTCGTTTACGTTTGATCTGGGGCAGATCAAACGCGACATGCGACGGGGCCGGATTTCCCATCCCCTGTCTCCGGTCAATGCCGGCCTTGGGCAATTGCGCAAACTACGAGTTTTTACTTGTTAAAAATGCTCGTAAAATTAACAAGTCATTCATATTAACTCTCGATAATAGAGAAAAATTACATTGCAAAAAGTGCAGGTTTTAGATCATTAACCGTGCGGGGTGCCTGCATCGCGTGCGCGGAAAGGCAACCAGTCATGGTCTCGAAATCCGACAATTCCGTTGGCGTAACCGACGATGCAGCTCCGGCACATCGTGTCGGCAACCCGTTTTCCAATTTGAAGGTCGGCCCCAAGATCGGCCTCGGATCTGGCGCAGTGCTCGTATTCCTGGTTGCTGTCTCCTACCTGTCCTATATGGCGCTGTCAGCGATCAACGCACAATTCAGCGATTACAGGAGTCTCGCCCGCCAGACCAACCAGATGGGGCGAATCCAGGCCAATCTCCTGTCCGCTCGGCTCGGCGTGAAGGACTATATTGCCAAGAACACCAGCGAAGCAGCCGCCACCGTCACACGACGGGCGCGCGCGACCGAGCAGATAATCCGCGAGGCGGAAGCGCTTTTCCATGGCAGTGAACACCAAGACACCATTGTGGGCGCAATCGACGATATCGAGCGGTATCGGGCGTCGTTCGAGACCGTGACTGAACTTGTTGCGCGGCGCAACGAATTGGTCGATGCCCTCAACACCGTCGGTCCAAAGTCCGAGCGGACTCTGACCGAGATCATGAAGAGCGCGCACGCTGATGGGGATGCCACGGCTGCCTACAAGGCCGGAATAAGCCTCCGGCATCTGTTGCTTGCACGTCTTTACTCCAATCGTTTTCTGGTCGACAACGCGGCCGCAAGCTCAGATCGGGCCGGTCGGGAACTGGAGGATTTTGGACAATCCGCTTCCGCCATGCTGACGGAACTTCAGAATCCGGTCCGCCGGCAATTGGCCACTGAGCTTGTGGATCTGGCCGAAAGCTACAAAACTCATTTCGAACAGGTCGTCGCTGTCATCGTGAAGCGCAATCAGGTGATCACCGGATCCCTTGACGTAATCGGCCCGCAACTTGCCGACACGATGGAACAGATCAAGCTCTCCAACAAGAAATTGCAGGATACGCTTGGTCCCAAGGCGACCGACGCAATCCACGATGCGGTCCTGGAAGTCGAAATCGTTGCCGGATTTGCGATTGTCCTTGGTGTCGGCCTGGCATTTCTGACCGGCCGGGCCATTTCAACGCCGATCAACAGCATGACCCATGCGATGCGGCGCCTTGCCGACGGTGATCTCGATACCGAGATCCCGGCCCGTGACCGTGGCGATGAGATCGGCCAGATGGCGGGAGCGGTCCAGGTCTTCAAGGACAACGCGTTCGAAGCCCGGCGTTTGCGCGATGAGCAATCGAAAAATGCGGCGCGCATCGAACAGGAAAAACGCGAGACGACCTTGAAGATGGCGGACGATCTCGAGGCCAGCGTCAAGACGGTGGTTGAAGGTGTCGCATCGGCTGCCGGAGAAATAAAGGTAACCGCCGAAACCATGTCCGAAGCTTCCGAACAAACGACCAGTCGGGCCGGCGCCGTCGCAAGCGCGTCGGAGGAAGCAACCGTAACCGCCCAGGCAGTCGCCTCTGCGGCGGAGGAATTGTCCAACTCAATCGAAGAAATCTCACGCCAGGTGACCGTGGCGAGAGACGTCGCATCGGATGGCAAACAGCAAGCAGCATCGACCAATGAGACCGTCCAGGGATTGGCGCACGGCGCGCAGAAAATCGGGGAAGTGGTCAGCCTGATCAATGATATTGCCGAACAAACCAACCTCCTGGCGCTGAATGCAACTATCGAGGCGGCCCGGGCCGGGGAATCCGGCAAGGGGTTCGCCGTCGTCGCCGCCGAGGTCAAGTCGCTCGCGAACCAGACGGCCAAGGCAACCGACGAAATCAGCGGCCAGATCAGCGCCATGCAGGACGCGACGAGCCGGACGGTGAATGAAATCGAAATCGTGGTCGGTGCGATGACGCGGATCAACGAAATGACGACGGAAGTCGCCGCGGCCGTAGAACAGCAGAACGCGGCGACACAGGACATTGCCCGCAATATTCAGCAGACGGCAGAGGGAACGCAGGATGTGTCCTTGAATATTGTCGAGGTCAATACGGCCGCACAGCAATCGAGCGACGCGGCTGGGCGTGTGGTTGAAGTGGTCGGTGACCTGACCGGCCAGTCCGATGCCCTGCGCGGAGAACTTGAGCGTTATCTGGCCACGCTGCGGGCCGCGTGATCCATGCTTTCGAGGCTCAACAGCGGCTCCGGGAAATCCCGTGCGTTCCAATTCACCCCAACGCGGCATTCGTTAGAGACTGTTTCGGTCAACGTCCTCGACCCGATGTGTTCCTGGCACCGACGATTCCGCCGTGCCGATATGCACCGCCAGCAAACAGCCGGTCGGAGAATGGGAGACGTGCTGGGTTCCGGCTTTCAGCCAGACCAGATCCCCGGCTGAATAGACCGTGCCGTCATTATCTATCAGTTCGCCTTCGATCACCAGGAACTGTTCGTCGTCGGCATGTTCGTGCGGCTCGCTCGATGTTCCGGGATCCATGCGATAGACGTGGAAACCGACACCCTTTTCAAATTTGTCGTCGAGCTGCAGAATGTGTGTTCCGGAGGCCGACCCGTCCTGGTTGATCCATTCCTCGTAGGGCGCCGATCTGATATTCGCGACCCGGCGTTCTTCAGGTCTGATGGGTTTCATCACTGCTCCTCCTGATTTTTTGCGGCATTCAGATTACGACAATTTCCTCGCGTTTGAACGGAACAAGATCGGGATCGATGCTTTCTCCGTATTCCTGCGCCGCGCGATGGCCGGAATAAACCGCCGCGGCGATGGTGCCGGGAGACAGGCAATCGCCGATGCGGCTGACCGCCTGATCCGGAAACCGGCATTTCAGGTCCGTGTAGAGATCGTCGACCGGGGTCCGCCCCGCGACCGGAACCAGTGTATCGCAGGCAATGGTGTCGACGCGCCCGGTATAGGCGCAGGACAGATCCAGTTCTGCTGGCCGTCTCTCACACGGTGTTCGGTTGGTGTGAAGCGTGACACCCTGTTCGAGCAGCCGGGTCTGGATGCGATGCTGTTCAAGCGTGTTTTCCGTCCACGGCGAAACGATCGGCGAAGGCGTCACCAGAGCGACGTCGAGGCCGGCGCGAACACAGATCTCCGCCATCACACCGCCCATGTAATAGCCGTCATCATCATAGATCACCACGGGTCCGGCGGCGTCGGGACCCTGCGGGAACCGCTCGATAATCCGGTCGGGTGTGAGTACGGGCCCGCAATCATGGCCGGCAAGGGGCGCGTGCAGCGAAAGGCCCACGCCGGTCTCGAGCCAGCGACAGCCGGTTGCAATCACGATGTGGTCGGCGCCGACCTCTATCGCCTCTGCGGCGCTCATTCGGCTGGCCAGATAGAGTTCGACATTCGTCAATTGATGCAACTGGCCAATGCGCCAGTCGGCGACACGCTTCCAGCTTGAAAGACCGGGCAGCCGCGCCTCCCGCGCCGACCGGCCGCCCCATTCCTCGCCGGCTTCGGCCAGAGTGATCTGCAGGCCGCGCCGGCCGAGGGCGCGGGCGGCTTCGAGACCGGCCGGGCCGCCGCCGACAACAAGCACATGATCCTTGCTTGCCGCCGGGCGGATGGTTTCCGGATGCCAGCCCCTGCGCCATTCCTCGCCGATCGTCGGGTTCTGGGTGCAGCGTATCGGGGCGATGGTCATGTCGCCGGAGACGCAGATGTTGCAGCCGATGCACTCGCGAATGTCGTCGAGGCGGCCGGATTCGATCTTTGCCGGCAGGAACGGGTCGGCAATCGAGGGTCGGGCCGCCCCAATCATGTCCATGATCCCCTGTTTCACCACACGCACCATGGAATCGGGGGACGTATAGCGCCCGACACCCACCACCGGCTTGCTGGTCAGCGACTTGACGAACCGGATATAGGGTTCCTGAAAACCCTCCTCGGCAAACCGCGCCGTCTGGGAATCGTTGTCCCAGCCGGAAATGTTGACGTCCCACAGATCCGGCAGTTCCGCGAGCATGGCAATGGTATCGTGGCCTTCGCCGGATGCCGTTATACCCTCATCGCCAAGCAGTTCATCGACGGCCATCCGAACAGCAATCGCACAGCGGTCACCGACCGCGTCCCTGGCATCCTCGATCACCTCGCGCAGCAGGCGTATCCGGTTCTCCAGTGAACCACCATATTCGTCGCTGCGATGATTGTACCGGGCAGACAGGAAATGCTGCAGGATTGTCATGTCGTGCGCGGCATAGACATAGACGATGTCGAATTCGGCATCCCGGGCCCGCAGCGCCGCATTGCGGAACCAGCGTCGCAGGTTGGCGATATCCTGCTTGTCCATGGCGCGGGCATGCACCGGATCGCCACTGTGAACCGGTGTGCCGGAGGGCGCCAGTTGAATCTCTCGGGAATAGCGGTTGTAGCCGTGGGCGCCGTTGTGAACCAGTTCGCAGCCGGCCAGCGAACCGTATTCGTGCACAGCCTCGGTCATCTTGCGGTGCCCGGCCATGTCCTGTTCGTCCCAGAGTCGTCCTTCGATATAGGGGCCGATATCGCTGGTGTGATGGATCTCCACTTCCTCGGTGCAGACGACCGCCCAGCCGCCCTCCGCCTTGACGCCGCGCATGGCGGCCATGGAATTGGGAAAGCGATATCCCATGCCGCAGCAATGGGGCACCTGGTAAAAGCGGTTTCTGGCCGTTACCGGACCGATCCGAACCGGTTCGAACAGGCAGTCATATCGGGCGTCGCGCATAATGAAATCCGTCTCTTGTGACCCCGGAAATATGTCATGAGGCGCGGGATCCGTCCATTTATTTTGAATGTACGTTCAGTAAAAGCCGTTGTATCCGACGCGAGACTTGGTAAGATCATGGTTTCGGGGACGATATTGTCCCGGACTGATGAAATGGAAGGATGGCGTCCTGAACGCTCCCGTCGACATTGCTCCAACCGGCCGCAAGGCCTCCAGGCAAGTCCGGCACAGACAGTTGATCGAGGCGACGATCGACTGCATCGCGCAACGCGGCTATGCCGGGACGACGCTGGCCGAGGTCGCGGAGGGCGCCGGGCTGTCGCGCGGCATCGTCAATTTTCATTTCCACAGCAAGGAAAAGCTGCTGGTAGAGACCCTGCGCTATCTGTCCGGCGTCTATGACCGCAACTGGCAGGCGGCGATCGCCAAGGCGGGCAAGACCCCGGCGGAGCAATTGTGGGCGCTGGCGGCGTCGGATTTTTCCAGGACCGTGTGCAACCGGCGTTATATTTCAGCCTGGAGCGGCCTGCGGGCGGAGGCCGGGTCACGTCCGACCTACCAGAAGATCTGCGCGGCGTCGGACAAACGGTGTCATGACTACATAGTCGGTCTGTGCACTGAAATCAGACGCGAAGGCGGCTATGAAACCGAAGCCGGCATGGTGGCGCTCGGCCTTGACGCCCTGATCGAGGGATTGTGGCTGCAACTCCTGATGCAGAGCCATGCCCTGACCCGTGTCCGGGCAAAACAGTGCGTGCTCGACTATTTCGTCAGCCATTATCCCAAACATTTCAATCGTGAGGGGCCATTGCGGACCTGAAAATGGATCCGACACCTCACCGGGAGACTGCCTGCTAGCGGTCATCCTGTCCAACTGGCGCATTTTCTGAACGAAGGTTCAGAAAGACGGTATGAAAACAAAGGAAAATCCTGAGATGGGCCCGAAAATGCAATCCCTTGAACCATCCTCCGTCGATCCCGTGCGGGAAAATGATCCGCTGGCCGGTGTCGCGGACGATGCCCGCCGGCATCTGGTTCAGCCCTGGCCGATGATGCAGTCGATCGGCGACGATCTGCGCATGCCCGTGCGCGACGCGGACGGGATCATGGTGACGGACGACAAGGGCAAGGCGCTGATCGATGGTCCGGC
>Ga0207422_1003068_pt1 | contig 18331 bp, 15 predicted proteins | sample MarCyaLeptolynsp_FD_187757 | JGI IMG/M metagenome (GOLD analysis project Ga0207422, IMG submission 187757) | Marine cyanobacterial communities from Panama - species 1 Leptolyngbya sp. (SPAdes) | ecosystem: Environmental > Aquatic > Marine > Unclassified | place: Panama: Panama City | collected...
AAATCAGAGCGTTAAGACGTCGTTAACCCTATAATGCCATCCAATTAACCAATGATTAGGGTTAACAGGAGATGATCCTAATCAATCGGCTCAGGAAGAGCGGAAGTAGTTAGTTGACCCAGGAAAGGGATATCTAAGATGCAGGACATCACCCTGTCAGCTGCCGTGCGGCAGAACCTTCTCACACTTCAATCCACCGCAGACCTGATGTCCGGCGTCCAGAACAAACTGGCGACTGGCCTCAAGGTCAACTCGGCTCTCGACAATCCGAACTCGTTCTTCACCGCCTCGGGGCTTAACTCCCGCGCAAGCGATCTGAGCAACCTGCTCGACGACATGGGGCAGTCCCTGCAGACAATCAAGGCTGCCGACAAAGGTATTCAGACCATTACTGATCTGGTTGAATCCGCCAAGGCGAAAGCCAACCAGGCGCTGCAGACCCAGAGCCAGTACGAGCGCAAGACCTTTGCCGGTCAATACAACGACCTTCTTGAGCAGATTGAAGACGTTGCGAAAGACAGCTCCTACAAGGGCAAAAACCTGCTCGGCGGTGTCGGCAACAATCTGACAACAATCTTCAACGAAGACGCAACGTCGAAACAGACCATCGAATCCGTCGACTACACCGACACGGCCCTGTCGACCGGTCTGAACCTCTCCGATCTCGCCGAAGGCCAGGGATCCACCAGCACGCTACAATTGCAGGGTGGCAAGGTAACGCTTGCGTTGACCGATTCTGGCGGCGCAGCGCTGAACAGCAGCTCGACCCTCGGAGATGCGACCGCAGTCGCCTCGGCAGGTGCGACGCTCTACTTCGTTGACAACAGTGCGACCGCAGCTGCGTCGCTTGGCTCGGTAACCGCCGGTGCGAGCGTGCAGGACCTGGTGGACGGGTTGAACGCCTTGTCGGGTGTCCGTGCCGAATTTGACAACGGCACAGGCGAGCTGACCATCTACAGCAACGAAGACTTCTCGATCGGCAATGACGCTACGGCGACGGCTGTTTCGGGCTCCACATTGAATGCAACGACGTTCGCCACCAGCACAGCCCTTCTGGTCGACTCCGGTTCCTATGCCGTCGGCGATACGCTGACACTGACGGACGGCAATGATTTCGAGCTGGGTTCCCTGGAGATCGAGGCTGACACGACAGTGGATGACCTTGAAAACTTCATCGGTGACTTTAACGGTGTCGATGCGAGCTTCAGCACATCGTCCGGACGTATCACGATCACGTCGGAAACCGACCTCACCCTGACCAGTGACAACGCCGATTTCAATTCCACCGGTTACACTCAGGACACGGACGGTATCGTTCTGGATGCGATCTCCGACTCAGGATTTGCGACGGACAGTGACATCAACAGGATCGTCGACAGGCTGAATACGGCCCTCTCGAACCTTCGATCGCAAGCATCCGAGTTCGGTACCAACCTCTCTGTTGTTGAAATTCGTCAAGATTACACAAAGACGATGATCAATACTTTGCAGGAAGGTGCTGGTCTTCTGACCCTGGCTGATACAAACGAGGAAGGTGCGAACCTGCTGGCTCTTCAGACCAGACAGCAGCTTGCGTCCACCTCACTGTCATTCGCATCGCAGGCCGACCAGACAGTGCTATCCCTCTTCTAAGCCTAGAAGAATCAGTCAGACGCACGACTCACAAGCTGACAAACAGAAACGGCGGGCTCAAAGCCCGCCGTTATCATTTCGCATTCCCAATACAGTCAAATTTTTCCATATTTTTCGCAAATTTTTCAATTACTTAAAAGAAAGCTTTTGGTAACTATTATTTACATCGCGTTAATCAGTGCGCGACCGATTAACTTTCCATTTAGATTTACGTCAATTGTGCACTCTCAACTTCAGCAATGTCTGAGAAGCACTTTCGGCGGGTACTGAATTAGAAAAGCGGTGAAGTCTGATGTCTGATATTGTTCTATCAAGCGCGGTCCGGGACAATCTTCTGTCGCTCAAGCAAACGGCAGATCTGCAATCGATCACCCAGACACGCCTAGCCACAGGCCTGAAGGTCAACACAGCGCTCGACAATCCGAACTCGTTCTTTACGGCGCAGTCGCTGAACGACAGGGCAAGTGACCTTTCCAATCTCCTGGATAACATGGGCCAGGCGGTTCAGACCATCAAGGCCGCGGACAAGGGCATCACGTCGATCACGAAACTCGTTGAATCGGCAAAAGCCATTGCCAATCAGGCGCTTCAGACATCCAGCGAGTTCGAGCGCAAGCAGTTTGCCAGTCAGTACAATGACATCCTCGAGCAGATCGAGGACATGGCCCGTGACTCCAGCTACAAGGGCAAGAACCTCCTCGCTGGTGCCGGCAATGAACTGGAAGTCATCTTCAACGAGGACAGCACATCCAATCTGACCGTCGAACCGGTCGATTTCACGGACACGACGCTCGATGACGGCCTGAACCTCGACGACCTTGACACGGGTGGAACCGGCACGGCCTCGTTCAACCTGTTCGGTGGCACGGGATCACTGACCCTCACCGGACTTCAGGCATCTTCGAACCTGACCGACCTCGGTGACTGGGCCGCAGGTGACCAGGTGACCATAACGGACAGCTCGGGCACAACGACGCTGACAGTCGGAACGGACATAACGACCGTTCAGGATTACGTTGATGCGTTGAACGATCTGGACGGTGTCCACACCACCTTTGACGAATCGACCGACTCGATCAACATAACCAGCGGCACGTCCGGTCCGATCCATATTTCCAAGGACAATGCGGGCGGCGGCACGGCGACCGACGGTGGTGCGACCGGTGGAACGACGACATCACTGACGGTTTCGGCACTGAGTTCGACGGCGACACTTGTGACGTCGGGTGGCTTCCAGGCCGGTGATACGATCACCATCACCGACGGAAACGGATTCGAACCGGCCTCGATTGAAATAGACGACGAGACAACCGTCAGCGATCTTGTCAGCTTCATCGACAATGTGAAGGGACTTGATGCCTCGTTCTCGGGCGGCAGCATAAGTCTGATTGGCGAAGTTTCCTTCGATATCACAAGCAGTAATTCGGACTTCAACCGAACAACGCTCGGCAGCACATCAGGCACTGTTGGCCTGTCGGCGGCGGCGTCGGAGTTCAAATCCGACACGGATATCGACCGAACGCTTCAGGCGATCAACGCTGCGCTGGACGAACTCAGAACGGCGGCGAGATCCATGGGTACGTCGCTGTCGACGGTGGAAATCAGAACCGATTTCACACAACAACTCATCAACACTCTTGAAGTGGGCGCGGGTGAGCTGACAATTGCGGACATGAACGAGGAAGGCGCCAATATGCTTGCCCTGCAGACGCGGCAGCAGCTGTCGTCGACCGCACTGTCGCTTGCGAACCAGGCAGACCAGAGTGTCTTGAGCCTGTTCGGTTAACAGCCAGGGTGAAAAGCATTAAGGTATCGGCCAAACACATTAACCAATTTGTTAGTGTTTGACGGCGATACTCAAGCGTGGAGGTCAAGGAATGGCGCTCAAGGTCGAGCTAAAACCGGGCGAAAGGATTATCATTGGTGACAGTGTCATCACAAATGACAATCAGCGGACCCGTCTTTTTATCGAAGGCCAGGCACCCATTCTGCGAGAAAAGGACATTCTCACGCCCGCCACGGCGGATACGCCTGCAAAACGCGTCTATCTGGCCGTTCAGCTCATGTATTTGTCCACGGATCTGGAGAGAATTCAGGAGAATTACTTCACTCTCGTAAACGATATTGTGAAGGCGGCGCCAAGTACGATCCCCTACGTTACAAGAATTAGTAACGCCATACTAACCGGCGCCTTCTATAAAGCACTTAAAGAAGCACGCAAGCTTATCGAGTATGAAGGGACGCTGATCGGTCATGTACAAACAGGCAGCGCAAGCTTACCAGAAAACCAGTCAGGTGGCGGTGTCACCGAGGGAACTGGAAGCGAATCTGCTGATGAAAGCCGCAGCACGGCTGCAGCTGATCAAGGATGAATGGGAAGAGGCATCGCTTGCCGAGAAAGACGATGCACTGGTCTATAATCGCAAGCTTTGGAGCATACTTGTAACCTCGGCAACCAGCGACGAGAGCCAGCTGCCTCAGGACATCAAGAACAATATCGCATCGCTTGCCGTGTTTGTTTTCAAGCAGACGATCACGGTCATCACGACGGACGACTCTCAGAAACTCAACACACTCATCAGCATCAATCGGGCGATTGCGGAAGGATTGCGCGCGCGCGCCGAAGCCACCGAGTGATGTTCGCACAAGACGGAAACGCACAAAGCCGGGACGAATGCCCGGCTTTTTTGTTTGATGCGCGGGTCTGAACCCGCAGTCTAGAGATAGTCGGAAAGACTGAGGTTGAAGACAATGGAAGAGGCCCGGTAGGACACCTCTATATTGTTCTGAAGCTGGAGGATTTCGGCCGCAACCTGGTTCTGGTCAATCCCCTCGATCTCGGCGATCGTTCCCTCATAGGTACTTTTCATCTGAACATGCCTTTCGCTCGTGAGCGAGACAGTCCTGTGTGTGATCGCGATATCGGTTGCGATGTCGACAATGCCGGACTGATCGACACCGACCGGCTGCAGGATGCTGCGCAGATTGGCTGAAAGTTCGTTGTAGTACTCTTCGTCGGTCTGCGTGCCACCGGAAAAATCGGCGGCAACAAAGGTCGCCAGCGATTGCACCAGTTCCTTCAAGGGCGTTTCGTTGGCCCTGACCCCGTAGCTTACATTCAGGTTGGAATCGATGACCGCGTTTTTGTCACCCCGTGCGTCCGCGGTGGCCGTATTGCGTCCCGTGTACCATTCGACAGTTGTCGACGCGCCGGATATCTGCGCCGTTGCAGTGTCGAACGGAGGGCCGTCGACCCGCAGCGGTTCTTCTCCGGAGAATGTGGCAAAGAATTCATCCGATGCCCATTCGTCCGAAACCGCCCTCAACGTTGTCTGTGCCTGGTTCTCTATTTCGTCCGTGAGAGCCGACAGCAGGTTCTGCGCTGTCTCCTCCAGATCGGCACCAATCGCGAAAGTCCCTTCGACCTCGCTGGTTGAAGCCGCCGTCAATTCGATGGTGACGGTTTCGGTATGTGTTGGCGGTAGGCTGAGCTCGACTGTGATGCTGTCGCCAAGGTTCGGCTGACCCGTGAATTGAACGTCGAAACTGTCCGGATCCGCCCCAAGCGGTCCTGTAAGCGTTGCATTTGTCAGCGTTGAGGTAACGCTCGAGATGTCAAATCCGAAATCATGCGCACCGTCTTCGGCGATCGTGAAGGTCGAGTCGGTCGGCACAAGGCCCGCATAGTTTGTCGTGAGAGGAGATATTGTCAGCCGGCCGTTATCGGACGCACCGAGATTGGCCTGCTGGTATTCGCTAAGATAGGTCTCAAGGCCGTCGAGCCCGCCCTCACCTTTCATAATCGCATCCAGCGCAGCGACGGGATCGGTGATGGCATCGGTACCGCCGAAGATGTAGTAGCCCGCAATTTCGGTGTTCAGGATGTTGAGCGCTTCGGTGAGAAGCAGTTCGGCGCGCGTCTGTGTCTGGGTCTGGCCATCATCTTGTAGAATGAAATCGTTGGAATCGAGCGCCGATTTGGAGTCCTGCCGCAGCGACTCGAGCCGCTCCAAGGACATGGACAGTGTCTCCAGATGCAGATTGGATATGGTAATCGTCTCCTGGTAGCTCTCGATAAGGCTAACCTTTTGTGTCAGCTGGATGTCCAGAAGCCGGCTGTCGCCAATCTCGCCATACGTGGTCCCGACCTTGCCGGTGGCCAGTTGCGTCGTCTTCTCCGACAGCAAACTGCTCAGGTCACCAAGCTGCTGCGTGAGATAGGACCGTGACGTCGTGATTGTCGAGAAAGTCATTTCGCACCTTAAACGATGTTCAGAAGCTCATCGAAGAGATCTTTGATGGTCTGCATAACCCGGGCATTGGCCGCGTAGGCGTTCTCAAGCTGCACCATGAAGGCAAGTTCAGTATCCAGGTCGACGGCGTAGCTTTCCTCGTAGCGAACGGCGAGGTTGACTGTCAGCGTCTCCTTGGCGGTGGCAAAAGTCTTGGCGTCTTCCGCCTGATTGCCCTGAAACGCGATCGTGTTGTTGACGTAGCTGATCACTGTCCCCTGAAACGGGGAATCCGTGCTGCCGATCCCCGCCTCCGGGTCGAAATAGACGACGCCCTGGTTCAGCGCGTTGAGCAGGAACTCCGGCCGTGCCGGATCATTTGACGTGTTGGCTTCTGGAGTTGTCTGGTAGTCGATCAGAAGTGAGCCGTCGGCGATAAGAGCCGGGTTGACGCTGATACCCGCTGCATATCCGACGCGCTGCCCACCTGCTTCCAGGGCGTCTGTGAACAGTTCCGTGCCCGCACGCTGATCAACAAAGATCGCCAGGCCGAGCCCCTGGTCACTGTCAGCCGTGACCGTGACGCTGGCCCCGAGGCTCTGCACGCTGGTTGGCGCACCTGCATCTCCGAGCACGCGCAACTCGTCAGACCCGTTGTTGCTGACCTGGAGGCCCGTCGCTGCGAGAGCCGCCGTGATGTTCGTGATATAAGTCGCCGGCGTTCCGCTTGAAATGTCGATCCCGAACACCGTGTCATTCGGATTTGCCGTCGCCGTGTCGTCAAGCGGCAGCAGGCTCGGATCGGAAACCGCCAGAAGGGTCACCGTCTGTGCGACGCCGCCGGTATCGGTATATTCCAGCGTGATCGTGTTTCCTGCCTGCAAGCCTGAAACGTCGAGATCGAAACCGTCATCCGGTCCAACGGTTACGTTTGTGCTTTCCACTGGCACATTCGAAAAGGCAAGAGAGATCTCTGCAGCGATTGTGTCGAGCTGCCTCTGGGCTTCGACCAGTATTTCGTCCCGCAATTCTGCGGTCGCGATCATTGCACCGGAATTCGACGCGGCGATCACGTCATAAGTCGATCCGCCGGGCGTCGTCGCCAGCACGGTTTGACCGGAGACGCCCGGCTGCAGCGAGTGGGTCGTGACGAAGCTCAGGGTAGATGCCTGGCCGTCAGAGTAGAGTTGCTGACCGTCCGCGGTCTGAATGAAGAGCGTGTTGTTGGCACCGTCGGAAACCTCAACGTCGAGATATCCCGACAGTTGTTCGATGAGCCGGTCCCGTTCGTCTTCCATATCCGCTGTCGAAACGTTGGATTGTGTCGCATCCCGAATGGCGGAATCTATGTCTTCGATACTTGTCAGCAGATTGTTGACGGTCTGGGTCTGGAGAGACAGCGAGTCGTCCGCTTCGTGCCGCAGATCGCTGATCCGCTCGTAGGCGCTGTTCAGTTCGCGCGCGAAAGCTTCCGAAGCGGCAATCACTTCCTGCTGCGCGGTGTAATTGCTCGGATCGTTCATCAGCGTCGACAGCGCTGAAGAAAGGTTTCCGACCAGCGTTGACAGCCCGGCATTGTCTCCGATCGTTCCGAAAATTTCGTCGAGGCGGCCGGTGAAACTTGAGATCTGCTTTGCGTAATTCGTATCGGCAAGCGAACCGAAATAGTCCGCCTGGATCTTTTCATCGATAATTCGGGTGATTTCTGTGGCTGTCAGGCCGGCAACATTGCCCTGCCCGTCAAAATACGCCTTCGCCGAGATTGTTTTCTTCGAATAACCGACGGTGTCCGCATTGGCGATGTTGTTTGCGGTAACATCCAGCTGACGCTGATTGTAAGTGATGCCGAAGACCGCAGTGTTCAGGGCGCTTGACAGACCCATGGCCGGTTCTCCTTTAACGGACGCGACTACGCCGGAACCGCCAGCAGGCTAGAACCTGCTGACGGTCAACTCATTACCGGACCATGTTCAGGGCATCGTCCAGCATCTCATCCGCGGATGTCACGATCCGCGAATTCGCCGAGTAGGCCTGCTGGGTAATGATCAGCTTCGAAAATTCGTCAGCGATGTCCGCATTGGAAAGTTCCAGGTTGTTGGCGAGGATCTGCCCACCACCTGTCAAATCCGCCTCGCCGGAAGAGGTTGTTGCGGCAAAGGCAGCCCCATCAACCCTTTTGAGGTTCTGCTCGGCCTCGAATGTCGCAAGCGGGATTTCGAAGACAGCGCGCTGCTGACTGTTGGAGTAGCTGGCGATCACCCGGCCGGATTCATCTACGGCAACACCCGTCAATTCACCTGCGGGATACCCATCCTGATCCAGGGAAACGGAGCTGGCGGATCCGTCCGGGTCGGAATACTGCGTCAGGGAGAACTGGGTCAGCCCGGCATTGGCAAAGGAAATCCCAACGCCCGTAGCATCCGTTCCGGCGATGGTAAGCGTTGCAATGTCAAAGCCGTCGCTCGTGCCGTTGACGGTGCCGATCGAACCAGCTGTCATGTTGGTCAGGGTGCCGGTGCTGTCAAACTCAACATCGCCGACATCATAATAGGCGGTGGTCGCATCTCCACCGGAGCCGATAAACATGGTCCAGGTGTCATTCACCACGGGCGGGCCGGCATCGGCATTTGCCGTTTTGGCGTACCGGACCTCCACGTTCATGGCCGTGCCGTTCTGGTTGTAGATCGTGATCGAGCCGCCCGATATCGAACTGTTCAGAAAGTCGGTCTCGTTGGCCACCGCCACATCGCCCGCACCGACAGATGAAGCCAGCAGTGCGGTTGACGCCGTCGAACCGTCATAGTCATTCGTATTCGGAATGCGCGGCAGGTTCGCCTGGTAGTCGACTTGCGTTGTCGCGGAAGCTGCAAGCGGCTGGTTGTCGATCTGGATCACGGTCGGATCGTCACCAACCGGATTGCCCGTCACTGCATCAAGCGGAAAGCCTTGCAGGTAATAGCCGGCGCTGTTGACCAGGTAGCCATCCTGATCGCGCTCGAAATCGCCTGCGCGCGTGTAAAAGGTCTCGTCGGCAAATGTTGTCGCCCCGTCGACGACATCGGCCGCCTGCGTCACGACAAAATAGCCTTCGCCGTTGATGGCCATGTAGGTGTCGACATCCACCTGCGTAATGTCACCCTGGATCGTGTTCGTGGCGCGTGATGTCGCGTATGTCGTTCCAGCGACCTGCGCTCCCTGGGTCGCCCCTCCTCCGGAAACCAGATCGGAAAATGTCGTATCGAGCCGTTTGTATCCAGTGGTCTGCGAGTTGGCCACGTTACCGGAGATGTTCTCCAGCGCGATCGCCTGCGCTGTCAGACCGGAGACAGCTGAGTTGATAGCCCCATAAATACCCATGATGCATCCTCTTTATAGATCGGGCATTGCGCGAATGGGCTCCCGCCCACAGTCACTCTCCGTCCGCAAAGGGCGTGCCAGTTTAATCAAATAACTAATTTATTGTTTTACTTCATATACTTAAAACCATTTCCGGATTCATTTCCTGACGTTCAACCATTCACCTGCACACTCTTGCCGGGCAAAATCTTCCCTCCAGCTGGGCAAGACTGTCCCGCCCGGCTGTTTTCGGCAGACACCCTTTTGCGGACTTGCTTCCTGCGCCTGGGCCTGCCAGTTTCCGGCCAGGAGTTGAACAACGGACGGCAAAATGCGCTTTGAAGGAACTGAGGACTACATCGCAACGGAAGATCTGCGTGTCGCGGTAAACGCGGCGGTAGCTCTTGAACGGCCCCTGCTTGTGAAGGGAGAGCCGGGAACGGGAAAAACAGTGCTCGCAGAACAGGTGGCATTGGCCCTCGGGGCCCGGCTGATCGAGTGGCACGTGAAATCCACCACGAAAGCACAACAGGGCCTTTACGAGTACGATGCCGTGTCGCGTTTGCGCGACAGCCAGCTCGGCGATGAGCGTGTCAAGGACATCAACAATTACATCCGCAAGGGAAAGCTCTGGGAAGCTTTCGAAGCGACCGAGAGGCCCGTGCTTCTTATCGACGAAATCGACAAGGCGGATATCGAGTTCCCGAACGACCTCTTGCTTGAACTCGACCGCATGGAGTTCCACGTCTATGAGACAGGACAGTCCGTTCAGGCAAGGCAGCGGCCAGTGGTGATCATCACCTCGAACAACGAAAAGGATCTGCCGGATGCCTTCTTGAGGCGATGCTTTTTCCACTTCATCAAGTTTCCCGATGCTGACACCATGGCGGAGATCGTCGAGGTTCATTTCCCGGGCATCAAGAAACGCCTCCTTTCGGAAGCACTCAGGCTGTTTTTCGATGTAAGGGACGTTCCCGGGCTCAAGAAAAAGCCGTCGACCTCGGAACTCATCGACTGGATCAAGCTACTGCTGAACGAAGACATCGATCCGGAAACCCTTCGTCAACAAGATGGCAGCAAACTGATACCTCCGCTGCACGGTGCTCTCTTGAAGAATGAGCAGGATGTCCATCTGTTTGAACGTCTTGCCTTCATGTCCCGCCGGGAGCGCACCTGACGGCCTGGAGGGCGCATTGAAACTTCGCATTGCCAGATTGCTGTTATGGGCCTGCATTGGATTGCCGCTCGCGACAAGTGTCGTGCCCGGCCCTGCGGACGCCCAGGTACCTCCCGAGAAGGAAGCCGGCTGGCAAAGCGATGTCGCCGGCCTGCGGCACTTCATGGGGCTGCGCTGCCCCGATCAGATCGGACCGTTTTTCCGGATCAAGGTGCTTGAAGGCGGTGCGAACAGCCTGGCCGGCTGCATTTACACCGGCAGAGACGGCATGACCGCCGTGTTGCGCCAGCACGTCCAGGACACGGGCCGCCGGGAAGCCATCAATTTTTCAAGGAACTACAAGGCTGCCGGTTTCGAAGAGGTACAGCTCAGCGGAGCCGCCTCCACCGGAATCTCATTCAGGACGCGGAGCTGGACACCGACAAGCCTGTGCGAGACGCTGTGGCACTTCGCAGGGAAAGATGCCGATTTCACACTCTGGCTGTCCTATGCGCTGCCAACGCAGCAGGATGAAGTCGGTCCTGCGGTGACAGCCTTCACGCAGGTGCTTGCACAGCAAAACTGAAGACTGCATTTGCACAAGTGCCCTCCTCTCATCTATTGAGACAGAGAACCAACTGGAACTCTGATATGCGCTTGCTTTTGCTTCGACACGCCAAGTCCGACTGGGGAGACGCGGACCTCGACGATATTGACAGGCCGCTGAATGCCCGCGGCAAGGCGGCCGCAGTCGCGATGGCACGCTACATCCGCGACCAGAAGCTTCAGCCGAGTGTGATCCTGTGCTCCACGTCCCAACGAACGCGCGAGACGCTCTCACGCCTCCTGCCTCACCTGCCGCAGGAAGCCCATATCGACCTCATCTCCGATCTTTATTGGAAGAGTGAGGACGGATATGGCGCGCTCATTCGAAAGCATGGCCACAGGGCACAGACCTTGATGGTGATCGGCCACAATCCGGCGACAGAAGACACAGCCCTGGATCTCATCGGAACAAGCGCACCCGAGACACTCGCCGATCTTGAGGAAAAATACCCGACAGCCGCCCTTGCCGTGATCGATTTCGACATCACCGACTGGTCCGAGCTGGGATCGGGCACCGGACATCTGGAACGGTTCGTCAAGCCGCGCGATCTCTAGGCACGTTGGGGCGTTTGCGCGGCCATTCTCGAAAGATTCAGGGGCGGCCTCTCGGCCGCCCCTTTCCGCTAGTTCTGATCTATGCACGTGGCACAGTTCAAGCAAGCATTCAGCTGACTCAAATGAAGTCCGTCTCCGGGATGGCCATTGCAACTGCGTTGGCACCATGGCCCTGGGCAGCGGCGAGATCAGCTGCGGCCGCATCGCTTTCGGTGGAGCCGAATGCAGACAGGGTATCGGCAGCGCCAGCCAGGAGGCCAAGGATGTCGCCGGATGCGAGCGTGTCCGTTCCAACGGTTACCTCTTCCACGGCAAAGCTGAAGTCGTCCATGGGATCCGTTTCATTGTAGATCGCCTTCAGATCGAACTGGAAGCTGTCTGCGCCCTGAACAACCTTGAGCCATTCGACCGCAGTCGCTTCCTCGTCCATACCGTGCACAGTGGCCACGGTCTTGTCGTCAAGCTGGATCTCGAGCGCATCATCCGCCTTGACAAAGTGGAACGCATCTTCGTCCATCGCTTGAAGCGAGAAGCTGCGCAGCTCGATGACATCGTTGCCGTCAGGCGTTTGCGAAATCTCATCGAGAACCGGAAGGTCGACACCAAAGCTCTCCAGAAACGATTTCACACCATCAGTTGCCCGTTCGGCAATGGTCGCCTCGCCGTCCGCCCAGATCGTGTAGGTGTCGTCACCCGCCTCACCGGAAAGGAAGCCCTCTCCTGCGAGCACATCCGCTCCGATGCCACCCATGACGACATTCGCCTTGACTTCATAGGCGCCCAGTCCAGTCGCAAGATCGAAGTCCGGGCTGAAGTCTGTCACTGCATCGATGAGCTTGCCGATCGGTTCGGTGATGCCCTCGATGGCGTTCACCGTCGCTGTCAGCGCCGAGCGGAAGTCCTGAACCCATGGAATGTCCGTCAGCGCGTCATGGATAACGATCTTGGTGAAGTCCATGACATCCATGATGATGTCCGATCCAGAGCCACCGGCGAAGAAATTGCCGAAGCTGAAGGAAATCTCGGCAAGATCCTCGATGCTGGCATCCTCGTTGTCCATGGCGAGGACAGTCGCCATTTCGCCGAGACCGTTTGCCGTTAGCACGAGGTCATCGCCGGCTCCGCCCATAACGAGCGAATTGGCATCTGCAAGGCTCAGCAGAACATCATTGTCCGCACCGCCATGCGCAATCGCGCCAGGTCCTTCGGCGACCATCAGGTCGGCGCCCTCTCCGCCGAGTTGCGCTGTGACGACGATCTCTGACGGCAGGGCGCCAGTCACGAGACCGCCCTTGCGGTTGCCGTCGCTGTCCGTATCGGTATTGAGTGACACGGACGCGGCTGCATCTTCACCAAGGGAAAGCCCGAGCATCACGTCCGTGCCCGCACCGCCATACTGGAACGACGCAGCGGCCTTGTACTGAGGCGCGACCACCTTTGCCGCGGCGACCATCACGTCAGAGCCTTCGCCGCCGAACTGCGCAACGCCCTGGCCGCCACCGATCAGGATGTCGTTTCCTGCATCAGCATATTGCACAACGCCAATGCCACCGCCGACCATGACATCATTGCCCTGGCCCATCACCTGGGTGGTCATGCCGCCGGCGCCGAAAGCGTAGTCCTTGCCGGAACCACCGAACTGGAGGTTGTTGGTGCCGCCGCCGATCATGACATTGGTGCCACCGCCCTCGGTTTCGAAATATTCATCGAAATTCTCGATAACCTCGGCGAACTTGCCATCGTCAAAGCCCAGATCCGACGGAATAGCGCTCCACAGATGATCACCGAACTGGATATTGTTTGCACCGCCGGCCATCAGGAAATCATCATCGGACCCGCCGATCTGGATATTCGCGCCGCCAACCGCAAAGAGCTTGTCCTTACCGCTACCGCCGTGCTGGAGATTGATCCCGGCAACGCCGACAAGCACATCCTCGCCGTCGCCGCCGAACTGGCCGACATTCACGCCGAGACCATAAAGCTGGTCATTGCCTGCATCGCCGAACTGAAGGTTGCCGTTGCCGGCAGCCGCGAGCAGGTCTTCTCCGTCGCCGCCGAACTGGATGTTGGCAACTCCGAGCGCCTTAAGCTTGTCATCGCCGGTGCCACCGAACATGGTGTTGACACCGCCAAGCGCGAGCATTTCGTCATCACCGGCATCGCCATGCACGACGTTGACGCCGCCGGCTGCCTCGATCGTGTCGTTTCCGTCTCCGCCATTCAGGACGTTGACGCCACCGGCCGCCTTGATGGTGTCGTTGCCGCTGCCGCCGAAGGCCGTTGTGGCTCCGGCTTTCGCCTCGATGAAATCATCACCATCGTCGCCGTGGATGACGTTATTCACGCCATAGCCGTACATCTTGTCGTTGCCGTCTCCGCCGCGCATGACGTTGGACGCGCCATGGCCGGTCATGTCGTCATTGCCGGTGCCGCCGTGCATGACATTGGACGCACCATGGCCTTCCATGGTGTCATCACCGCTGTCGCCATACATCACATTGGAAAGTCCGCGGCCTTCCAGGTGGTCATTGCCGGTTCCGCCGCGCATGACATTAGAGGCACCGTAGCCATACAATTTGTCGTTGCCGCTATCGCCGTTCATGACATTAGAGGCGCCATAGCCTTTCAGCGTGTCATGATCGTCGCCGCCATGCATCACATTGGACGCGCCGCGGCCTTCCAGCGTGTCGTTGCCGTCTTCGCCGCGCATGACGTTGGAGGCCCCGTAACCTTTCAGCGTGTCGCTGCCGGTTCCGCCATACATGTTGTTGGACGCTCCGTAGCCATAAAGACTGTCGTTGCCGGAGCCGCCTTTCATCTTGTTGGAAGCGCCGTAGCCATAAAGCTTGTCGCTGTAGCTGCCGCCGTCCATGTCGTTGTAGGCGCCGTAACCCTTGAGCGTGTCGTAGCCGCTGTCGCCCCGCATGACGTTTTTCGCGCCATAACCGTAGATCGTATCGTTGCCGGTACCGCCGCGCATCTCGTTGTAAGCACCGTAGCCGTACAGCTTGTCGGTTCCGCTGTCGCCCCACAGGTAGTTCGTGGCGCCATAGGCCTTGACGGTGTCGTTCCCCGACCCGCCGCGCAGGTAGTTGAGCGGAGCCCAGCCGCCGACAAAATCATTGCCTGATCCGCCGCGCAGATCGTTCTTGATTGCCGAATAGCCGTAGAGCTTGTCGTTGCCCGACCCGCCGTCCTTGTTGCCGTAAAGGCCATAGAGTTTGTAGGTCTGGTGAATGCTTTTTGATTTGGAACCCATAATGAAAGATCCTTTGTAAAACTTGGAAAAAAAGGGAATTACGCGGCGTATGCGCGTGCTTTTACGGGATGACCGTTCTGGTCACGGCCCGGGTGCTGGACAATGCGCAGGACATGTCCATTTCCATCGCGGCGAACCGACCGCAGGGCGCGGTCTGGGAAGACGGTCCGCTTGAGATCCCGGGCCGTCTGGAAACCGTCGCCGAAGGGTGCGATGAAATCGACGACAACCGGATTGGACCCATTGTTCCACTGATCCGGTTCGGGCAGATGATCCTGGTGGAGAACGGCTTCTTCCGTCGCCTCATCGAGCCAGGCCCAGGTCGCAAGCGCGACCGGCAGCCCGCCGCGCCGCCAGATGCGCAGCTGGCCGAGCATCAAAGGTGGCAGGATAAGAGCACCAACCTCCGAGATGCTCCGGTCCTTGTGCAGCGGGCTTTCAGCCATGAGCACATGGGCCTCGCCGAGCAAGGCGAAGGTGGTCTGTTTGTCGATCTGAATGCCGGTCATCTTGCAGCTCCTGACAGCGTTTGTGTTGTCAGAAAGCTAGGTTCGGCGAGGTTTGATCGTTATGGGGTCAATCCCCCAATCGGCATCCGCCAGCCATCCTGCACGCGGTTGCACACGGGTTCTCGCACGGCTTCACCTATTGCTGATGCATCGTGATTGGCCTTCAAACACGCCGGACGCTCTTTATTGGTTGACCAGTGTGCCGCACGCCTGCCGCGATGAACGCGCCGGCGCAGCGCACCCAATGTTCGTCAGGTGAAAGGTGCTTTCATGGTTCCGGCAATTGCAACTCAATCCCGCATCGCCCTGGTGGCATCGCTCATGGCGCTTTGCGTGTCCTGGACCGGCGTGTCGCACGCCGAACAGGCGCCCGCCCTGCCCTCCTATGTGATCGAGCAATATGGCGAGCCGCCCGAAATTCCTGACGGCCCACTGTCCGACAGCCTGAAAGCAGCGGTCGACGCTGCTTTCGTCGACAGTATCAAGCAGTCGGCCTGGGGGAGAGATCAGACATTGGCCCTCAACGAGGTTGCAGACTCCAAGGATCCCCGGCTGGTCTGGATTATCAGCGACCTGATGCGTTTCACTGCAGGTTCCCAACTGAGCACAGCGCTCACCGAGGCGGCCTCCAAGCTGCTCGGGAAGAAGATCCCGGTCGACAACAACTGGGGCGTCATCACCGATCATCTCATTGCCTGGGACATACCCGCACCGCCTGATTATCTTGCGGTCAAGCGCGGCATTTTCACCACTATTGTTCCCGGCTGGGACCGGATTTTCGTTGAAGGCGACATCGACTGGCGTCACGTTTCCTGGGGCGGTGTCCTGATCGACAACCGGGCTTACGACACGACCAACGAGATCTGCAACTGCATTCCGGCCGCCGACAATCCTGAGGTCAGCAGCGCCGAGGATGCCACGTGGCTGAAAGACGACGATATTGTTTTCGGCATCGGTGTGAACGGTGAGTACCGTGCCTATCCACGGCGCATCATGGAAGTGCGCGAGATGGTCAATGACACCTTGGGCGGCCGGGATCTTGGCATTCCCTACTGCACCCTTTGCGGTGCCGCTCAGGCCTATTTCACCGATCAGTTGCCGGGCGGTATCGAGCGTCCTGTCCTCAGAACATCAGGGCTGCTGATCCGCTCCAACAAGGTCATGTATGACGTCAACACATATTCGGTTTTCGACACGTTTCTGGGCAAGGCTGTTACTGGTCCGCTCCACGAGAAAGGCATCAAGCTCGAGCAGGCAAGCGTCGTGACAACCGACTGGGGCACATGGAAAAAGGCCCATCCGGAAACGACCGTGCTGGTGGAAAGACTGGCACTCGGCCGGGATTTTGACTTCCGCAATGGACGTGATGCCAACGGGCCGATTTTTCCCGTCGGCGATGTCGACCCGCGTCTTCCCGTTCATGAAGACATCATCGGCATTGTCACCGCGTCCGGCAAACCGGTCGCCTTTCAGCGAAGCAAGGCCATGGCCGCCCTGCAGAAGGGCGATGAGATCACGTTCGAGAACGTAAGGCTTGAGCTGGACGCCGGCGGCATCCGAGCCGTCGATGCGGATGGCACCGACCTCGGCAGCCATCAGGCCTTCTGGTTCGCATGGTCCCAGTTCCACCCGGGAACCGAACTCTGGCCGGGTTGAGATGGATGCGGCAAAGCTGCCGCATCCGGCATCAGCCGTTGGCGCGGTAGTCCCGTGGTGATGTGCCGAAGCGTTCCTTGAACATGCGCGTGAGGCTTTGCTGGTGCGGTATGCCCCAACGGTAGGCGATTTCGCCGATCGAGTGACGGGCGTAGCGGCTGTCCTTGAGATCCGTGGCAATGCGGTCGAGACGCAGGGCTCTGATTTCAGAGGAGATCGAACGCCCGTCGCTGCGGTAAAGCTCAGACAGGCGGCGCACCGACAGTCCCAAAATGGCTGCCAGGGCGCTGCGATCGAAGTCCGGGTCCTGCAGATTGGCGCGTATCTCGGCATCGGCGCGAAGAAGGATTTGCTGCTCCGGTCGTGAGAGCTCGTAGCTGGCTTCCCGGAGCGACGCCAAACCGGTCACGAACAGGTCGACAACCGTGTCCTGCAAGGAGTGCTGAACCTGCGCTGGTGACTGATCGATCGCACTGACAAGCCGCACGGCACTGTCATGAATGATGCGTCCCATCACGCTGCTGCCGGAAACGGAGATGCCGGTCATGAGATCGGCATCGGGCAAACGGCTCAGGAGCATGGTGCGCGGTATCTGCACGACAAGCTGGCGAAACCCGTCCGGAAGTTCGAGATTGTAGCGGTCAACACTGCTATAGAGCGCAAAATCACCCGGTTTCAGCCGCGCCTGGCGTCCGTCCTGCAATACGCCGCCTTCCTTCAGTATTTGCAGGCTGATCAGGAAACTGTCTTCGCCGGCCCTCGCGATATCCCGGCGTCTGCGCCGCACGGATTGCTGGCTGCCGGAGACGAACGACGCCGAAAGCCTGGACAAGCGATTGAGCAGGATTTCACCGTGAAAATCGTCCGGACGGTCACACTGGCAGTCAAGGTGAACATAGGCGTCGCAGACGGCCTCGCGCCAATAGGCGAAGCCCTCGGTCTGCCGGACGCTCTCTGTGCTCAGCAATATCGCCATTCACCGCCACCTCCTTGACAGAAAGAACTATCACAACGCGCCCGTTTTGCGAAGTTTCTGCGCGTTTCCGCCCGGAATGTGCGCTTTTTCCGCCCGAAATGAGAAGTCGAGTGTTCGTCGATATGACACGCTGAAATCGAGCGTCACATCGCGGAGGATTTCATATGACTGCCCCCTTCAAGGCGGCCGCCGTTCAGGCCGCGCCCGTATTTCTGGATCTGGATGCCAGCGTCGACAAGGCCATCGGCCTGATCGGGGAAGCCGCTTCCAAAGGTGTCAAGCTGATCGCCTTTCCCGAAACCTACCTTCCGGGCTACCCCTGGTACATCTGGCTGGATGCAACAGCCATGAGGCCACAACTGCCGCAGCCGCAAGCGTGGGAACAAGATACGCGGGAAACGCGCGCCTGAAGGA
>Ga0207422_1003070_pt1 | contig 18308 bp, 19 predicted proteins | sample MarCyaLeptolynsp_FD_187757 | JGI IMG/M metagenome (GOLD analysis project Ga0207422, IMG submission 187757) | Marine cyanobacterial communities from Panama - species 1 Leptolyngbya sp. (SPAdes) | ecosystem: Environmental > Aquatic > Marine > Unclassified | place: Panama: Panama City | collected...
CAGCACACAATAATGCTCTTAAGCGCGCTTTTTTCATCCCGACCACTGTCGCACGTTCATTTTTCCAGAAATAGCCATGATGCACGAGTATGCATTGCGCACCCCACTCAATGGCTTGTTCAACAACAGCTAAACTAGCCGTGACTGCGCAGGCAAGTTTTTTTACTTGTCGCTGGCCTTCAACCTGCAGGCCATTTGGGCAATAGTCTGAAAACTCACCTATACGTAAATAGCCATCGGCATAGTTTACGATGTCACTTAATAACGCCATATTCAATTGTCTGGTGAGTTTTAAAGGTGATAGTGCGATGCATAATAATAGCAGGGTCATATGCTGACGTCAGGCACATCGCATGATAGTGTAGGCGCCTCATGGTGCCACGCAAATTACTCTCATTTTTAGTTCAATCAGCAGCGGTTGGAATTATTGCTGCAGCTGTATTAATTTTTATTTTACCTACTACCTGGCTGCAAACGACCAGCAAGGATGCAGCAAATAACACTGCTGTCAGCAACCAATCCAACCCTTTTTCTTATGCTGACGCTGTCTCGCGCGCAGCGCCTGCGGTAGTCAATATTTACACCAAAAAACTGGCTGCCGGCCCAAGAAGATTCACTACTAACAATCCCCAGTTAGAACGCATGCTAAGAAATATGTACGGTAGAAATATAGATCGCACCGTTACAAGCTTGGGCTCTGGCGTCATTGTCACACCTGAGGGACATATTCTTACGAATAACCATGTGATTGAAAATGCTGAAGAGATAGAAGTGTTTTTACGCGATGGCCGGCAATTAACAGCCAGCGTTGTGGGTGCTGATCCGGAAACAGATCTGGCAGTGTTACAAATACATACTACTAATGTTCCAAGTATTACTTTTGGCACCAGCAATCCATTGGCTGTTGGCGATGTTGTGTTGGCCATCGGTAATCCGTTCGGCCTTGGACAGACTGTATCTCAAGGAATTATTAGCGCTACCGGTCGCAATCAATTAGGTATAAATGTGTTTGAAAATTACATTCAAACAGATGCAGCAATTAACCCTGGCAACTCAGGTGGTGCATTAGTCAATGCACGCGGCGAACTGATTGGGATTAACACCATTACTTCATCTAAAAATGGTAATTCTGTAGGCATAGGGTTCGCTATACCTATAGGCCTTGCACAACAAGTTATGTCTCACATGATTAAATATGGACGCGTTTTACGTGGCTGGGTCGGTATTCGCGTACAAAATATTTCTCCCCAGTTATCCGAATCGTTTGGTCTCACTGAAGTGGGTGGAGTATTAGTTTCTGGAATTGTACGTGGAGGGCCCGCGTATGCAGCTGGTTTATTTCCAGGAGATATTATTATCTCCATGAATGATCAAATTATTAGTGAAGAAAAGCAGGTACTTAATGAAGTTATACGCGTTAGTCCACAAGAAACTTTAACTGTTAAAGGTATCCGTAACGGTGAACTAAGCGAATGGACCGTTGAGGTTGGTCAGCGGCCCATTTATGGTTCACTGACTTATTAATCATGTTGAATTGGGCTACTATTGATAACTAACGTCTTTTTAACACTTAACAGACACCGTATATCCTTAACATTACCCAGACCGCAAACTAATCTACTGCTTTGAGGTCAAAAGTCCTATCAGATTAAAATAAAACTCTTCATTGAGATATACACATCGCCGTGAAAATAACAAAAACTAAATTCATTGCATCCATCTTAACCAGCTACATTGTATGCTTGCCGTTAACCCAAGCTAAGCAACCGGCACGCGTTATTGCAGGCTGGGTCGAAAAAGTGCGTATTGAAAATCAACCCTATGATATTAAAGCCAAGCTAGATACCGGCGCTAAAACTTCTTCAATCTACGCAACCGATATTGAGCCTTTTAAAAAAGATGGTAAAAGGTGGGCACGATTTACACTGCAACTTAATGACAGTAAAGGTAATAAACACCAGCTCACCCTAGAAAAGCCACGCGCACGAAAAGCCAATATAAAAAATCATGACGGCAACCACGATAAACGTTATGTGATTGAGTTAGACATTTGTTTTAATGGTCGCAAATACATTACTGAATTTACCCTCGCAGACAGAAACGAATACATTTATGGTGTGCTGCTTGGCAGGCAGTTTCTCAAACAAACCGCTATTGTAGATGCAGATAAAACTTTTTTAACCTTATCTGCTTGCCCAACTGACGTTTAATACCATTTCAAAAACATACTAACTTTATGCATAAAGCGCCCGTTGTATTTTGGTCCGTTGTTTTTATCGTCATTGGCCTGGCGATTTTTTTACATAAAAGTATTCAGCTAAACTTTCCTTTAAGTGCTGACAAAGAAACCGAAGTATGGACAATACAAGCACGACTCAGCTTTGATGCTAATAAACGTAATGTTAAAGCCACACTAGATATTCCAGATATAACTCCCGGCTATAGCCAGCTTGAGGAGTATTTTATTTCCGGCAAGTTTGGTCTTAATATTAAAAATGGTAACGATAGCAAAGCAGCAAATTGGGCAATTCGAAAAGCGCAAGGCAGGCAAACACTTTACTATCGAACTACAGTCACCAAGACTAGCGCAAAACCAAAATGGACAACTATCCCCAATTATCCTGATGCACCTTATTTTGCTGAACCTTATGCAACTGCAGTAGACAAAATTATTGAGGACGTCCGCAGCCAATCCGCTGATACCTTCACATTTACTTATGAGTTAATCAACCAACTTAAGTCTTCTGACGCGAATGAAAACATCTCTCTTATTCGCGGTCTGGCAGACTCCAATCAAGAAATTGCAGACTTAGTCATCAAGTTACTCTCGGTTGCGCATATTCCTACCCGCAAACTGTGGGTTATAGCTTTAACCGACGCAACAAATACTGCACACCCGCGTGTCTTGATCCAGGCCTACAATGGTAATGAATGGCTTACATTCGACCCGAGCAACGGCAATGCCGGTATTCCAGCCAACCACCTTGTTTGGAAAACAGGTGATGCACCTTTCTATCACTTGGAAAATGCTAAGAATGCTGAGTTACAATTTTCTGTAACCAAATCATATATAGAGTTGCTTGACGTCGCCAAGCAAAACGCAAAACAAAACGGCTCTATGCTTGCCAGGCTAACACTTGCAGCTTTACCAGTACAAAGTCAAAATACTTATAAATTATTGTTAATGATACCGCTCGGCGCATTACTCGTTGTGTTTATGCGTACCTTCGTTGGCATACAAACCTTTGGCACGTTCATGCCAATATTAATCGCGGTTGCATTTCGCGAAACCCAGTTGCTTTGGGGAATTATTTTATTTACCGGCATTGTATTCATCGGTTTATTAATTCGTTTCTACCTAGAACACTTGCGCTTACTATTGATTCCAAGATTGGCGGCCATACTTGTGGTGGTCGTCATACTTATGCTGGCTATTAGCTTGATCACTAGTCGACTAGGTGTAGACAGATTACTTTCAGTGTCACTGTTCCCGATGGTGATATTAGCCATGACTATTGAGCGCATGTCAATTGCTTGGGAAGAAAATGGCGCACAAGCTGCTTTATTCCAGGGCTTTGGTAGCCTTATCGTTGCCAGCTTTGGTTACTTACTTATGACCAGCGAACACTTATCTTATTTAATGTTTATATTCCCTGAATGGCTGCTGGTGATATTGGGTGTTTGTTTGCTCATGGGTCGTTATACAGGCTATCGTCTAAGCGAGCTGATTCGTTTCAAAGAAATAAATACTAACAATCAACCTCCCTCATGATTGGTTTCGTACATCCAAACACATTACGCAAACAAGGCGTACTGGGTATTAATCAACGCAACACTGATTACATTATGCGTTACAACCCACGCCATCTTTATCCTTTAGTTGACGATAAATTAACAACTAAAAGTTTAGCTATAAAAGCGGGCATAGAAGTGCCAAAACTATATGCAACTATTAGCTTTGACCATGAAATCAATGCACTCGAATCGTTACTAAATAAATATCATCAAGTTGTTATCAAACCTGCCCATGGTAGTGGTGGTAACGGCATATTAGTTTTAGGCGGCAGGATAGGAAAGTTTTATAAAACTGCGGGTGGAGATTTAATTAGCCTTAATTCTATTAAACATTACGTGTCTAATATTTTATCTGGCATGTATAGCTTAGGAGGTTTACCAGATGAGGCTTTTTTGGAATACCGCGTCAAATTTGATCCTGTATTTAATAACGTAAGTTTCAAAGGTGTGCCTGATATACGCATTATTGTATTCAAAGGAGTCCCTGTTGCAGCCATGATTCGACTGCCTACCAGCAAATCAGGTGGCAAAGCTAATCTCCATCAGGGAGCGATTGGTGTGGGTATTAATTTAGCTAGCGGCAAAACTACTTATGCTGTGACTAGTAATCACATTACTACTATGCATCCAGACACTGGTCATTCCATCAATGATCTGGAAATACCTCAATGGGAGAAAATTCTCATGATTGCTATCAAGTGCGCTGACACTGTGGGCCTGGGTTATTTAGGTGTCGACATGGTTTTAGATAGCGAGCTTGGGCCATTAATGCTGGAACTCAATGCGCGCCCAGGGTTAAATGTTCAGTTAGCCAATCAACAAGGCTTAAAAATTAACTTAGAGAAAATAGACCAGCTCGGTAAAATACCCAGAGATATAATGCAACGTATCGATCTGACCAGGTCGCTAATTGAAAACCAAAACTAACTTAATAAATATGCTGCTAGAAAAATATTTTTATTGCATACGTTTAGTTACATGCATTTCAATACTGGCAGCAGCATGCAACATAGGATACTCACTCGCTGAACAAGAAAATCAGCCTGCAGACCAAATGCCTGCAGAACCACAAACAACTGATTCACCCGCAATCGCACCTAATCTTGATTTAAAAGAAGTCGCACCTTTACCAGAACCAGTCATTGAGCCTGAAACAAGTATTGATGATCATGCAGACATCGATGCTGACACTACAATCGATGAAGACAAAATAAGTGACAAGGACCCAGAAGCTCAATCACACACTGATGCTGATAACCAGACAAGCAGCCAAGACATCACCAGCACACAAAAACTAATTATATTAGGTGCAGAAGTGCCTGAGAATTCTTCCACGCGCTTAGCCTGGTCACCACAAATTACCATTTCCGGCTTAGCGTTACCGACACCCGTGTTGGTCATTCATGGTGCCAAGCCAGGTCCAAGCGTGTGTTTAACCAGCGCCATTCATGGTGACGAACTTAATGGCATAGAAGTGGTGCGCCGTGTTATGTATGACATCGACCCCAGCAAGCTTGCCGGCACACTGATTGGTGTACCGATTGTTAATTTACAGGGCTTTCAACGCTCGTCCCGCTATTTATCTGATCGCAGAGACTTAAATCGTTTTTTCCCAGGTGAACCCAATGGCAGCCTTGCCTCAAGAATTGCCTATTCATTATTTACTAAAGTAATCAAACATTGTGATTATTTAATCGATATACATACCGGTTCGTTTCGCAGAAATAACTTGCCGCAAATTCGCGCTAATATGAGCGACCCTAAAATAGCAGAATTTGTCAGCTATTTTGACAAAATTGCTGTTGTTCATCACGCTGGCGGTATTGGCATGTTACGTACAGTCGCAAATCAATCCGGTATTGTTGCATTAACCATGGAATTGGGTGAGTCCTTGCGCATCCAAGAAAATCAAATTGAAGCGGGCACATACAGCATCAACAGCATGTTAGATAAATTAGAAATGTACTCGCGTGCATTTATATGGGGTGATCCCAAACCAACTTACTATGAATCGCAATGGTTACGCGTAGAAAGCGGTGGCATATTATTTAGCGAAATGGATTTGGGTGACCGGGTGTCTAAAGGCGATGTGCTTGGTTTTGTAACCGATCCCATTACTAATCAGCGCACCGAGTTAGTCTCTCCAGTCAATGGCAATATTATTGGAATGGCTGTCAATCAAGTTGTAATTCCCGGGTTTGCCGCTTATCACATTGGCATTGAATCCACCCAGGAAGCTATGGCTAAAGTAGTGAATGGATCAATACCATCAGATATAGACGCTGACGGTGAAGTAATTGACCCGGAATAGTCAGGCTGTTAGCTACAAGCTAAACTTATTTATGCATTCAGCGCCTTAGTTAAAGCATCACAAAATATTTTATTCTCTTCTTTTGAGCCGACCGTCACACGTAAGCATTGTTCAAGGCCTTGTTGCTTACTTAAATTCTTGATCAATACTTTTTGTTTTAACAAATTACTAAAAACGTCATCTGCCGGGCGGTCAAGCACTTTAAATAAAATAAAATTAGCTTCGCTCACAAATGGCTTTACACCTTTAATTGAGGATAACTGTGCAAACAAAGAACCGCGCATTGAGCGTATTGCATCTGCCTGCTCAGCAAATATTGAATAATTATCCAATGCAAATTCTACTGTAAGCTGAGTAAGCTGATTGATATTATAAGGTAAGCGAATTTTATTTAGTTCCGCTATCAATTGCTTCTCACCTGCCAGCCAACCAAAACGTACCGCTGCCAAGCCCAGCTTGGAAGCAGTTCTCAGCAACAACATATTTTCATGCTTTGCTAGATCATTAGTGAAACTATCAGCAGCGAAAGGTCCATATGCCTCATCAATAACTACTAAACCCTGGCTACGCGAAACGATTGACTGCACATCTGCTCGCTTCCATAGATTACCAGTCGGATTATTAGGATAAGCAATAAACACTAACGACGGATCATACTGCTCGATGGCTGCATGCATAGCCTTAATATCAAGCTGATAGTTATCATCCAGCGACACTACATGGCAATCAACCCCAATCATTTGTGCAATCATTTCATACATAGAAAAGCTTGGACCCAGCGTAAGGATGCTTGCCCCTGGTTTTGCAATCGCCAATACCAACAACTGGATTAATTCATCTGAGCCATTACCTAACAGCAAATCGCATTCATCATGAGGCCCAAATTGTTGCTTAAGTTTTTGTTTAAGCTGTTCTGGATTTGGTTCTGGATAACGATTTACTTGCGCTCGACTAATATGTTCTAACCACTGGCTACGTATAGCCACCGGCCAGGCAAATGGATTTTCCATAGCATCCAGCTTCACCATACCGGTGGAATCAGGCACTGCATAAGCATGTAACTGACTTAATTCAGGACGCAGCCGAGATAAGGCTTGATTAGACATTTATTTACTACCGCGAAATTCTGCAGATCTTGCATGCGCAGTCAACCCTTCACTATGCGCGAGAGTGCTTGCGATACCACTTAATTGTTGCGCGCCTCGATCAGAGCAGTTTAAAACTGTCATGCGTTTTTGAAAATCATACACGCCTAATGGTGATGAAAATCTTGCAGTCGCACTAGTAGGCAACACATGATTTGGACCTGCACAATAATCTCCAAACACCTCCGGAGTGTGGTGCCCCATGAAGACAGCACCAGCATGTTGGATGTGATTGAGGAGTTTATCTGGATCAGCAACGGATAATTCCAGATGTTCAGGTGCTACTTGATTACTAATTTGTGCTGCTTGCTCCAGGTTGTCGACCTTAATAAAACTACCAAAGGAGTTAATTGCTTGCTCAATAATATTAGAACGTTCAAGTGTTGGCAGTAATTGATTCATTGCCGCCTCCACTTTTTGCAACATATCATCGGACGTAGAAATGAGTGTAGTGCGCGCCAGGACATCATGCTCAGCTTGCGAAAATAAATCCATTGCGATCCATTCCGGGTTGGCAGATTCATCACAAATCACCAGAACCTCAGATGGTCCCGCTATCATATCGATACCGACTTTACCAAACACCATGCGCTTTGCTGTGGCGACATAAATATTTCCTGGGCCGACAATTTTATCAACTGCGGGTATTGTTTCAGTTCCATAAGCTAGTGCCGCAATGGCCTGGGAGCCACCAATCCGGAACACTCTATCAACACCTGCAACAGCCGCCGCCGCTAGTACCATAGGGTTAATATTTCCATCCGGTGTAGGCGCAACCATAATTACTTCGGGCACACCTGCAACTTTTGCAGGCACAGCATTCATTAGCACTGATGATGGATATGCCGCGGTTCCTCCGGGCACATAAATGCCCACACGATCCAGTGGGGTGATACGCTGACCCAAGCGTGAACCGTGTTCATCAGTATATTCCCAGGATTGTAAACACTGGCGCTGAGCATATTCTTTTACGCGCTGGTGAGCTTGTTGCAATGAAACACGTTGCTTGTCATCAATTGACTCTAACGCTTGTTGCAACTCGGCGAATGAGATTTCCAATTCTGATGCATGCTGACACGTCATGCGATCAAACTGCTGAGTAAACTTTACTAACGCAGTATCACCGTTGGCACGAATCTGATTAATAACATCACGCACCACCTGCGAGACATCAGATTCATGTTCCGTGTTCGCAGTTAAGAAGCCGGAGAATTCTTTATCAAAATCATCTTGTTGAATATCAAAGCGTTGAATCGAAAGCATATTAAAGTTTATACTCAATCAATTAGCCTTGCGTCGGTCTTGAACCGCTTGTGCAAACTGCTTCAACAATACAACTGTACTATCCCAGTCGATACAGGCATCTGTGACACTTTGACCATAAGTTTCCGCTTTACCATTAACAACGTTTTGGCGACCGGCAACAATATTACTTTCAACCATAACACCAAAAATTCTATTTTCACCCTCGGCCATTTGCTTACACACATCTGCACCAACTTCCATTTGCTTTTCATGCTGCTTTAAACTATTAGCGTGGCTACAGTCCACCATCACACGCGGTTCAAGTTTAGCTTTTTCTAAACTTGCGCATGCCTCATCAATACTCGCGGCATCAAAATTAGTATCTTTCCCACCACGCAAAATAACATGGCAGTCAGGATTCCCTGAGGTCGAGAAAATTGCAGACTTACCCTCTTTAGTCACAGATAAAAAGTGATGCGGACGGGTAGCAGAACCGATGGCATCAACAGCCACCTGCAAACCACCATCGGTGGCATTCTTAAATCCAACCGGGCAAGATAAACCTGAAGACAATTCGCGATGCACCTGGCTTTCCGTAGTACGGGCACCAATTGCTCCCCAACTTACTAAGTCAGCAACATACTGTGGACTAATTAAATCCAGATATTCCGTCCCAGCAGGAATACCCATGCTGTTTAAGTCTAACAACAATTCGCGCGCCAGCCTTAAACCCTTATTAATTTCAAAACTATCATCTAAATTGGGATCGTTAATAAGTCCTTTCCAACCCACTGTGGTACGCGGCTTTTCAAAGTACACACGCATAATAATAAGCAAGTCATCAGATAACTCATTTCTTAATTCCAATAAACGATTGGCATAATCACGTGCTGCAACCGGATCATGAATAGAACACGGACCAACAATAACCATCAAGCGGTCATCATCACCATGCAATACTTTTTGTATTTGTTCTCGAGCATGAAATACACAACTAGAGGAATCCTCAGTGACGGGAAACTCAGTAAGCACTTGTGTGGGCGGGCTTACTTCTTTCATTTCTATAATTCGTAAATCGTCAGTTTGGTATTTCATTTTTTATTTTCCTAATTAACTATTTGCAACAGCATCCTGAAACTGCTCAACAATGCCTTGCAGTGTATCAAATCTAACTTTCAATGAGGCTTTATTAGCGACCAGGCGCGAACTAATGTCGGCGATATGTTCAAGTGGCTGCAATCCATTTGCACGTAAAGTATTGCCGGTATCAACAAGGTCAACAATTAGGTCAGCTAACCCAGTGATGGGAGCCAATTCCATTGAACCATAAAGCTTAATTATTTCAACTTGCTTGCCTTGCTGGGCAAAATACTGTTTCGCAGAACGAACATATTTTGTCGCGATTTTTAGTCGACTACCAGCATGTGCCAATTCCGGCTTTCCAGCCACCATCAATTTACACTTACAAATGCCCAAATCCAGTAATTCGTATAACCCCTCACCCTGGGATTCCATCAAGGTATCCTTGCCGGCAATGCCCAGATCAGCAGCACCATATTGCACATACGTCGGCACGTCTGTGGCACGAATCACAACCACACGAACATTCGGGTTCTGTGTATCAATTAACAACTTTCTGGTCTTATCCAGATTTTCAAGTGGCGCCATACCCATATGCTCTAGCAGAGGGATAGTATCTTTTAGTATGCGCCCCTTAGAAATGGCTAATGTAATTTTGTTATCCATTGCTTGGCCTTATTAATTTGGCAATCGTTGTATATTGGCTCCCAGCTGCGAAAGCTTCTCTTCAATACATTCATATCCACGGTCAATATGGTAAATACGATCAACAATAGTGTCACCTTGGGCCGCTATTCCTGCCAAGATCAGACTTGCTGAAGCACGCAGATCTGTTGCCATCACAGGAGCTGCAGTAAGTTGGTCAATTCCAGTCACAACTGCAGTATTCCCTTCTACGGTAATATTTGCACCCATGCGCTGTAGCTCTTGCACATGCATGAACCGATTTTCAAATACGGTCTCCGTTATGGTGGCTGACCCTTCTGCAACAGCATTCAAAGCTGTGAACTGAGCTTGCATATCAGTAGGAAATGCAGGATAGGGAGAGGTCCTAATATTTACACTTTTGGGCTGATTCCCCTTCATATCCACTTGCACCCAGTCTTCACCGGTATCGATCAAAGCACCGCAGTCTTCAAGTTTTTGCAACACCGCGTCCAATGTTCTGGGTGCGGTATGAGTGACTTTAACGCAACCTTTAGAAATAGCCCCAGCAAGCAAAAATGTAGCCGTTTCTATTCTGTCTGGCAGTACTGAATAGTTACACCCTTCTAAACGTGAAACACCATGAATAGTTAAACAATCCGTACCTATGCCTTCAATCTTAGCTCCCATGGTCACTAAACAATGAGCCAAATCACTCACCTCGGGTTCTCTAGCAGCATTTTCAATAATCGTTGTTCCTTCTGCGAGTGCTGCTGCCATCATCAAATTCTCGGTGCCAGTGACAGTTACACAGTCCAATACAATGCGTGCACCCTTAAGTCGAGAAGCGGTTGCTTTTATGTAACCGCCCTCTACATCTATATTGGCACCTAATGCTCTTAAACCCTGAATGTGTAAATCTACCGGCCGAGTGCCAATTGCACAGCCACCAGGCAAAGACACTTCTGCCTCTCCAAAGCGCGCCACCAGCGGGCCCAGCACCAATATTGAAGCACGCATGGTTTTTACTAAATCATAGGGTGCCTTAAAGTGCTGAATCGTGCTGGCATCAGATTCGATATTCATGCGCTCATCAACTGTTAGCGCCACCCCCATCTCACCAAGCAGTCCCATGGTGGTAGTCACATCGAGTAAATGTGGAACATTGCCTATGGTCATCGGCGTGTCTGCCAGCAAGGAAGCAGCCAATATCGGCAACACCGCATTCTTTGAGCCTGATGCTCGAACTTTTCCCTTAAGTGGCGTGCCACCTGTGACTAATAATTTTTCCATGCTTACATAACCGAGAAACTGCGCTAATTTGAATGTTTAGAATAGCGCAGAAAAAATGAAATTAATTGGCTGGCTATCTTACCCTAAGATGAATAAAACAGCTTTTCCAGCTGATTATTCTCGATCAAGACTGTGAGTTTGTCAGAACTGCCATGCAGGCTGAATTGCTTATTTCTAAAATTTGCCCAACGTGCCCAGGCAACCAGTAACGCCAGGCCACCGCTATCGACTTGTACAACATTACTGACATCAATACTAATCGCCTCTGCCTCAATCGGGGGAAATATTTTTCGCGACTGTGCCCACAATTCAGGGGCGGTCGACATGGTTAGATCACTACCAATACGAAAATTGCCGTTGCCTAAGCTTTGCAGTTCAACCATAAAATTTTTTACAAATTAATGTTTATGCCGCCTTAGCATTAGTATTTGCGAGACGCTCAATAAGTGCATCTAACGAAGTTTCACTGATTTCCTGGGAAAAGCTGGTACGGAAATTTTTAATTAGACTTAAACCATCAACGACTAAATCAAACACTTTCCAGTCACCATCTTTTCTTCTAAAAACGTAGTCAACTTGCAAAGGTGTGCCAGAACCTAAATCCAGATGTGATTTTACCCGGTGGCGTTTACCTTTTTGCTCGCCTTGGGGAGGAAATACTTTTACTTTGGCATGGCCATAATCAGCAACTGATTTTGCATAAGTACGAATTAGCATTGATTTAAATTCACCAATGAACTGACTTCTCTGTTCTTCACTTGCAGTTTTCCAGTGCTTACCAAGAATTAGCTTGCCCATGGACTGCAAGTCAATCACTGGCAATATCAAATCATCGATCACCTGGTTAACATAACCATCTTCATTTTTAATTCTGTCTGACTGCTCATTAATTACCGTCAGCAGTTCAGCAGATGTCTGCTCAACAATTTGCTCAGGTGTTCTTTCATCAGCACTGACCCACGGAGTAAAGCCATATAGCGTTATTATTAATATTGTGATTAGTTTATTCATGATCATTCCCTATAGATTTAACTGGTGCTTGCATTTGAAATAAATTTACTAATAATTTCTTCCAATACAACTGCTGACTGAGTGAATTCTATTTCGTCACCGTCCGTTAGAGTGTCATCTTCAGCGCCAGGTTCCAATGCAATGTACTGTTCCCCCAATAAACCTGCGGTATAAATACTCGCCGAAGTGTCTAGAGTGAAGTAATCATGATCCTTATCTACTTTTATAGTCACTTTAGCCTGCAAGCGCTCTTGATCAAAGACAATATCGCTCACTTGCCCCACTCGAACCCCTGACACAGTAATCGCAGACCTTACTTTTAGACCGCCAATATTCTCAAAATATGCGGTTAGATAATAGCCTTCTTTAGAGCTTAAAGAACCAAAATTACTGACATTCATCGCCAATACAAACAGCGCAGCACCACCCATGACTACAAACAACCCTACTGTAATTTCCATGAATCTTGTTGTCATAACTTTCTCTCTTGATAAATTTTAGATGTCTCCAAACATCAATGCCGTTAATACAAAGTCTAACCCCAGTACCGCCAGGGCCGAACGAACTACCGTTTTTGTAGTTGCGCGGCTGACACCTTCCGCTGTCGGTATCGCATCATAACCTTGATACAGTGCGATCCAATTGCATGCAATACCAAACACTATACTTTTTATTACTCCATTCACAATGTCTCCTGAAAAATCGACATTGGCTTGCATTTGTGACCAGTAAGAGCCGGAATCCACACCTAATAAGCCAACGCCTACAAAATACCCTCCAAAAATTCCCACCGCACTGAATATCGCGGCCAGTAATGGCATAGAAATGATCCCCGCCAGGAACCTCGGTGCAATAATCCTGCGAATCGGATCTACTGCCATCATTTCCATAGAGGCCAATTGTTCTGTCGTCTTCATAAGACCAATCTCGGCAGTCAAAGCTGAGCCGGCTCGACCCGCATACAGCAAGCCAGTAACAACCGGACCTAATTCGCGCACCAGGGACAAGGCAACGAAAATACCCAACGACTCTTCAGCATTGAATTTGGCAAAATTTACATAACCCTGAAGACCCAATACCATGCCTACAAACAGGCCTGAAACTGCAATAATAACTATTGATAAAACGCCAACTGAGTATATTTCACGCAAAGTCAGCCGGAATCGAATCAGCGCAATACCTGTACCACGCACTACCGCAACAAAGAACATAGCGGCTCGGCCCATGGATTCAAATCCACGTAAAGACTTTTTGCCGACGTTTTGTAGCCAATCAAACATAGTTAACGCCCTGCCAGCAAATCTTGAATGTATTCAGGCGCAGGATAATGAAAAGGTGCTGGCCCATCCGGATAACCATTTAAGAACTGTTGTACCCATTCGGAACTGCTCTTACGCAAACTGGCAGGCGTTCCTGATTCGACAATTTCACCATCTGAAATAACATAAATATAATCTGCAATAGATAATGTTTCTTCCACATCGTGAGACACAATCACACTGGTCAGCCCCAGTACATTATTGAGCTGTTTAATGAGCGTCACGATAGTACCCTTAGTAATCGGATCTAAACCAGTAAACGGCTCATCGTACATTATCATCATAGGGTCTAGAACAATGGCTCTGGCCAGTGCCACTCTGCGCGCCATGCCTCCAGACAATTGACTTGGCATAAGTTTTCTCGCACCGCGCAAGCCCACGGCTTCCAGTTTCATTAATACCAGATCACGCAGGATTTGTTCAGGTAATTTAGTGTGCTCACGCAATGGAAAAGCTACGTTCTCGAACACGTTTAAGTCGGTTAAAAGTGCGCCACTTTGAAAAAGCATACCCATGCGCTTCCTTAACTCAAATAGAGAAGCGCGACTTATCGCATTAACATCTTGTCCTTGAATATAGACCTTGCCATCGGATGGTTTGAGTTGACCACCAATTAATTTCAGCAACGTCGTTTTGCCTGTGCCACTGGGACCCATGAAACCAGTCACTTGGCCGCGACGAATATCTAAGCTGAGTCCTTTAAAGATGGGTCGCTCACCGCGTGAGAAATACAGATCGCGAATTTCTACAAGGGGTTCGGAACTAATATGTATATCGGTGTCAGTCATGGCAAATTTTTCAAACCGCAATCATACGTGGTCTATAAGTATTAGTGAATATGACTATTTATTCATCATAATGTGGTCGGCTGTCCCTGGATTGTCCATATAGGCAAAATCAAAACATGTATAATCGCTTCTTTCTCAAAGAAATACCCTATGACTACGATTATTGTTGGACTCCTATTTGGATTCGCATTATTAATTTGGAGTGCTGATCGCTTTGTCATAGGAGCAGTCGGCCTCGCTCACAACTTTAATATTTCTCCTATTGTTATTGGCGTAGTGGTTATTGGTTTTGGTACTTCAGCGCCCGAGCTGTTAATTTCAGGCGTATCCGCCTGGCAAGGTAACAGCGGCCTGGCTATTGGTAACGCCATTGGATCAAACATCACAAATATCACTCTCATTCTTGGTGTGACTGCCTTACTCACACCTATTCTTGTTGCTCGTCAGACGTTGCTACGCGAATTTCCTGCATTATTCATCGCGACAGGAATTACACTGTTGCTGCTTAAAGATTTGCAACTGTCTCTAATGGATGCACTGATACTTATAGCAACCTTAATAATTGTGATTACCTACTTAGCAACTCACTCCAGCAACCAGGAAGAACAAGAATGTGAACAATACTGTAGCCTTGCGATGTCAATCGTTTGGACCGTAATAGGGCTAGTATTATTACTTATTAGTTCAAATATTCTAGTTGACTCCAGTGTAAAACTTGCGCAGTTTTTTGGAATTTCCGATTTAGTGATTGGCTTAACTATTGTTGCCATTGGAACAAGTCTTCCTGAATTAGCCGCTTCAGTTACTGGGGCTTTGAAACATCATACCGATCTGGCAATTGGCAATGTCGTTGGCTCAAACATATTTAATACCCTGGGTGTGATTGGCGTACCCGGATTAATACATACTTACAGTATTCCAAACGAAGTGCTCACACGCGACTTGCCCATTATGGTTGGGCTAACATTATTATTACTTGCATTAGCTTATTTCACACATAAAGGAAATGGCATGCATCGGCTATCTGGTTTAGTACTACTTATGTGTTTTGTTGGTTTCCAAGTAACATTATATGTGCAAAATGTTGCATGACCACAATGAAGACATTAGATAAGCAAAAAATAATTCAGCTAGCACAGGCAGTTATCAAAGAAGAAGCCCATGCTGTGCTGGATTTATCCAGCCGCATCGACGAGGATTTTGTTACTGCCTGTGAGTATCTATTAACGACTTCAGGCCGTATTGTTGTGCTTGGAATCGGCAAGTCGGGACACATAGGGCGCAAGATTGCGGCAACACTTGCAAGCACTGGCAGTCCGGCTTTTTTCATCAGCGCTGCTGAAGCCGCGCATGGCGATATGGGTATGATAGACAAACAAGATGTCGCCATCTTGTTATCCAACTCAGGTCAATCAGATGAATTAGTCTCTTTACTACCGCCACTTAAAAGACTGGGTATTCGATTAATTGCACTCACCGGAAACAAGCAATCTAGTTTAGCCACTAATGCTGATATTACTCTGGACGTTTCTGTGACTAATGAAGCTTGTCCTTTGGGTTTAGCACCAACTACAAGTACTACCGCGATGCTTGCCATGGGAGATGCATTAGCCATCGCCTTACTCGATGCGAGAGGCTTTAATGAAAGTGATTTTGCCCGCTCCCACCCTGCCGGACGCCTGGGCAAACGTCTTTTAGTTAAAGTCGCCGACATTATGCATCAAGGCGAAGAAATACCTCAGGTCGCAGAGAATATGAGTCTCAAACAAGGTTTACTGGAAATGACTAGCAAAGGCCTAGGCATGACGGTAGTAATCGATGCAAGTCATCAAATTCTAGGTATATTTACCGATGGAGATTTGCGCCGTGTATTAGATGAAGACATTGATCTACACAAAACAATGATCAAAGATGTCATGACACATGACTGCCACACAGCCAGCGAGGAGCAACTTGCAGCAGAAATACTAGAAGTTATGCAAACATTACGCATTAACTCTATTCCGGTCGCGGATAAAGACAATAAGCTAATTGGCGCACTAAATATGCACGACCTGTTGAATGCAGGCGTGATTTAAATAAATATCAGCACATGGATATCAAATCTCTTAATAAATTAGCCCGCGATATTCAATTAGTTGTATTTGATGTCGACGGCGTGTTCACTGATGGCACTATTTCAATTAATCACTTTGGCGAAGAAACCAAGTCTTTTAATGTACGCGATGGTCACGGTGTGCGCATGCTTATGCATTATGGTGTCGATGTCGCCGTGATATCAGGACGCGAGTCCAAAGCCGTTAATGTACGCATGCAGGAATTAGGTGTCCCCACTATTATGCAGGGACATATTGATAAACGCATTGCACTGACGGAATTAATTAATAATTCAGCTTTACAAAGCCAACAAGTCGCTTTTGTTGGCGACGACATTATAGATGTGCCGGCCATGCAGATGGCGGGCTTATCATTTGCGGTAGCAGATGCACATCCTTGGGTGATTAGCCATGCAAGCCATACCACTGCCGCACGCGGTGGTCATGGCGCAGTAAGGGAAGTATGTGAACTGATTATGGATGCTAAAGGTCTATTAGAAAAAGCGCTCAATCATAATGTGCAATGATTAAACCACTATTAATACTGTTATTGTTTAGTTTAACGATTACGATAATCGGTCGTTATTTACTTTCTGTGGAAAAGGAATACACCAAGCAGTTACTCAGCAATCCGCAACAACTTTACTATTCACATCAATTTAAAAACTTTTCTTTAACTAACACAAACACTCATGGCGAAGCTCAGTCAATCATCTATTCACCATCCACCCGCATGCTGACTGAGGAACAAAAATCCTTAATGGATGATCCAAAAATCATCATGTACCGTGAGCAAGAGCCTCCTATTGAAATTACTTCAAATCATGCACAAATTTTTCATAATGAGCATCTGACATCGTTGCAAGATAACGTTAGGGTTACAATGCCTGGTGAAAATAAAAATAATATCATTATGACGACTGAGCAACTGACACTCGATAATCGTACCCAGACTGCCAAAACTGATTTACCGGCTACCATTCTTCACGGAAAAGGTAATATGCAAGGGACTGGTTTAGAATTCAATCCGCACACCAAACAAATAAAATTTTTAAACAAAGTACGTGGTATTTATGAATAGTAAAACACTTTTGTTGTTTGCACTCTTGGTTGGCTTGAATACATTCAGCAATGTGCACGCACGCTCAGACGATAGCGAAAAGCCGATTCATATCACTGCTGATACTGCTGAACTAAACGATAAAACTGGTGTAAGTATTTATCGCGGCGATGTAGAGATGGTGCAAGGCACGACAATCCTAACCGGTGACATCATTACGGTTTATACCAAAGATGGGCAAGTGACGAAAATGATCTCTGTGGGCAATCTTGCCACCTACCAGGAAACAACAGATGATGGCGACATTGTGTATGCAGAATCCGAAGAAATGATTCATAACAGTGCAGAAAAGAAAATCGAGCTATTCAGAAAAGGCAAAATTACCCAAGTAGGCAATGTCATCAGAAGTGATTACATCCTGTACTTGACCGAAGAAGGCCTGATCGATACCGGCACTAAAAAAGACCGCATTAAAATTGTTATTCAACCTCAATCAAACATATTTGAAGAAACCAGTGAA
>Ga0207422_1003072_pt1 | contig 18295 bp, 17 predicted proteins | sample MarCyaLeptolynsp_FD_187757 | JGI IMG/M metagenome (GOLD analysis project Ga0207422, IMG submission 187757) | Marine cyanobacterial communities from Panama - species 1 Leptolyngbya sp. (SPAdes) | ecosystem: Environmental > Aquatic > Marine > Unclassified | place: Panama: Panama City | collected...
AGGGGGCGCTTTAGGTCCGGCAAGTGCTTTGCAGGGCAAAGTGGCCGGTATGAAAGCCATAGGCCGTGCCACAGGCAGAGCTGTTCAAGAGACAGCCTCCAAAATCAAATCCCGCTATACTGGCCCCTCCCGCAATCGCTTTGAGGTCGCAAGATTGTCGGGCAATCTGGCCACAAAACAACCTCCGAAAACACCCCGTTCAGGCAAGTCACAGACCGCTGGGGAGCAATTTACCACAAAACAAAACACCAATGCCGGCATGGCCATTCGCCAGTCTTTACAAGACGGCGGGCGCAAAGTGGGCCAAGGCGCTTTTATCAGTGGATCTGCATCACAATCGCCCATTACCCCGGATGGCACAAAATATATAAGGAATGAAGAAGAATGACAGACATGATCAATGAGCCGGGATTTTCAACCCGCCCCGCAGAGGGGCCCGTGACCCCTTATCAAAAAGCTGCGCAAGTGTGGGATGAGCGGATTGGTTCTGCTCGCCTTCAGGCCAGAAACTGGCGGTTAATGGCCTTTGGGCTGATTTTTATTGTCATGATCCTGTCATTGATGTTGGCCAAAATCGCCAGCCAGGCAACGGTGCAGCCTTATATTGTCAAGGTGGCGGAGCGGGGAAATGTCATGGCTGTTGAGTCCGTGGTGGCCGGGGAGATGAAACTCGATGAGGCCATGATCCGCTATTTCTTGAGTGAAGTGGTGATAAATATGCGCAGCCTGCCCCTTGATCCGGTGGTGGCCAAAAACAATTGGCTCACGGTTTACAGCTTTTTATCTGTAGAAGCCCAGACCCGTATGAATGAGATCGCGCAAACGGATGATCCTTTTGCGGACCTGGGGGAAAGAACCCGGTCTATTCATATGGAGAGCATGGTGTCTTTATCAGATAATACGCGGCAAATCCGTTGGTCTGAAAGTACCTTTGCTGCCAACGGTGCCTTCATCAGCAGAGAAGATTACACAGGTGTCTTCACATATGGTCTGGAGCCGCCAAAGACGGCGGCGCGTTTGCAGTTAAATCCGCTGGGTCTGGTGATTACTCATTTTGATATTGGAAAGGATGCTGAATAATGAAAAAAATATATATTACCGTTTATCTTCTGATCGGCACCTCTAGTCCGCTTTACGGACAAGACGCCTTGCAGACAGAGATCAATACCCTCAAAACCATTGGTGAAGAACGCCGGTCCGCAAAATGGTTTAAGCAGGCTGAAGCCGCTAAATCTGAAATTCGTGCGGCCCTGAGCAAATCCCGTAAAGCCCCTGAAGGCGCTCATCACGAAGGCTATGTGACGAAATATTTCTATGTGGAAGGAGATATGTTTGTCATTTACACTAAACCGTTGACGGTCACGGATATTGTCCTGCAACCTGGCGAGCAGATCACCGGTGAAGTCCACATTGGGGATAATGCCCGTTGGCAACTGGCTATGGGCGCTACGGGTGAAGGAGATCATCAAAGACAGCATATTTATATTAAGCCCACTCAATCCAGGCTATTGACCAATCTGATTATTCCCACCAATCGCCGCACCTATATGATTGAACTGACCTCTACCAAATCTTTTTATATGCCGTCAGTTTCCTGGAATTATCAGACCGGGATTGCGGGTTTAAAACCGCCTGTTCAAAAGAAAACGGAGATTGCCCAACCTCTGATCACTGTTGATCCGGCAAAACTTTATTTTGGCTATTCCATGAGCAATCGTCATCGCAAACGTTCCTGGGCCCCGATGCGTATTTTTGATGATGGTCAGAAAACCTATGTGCTGTTCAAAGACAGCATGAAAAACCGTGATATGCCGGTTTTGTATCATAAGACAGAATCCGGTGATCTGGCCCTGGTGAACTTCCGGGTCAATATGCCTTATTTTGTCGTGGATGGATTGATGAACGAAATTGTCCTCAAACTTGGCCATAAATCCAAAGATGAAATCCGTATCACGCGGGACAGTGATGTTTAGGGGGATAGCATGAGTGATCCGAAAGAACATGAAGCCGACTTTTCTAGCGAGCCAGAACAACAACCAGAACAGAATTTTGAGATTAAGGCTACAGAGCCAAAACCAAAATCCGTCAATCGGAAACTTGTTTATGGTCTTGGTGGCCTGGGAGGAGTACTGGCCATAGGGGTTGTTCTGGCCAGTATTGGTAAACAGCAATCCATCAATGAGGCCATGAAAGCTGAAGACAAAAAAGTTCATATATCGGATACACAGACCTTGCCTGCCAGTGGCGCGGGTTTACCGGACAGTTATGATCAGATGCGGATTTATAATCGCCAGAAAGAATTAGAAGAAGCGGCCAAAAAAGGACCTTTAGAGAATACGGTTACGTTGCCCCAGAGTTTATCACAGAGTTTACCCAAAAGTTTACAAGGCCCACCTGAGCAACAACCCACGAGTACACAGGCTTCTTATGATCAGAATGACCCTCGTCTCATGGCAGCCCGGCAAGCGGCCATGCAACGTTTGAATGCCAGGACGGCGGCCATGGGCGGCTCGTCGGCCATTCGGCCAACCTCTCAGGCTGTTTTATCCAGATCAAAAACATCTGATCTGCAAAACATCCAAAACCCTCAAACAAATTTAACCATACCTGTTCCACAGATGGCCTTCCCGCCCGATGAAACCCTGAGCGCCAATAACCAAGAGCAAAAACAAACCTATCTTGAGGAAACACGTCAGACACAGGTTTATCTTAATCAACCGCTGATCAAACCAGCATCCCCCTATCAGGTGATGGCCGGGAACATCATTCCCTCCACTCTGATCACGGGTTTAAACTCTGACTTGCCGGGTTTGTTGACGGCACAGGTGCGTCACAATGTCTATGACAGTGTGACCGGACGTCACTTATTAATCCCACAAGGCACACGCATTATCGGTGAATATTCCTCTGCGGTGACATATGGGCAGGATCGGGCTCTCGTGGTTTGGAATAGATTGATTTACCCTAATGGCAGGTCCATTGTCCTTGAAGGTATGCCCGGGGTGGACCTGTCCGGGTTTGCGGGTTTTAAAGATAAGGTGGATCATCACTTCTGGCGCATGTTAAAAGCCGCCTTTTTGGGGGCTGTGGTGGCTACAGTGGCGGACGCAGCGGAAGATGACGGTGATAGCCTGTCTGATAATCTGCTGGGCGGGACAGCCCAGACGGCCGACCAAACTATTCAGCGGATTATTCAAAAACAATTGAATGTTCAGCCGACCATCAAGATCAGGCCTGGTTATCGATTTAATATTGTTGTGCTGGCGGATATGATTTTGCAACCATATGATCCTCAACTGGCAACAATGGTTGAAGCGGCAAGGTAATGGACCTGAGACAAATCACCCTTGATCAGTTCCTCTGTCGACCGGATCATCTTCAGCTAGCCCCTTCGATAGCTGAGCCTGTTGACTATGACATTTTCCATGACTTCCGAGGCACACATCACGGTGATCTGCCAGACAGTAACCTGTCGCTACATTGGTTTGGGGGGAGTGAGGAGAATGTGATGCTGCTGGATGGGCAAGATGTTGTCGGGGTTTATTGTGGTGAGTGGTTATCGATCATGAGAAGTCACCGGGGTAGGTGTTTGTCAGTGCCGCTCATTTTGGCGGCTATAGAGCATCGTCCAATGCCTGCTGAACGCAAGGTCACAGAAGCAGGCCTCAAGGCGCTTGAGAAAGCCTGGCGGGTAGGTAATGGTCTGGAGCCTAATCCCTGGCCTTTGGATGCATTCTGATGACGATCAGATGAAATATGGTTTCCGCATTTTGGTTAATTTTTGCTTAGGAACCAAGTCGTGATTTTATGTATCTTTCTCCTCAGGCAATAAAGCTGTTTTGTGTGCTTGAAGTGCACTTGTTTTCTGTTGAGCTGATGTCAATTTAGGCGGTTACGCCAAGAACAAACTCTTTTTTCCCTTTGGCAAGCCAATTCCTCGCGCGTTTAAAGCCTTCAAAAAAGGGCTGGCACTTGTCGTTTTTGCCCGCCTGTCACAGAGCCATCATCAACATGAAAACAGGAGACACAAAATGTCAAATACAACAATTAAAACACCAGATTTTATTGCTTATAAAGTCCAAGAAGGTGGCGATAATAAAAACCACTGGAACCGCATTGGGGCTGCCTGGAAACACGCAGATGAGGAAGGTCTCAATATTGTTCTGCACGCAGTACCGCTCTCAGGAAAGATTACTCTTCGGACCCCTAAAGATAAAACGCCAGAATAAACTTTGCCAGGAAGTCACAGGTTTAGGTCTGTGACTTCTTTTTTGTTTTCTTTGCAGAAGATCAAAGGTGAGGCGATCAAAGGTGGTTTTCGTAGTCCATGGCAATACCCAACACACGGATAATACGGACCTCTTCGCTGGTCGTGCGATAGACGACCAAATGGCGCTTGACGGGGAGTTTTCTTAGTCCCTTGCTGATATGATCACAGGAGGTGCCAACGTCAGGATTGCGCGCAATCATTTGGAAACCCGTTTCAAGATCATCCAGATATTGGTCGGCTATTTTTATGCCCCAATTCTCATATGAATAGAGCCAGATTTCTTTCAGGTCAGATCTGGCTTTTTTCTGTCTTGTGATATTCAACATTTTAGTCGATTAAACCGGCGGCTTTTCTGGCTTCTAATTTTATGTCTTCCATATTGTGAAGGCCGTCATCACCGCTGAAGTCGCCTTCTTGTACTGCTGCCCGAAAAGCTTGGATTTTCAAGGCCTGATATTCTTCATCGGACATGACGATGGCGACATTCTTGCCGTGTTTGGTCACGGCCACAGGTTGCGCTTGGGCTTTCATAATCAAATCCCCGAAGGATTGTTGAGCATCGGTGGCGGTCATCGTGCGCATAATCATTGCCTTTGTATAGAGTGATTAGTTTTATCTATTTTACATGTTTTATGTATTTTTACAAGTTTTTGTAGTTATTTGCTGAGTGGAAACAGCTTTTGTAAAGATATGAACTTGGGGCCAGCCCCGAGCAACATTCCAGAAAACCTTGAATATAATATTGATTATGAACGCATGGCCGTGACTTGGAAATCAATGATATTTTGGCTTTAGAAATGACTGCAGAAGAAGTGCATATTTTTTGGAATCACTAAGATGACGTGAGGTGTCGGCTAATCCAGTCCGCCAGTTCTGTCTCTGATATGTCACCCGCCGCCAGTTTCAGGAAGGTGTGATATTTATCGTCCTGAGAAGCATTGATGTCAGTACCATTCAGCTTTAGGAATAACCGACACGCCACAAAGGCGGTACGTTTATTGCCATCCACAAAAGGATGATTGCGCGCAATGCCATAAGCATATGAAGCTGCAATCTGGGCAAGATCCGGTTTGGGATCATTGTAATGATATAAATTCTTGGGCTTATTGAGGGCAGACTCCAAAAGACCCGCATCACGTATACCATCACCGCCGCCATGCTCAGCCAGTTGGCGACGATGAATGGCGATCACGACATCGTCTCTAATCCATAGTGGTTCATTTGTTGATTGATCGGGCATTTATATTATTTTGCCAGTTCTTTGAGAACATTGCGATCTTCCTTCATGATTTCTCTGGCCAAATCCATTTGTTTGGCGAATTCGGGATCATATGGCGTAAATTCAATACCGTTCGGGGTTTCAACAGCAAAGAGCGTATCACCCTTCTGGACACGTAATTTTGCAAGTATTTCCTTTGAAAGTATAATACCCGTAGAATTGCCAACAGTTGTTACTTTTACTTCAGACATAACTTTCTCCTTAGAACTAGATTATAACATATGTTATAATTGGCGGCAATTCTTCTTTTGAGGAGATCCAGATTTTACTTATTTTAATAAAACCTCGAAAGCACCCTACAAAATGCGACTTTTGGGAGTAAGGTTTGTATAGTTTATTTTTTGTCTCCTGCTTTACTGTAAGGCGATGCTAGCAAGCAAATCTGTTGTTTTGGCGAGCGCATCTTTATTTTCGATTTTACGGATGGCGGCTAATAGTTTGATTTCATTGCGACTAAGCGGGAGCATGTCAGGTTGACTGTCAACTTGAATACCCAATAGATAACGCACATCAATATCTAATATCTCTGATATTTTGACAATACGCGAGGCAGAAATTCGATTTGTTCCCTTTTCAAATTTCTGGATTTGTTGAAAAGTTACGCCAAGATGTGTGCCAAGATCAGATTGGCTCATTTTTGCCAGCTCACGAGCTACTCTTAGTCTTGCGCCAAACTGCGCTTCAACCTTCGGATCCAGGTGCCTTTGGCTGTTTTTTCGTGTGCTAATTTTCTTGGACATGTATGTTCCCCTTTATGTGAGTATGGGGAACCGTCCCTGGTGGGAGCGGGTGTTCTCAACCGCGACTAGCGTTACGGCACACCTTATTACCCACACCCGGCGGACCAGGTGTGACCTATTCGATGCCACCCGGTCCCATAAGATAAATCTGGGACAGGATGCTAGTCTTAGGGGGTTGAGAAGTCCCCAAACTGAATATGTCAGTTCATTGCAATTTTTAACCGAAATTGTAGAAACAGGCAAGGTTCTTCCGCGACGAAGAAGTCATCAAAGCAAGATATGGCTATGGATCTATTTCTTATAAAACCGGTTTTCTGCGGTGCGTTTAAGCATATCCGGTCGCCTAAAATAAATCGGACGGGAGCATCTGAGTGGTGGATTGCCAACAGTAAAAATCAAGGCTTCATCCTGACGCATTTGTTTGATCTCGTCGGGTGTAATCAGGGGCACCTTGGTGATAGACCTGCTGGAAGAATAGCTGTCTGGCCCAAACAAGCCCAACAGACCAGAGCGGGTAGATGAAGAGTGGTGCCGCGTATAGCCGGTATAATCCCCACATTCTTCTGAGAGCTCACGGGCGGTTCTGTTATCCTGAATGGCACTATAAATGCGATAGGCCGCACTTTCAAAAAAGGCTTGCCGTCCTTCTTCCCCATAATTATCAACAATCTGTCCCACAGATTGATAAAGAAGAGCCAGACAAATCCCATATTTGCGGCCCACATCGCGGGCCTTTAAGATCGGCTGAAACCCCCGACCCAACTGAAAAGCTTCATCAATGAGCACCATGGTGCGTTTATCAAAATGACCATCAGACTGCATCAGACTATTCAGAAAAGCCGCCATGATGATCTTGCCTATAGCCGGTGTGGCCAAAAGACTTTCAAGGGGCACATTGATGAAAATATCTGTTTTGCCCTTGGCAAGATCATTCAAAGAGAAACGGTTACCAGAAACCAGTTTGCCAAATTTACCAACTTCCAAAAAAGCGGTCGCGGTTTGGGCTGTACCAACAATGCCAGAAAATTGTTCCGCCGCCAGATCAAAAAAGGTGATGGCTAGGGAGGCGGCGAGAGGACTTTCAGAGGATTTTGAGACGGCCTCCAGATAATCGCGCAATCCCTGGCTGGATTGAGCGACTGTTTTACGCATCTCAGAAAGCGTCTTTTCGTCTCGATTGAGATGTTTATCAAAGAGAATATCTGCAAGAATGCAGCGCAGGAGACTTTCCGCACTTTCCGCAAAATATTTTCCAGACCCGCCAAGATGACCTGTGGGGCCAATGATCCAGCTTGCAATGACCCCAATATTCTCTTCCATGTCATCCGGTGAGTTCATCAGCCATTCCAGGGCATTAAAATTATTTTTATCTGCAAAATCCGGGTTTAGAGAAATCACCCGTTGGCCCCGTCTTTTGCGCTCTTGATGAACCAGAGGCCCAATCTCAATGGAAGGGTCAAAACAAATCAGGGGCCCATCCCATTCAAGGGCAGTGGGCACCGCAAAGCCCGTGGTCTTGAAGCCACCAGAGCCCACAAAAACCAACCCGTGACCAGACGCATCATTGGCATCAGAACGTAACAGTCTTTTCTTGCCCCCTTGTCCCCATGTGTGTTTTTGAGCAGGATTGAATTTAACACCGACAAGGTCTTTATCCTTGGAAGGGATATAGGCTTCACCAAGACAAATACCCCCTTTCTCAAACTGTAACTTTGCCTGTCTGAGAGACATGAATTTGGCATTGCCAAGTTCGCCGCGCGGACTTCTTTTTGCTTTACGTGAATCTGGAACGGGCAAGGCAAGGAGGATCAAAAACAGTCCTGAAATTGTTACAACAGAAAGCAATTGAAACAGCAGAACCCGATTGAATTTTGCAAAATTTGAATTGTCAAAAACAGGTGTTGTGGACCAGTTCAAAGCGTCAATCTGGATGAGGTGATTGTGGGTCGGAATGATCATGGCGGCTATGGCGATGAGCCATAAGAGCTGACGGGTGCGAAAAGGTATATGGATGATCCGGCGATTGAAAATCTCCACAAGGAGTGCCAGTAAAAAGGGGGCAGAATAATGCGCGGTGAACCACAAAGCCTGACCGATTCTGGGCGGAATAAAATCATGTAAAAAAGAGCGGTAAATAATCAGGCCAAACAGGACGGAAAAAGGGGCCAAAATAAGCGGCCAAAATTTGACGACGCGGTGACTAAAAGCCCGTTCAATCATAGCTCGATCACCGAGACATTTTCCACGCCTGCAATGGACCTGATATGGTCTACTTTGTCGCGGGTAAAAGAGCCTTCCCATTGTTTGGAAATCCGGTTCCAGCGCATCTTGGCAGCCTTGAGGTTTTTGGTTACTTCCTCATCAGGCTTATCGGAGAATTTAACGATGACACCTACCTTTTCCGGTGTTGCAGATGCTTGAATGCCCAATGAACGCCACTGCTCAAGCAAAGTGTCATTATCTGCAAGAGCCTCTTTTTGAGCAAACAACAACCCAATGATCACTTCATCATCCAGGTCAGCAAATCCTGCTTTGACAACCATACCCCCAAGCTGATATTTGCGATGATTTTCTGCTTTGCGTTGCTTCTCCTTTAGGGCGCGTTCTTTACGCTTGAGAGCTTCTTTCTTCTGCCGAAGTTTTTCCAGTTCATCCATCTTTGGAGCTCCCCCTTAAACTGAAATCATAAACGCCTATTCAAACAATAAATAAAACCTATGGTAGAGTTATTTCTCAGAGTCTGTCAAGGCCGTAAGCCGCCAAAGCGGGGAAAATCCGCCTTGATAAATAAATGAGAAAGAACCACAAAATGATAATCTTAAAAGTAGACACTGTTGGCAACGCAACACAGTAATAGACTTAATTGCCGAACGGCAATTAATCAGTCCCGCGCCGAGGCCGCAGGCCGAGGCAAGGGAATGCCTCCGCAGGAAAAGAGCCTATACGCAATATACAAACTCAGTTTGATGCTTTTCTTTTTTATTATTCCCGTATAAGGTGTATATCTATGGCGATACAGTTTGCACGTATGCGGATATTAACACGCTCCAAGGGTCACTGTGTGGTGCGCAGTGCCGCTTATAACGCACGCGCTTCTGCACAGTCCGAACTGACGGGCGAGAAATATTCTTTTTCTGACCGGGCTGATTTGGAACATCATGAAATCCTCTTGCCTGAGGGTGCCCCAGAGGACATGCAGGATTTTGAAACCTTCTGGAATAAAGCTCAGCAGGCCGAAAAACGTATCAATTCCCAGGAAGCAAAAGAGCTGCTTTTAGCTCTGCCTGCCAATCCTGAAATCACTGATGAAATGCGTCTGGAAATGGCACGAGGGTTTGTGCAGGAAAACTTCATTGTACATGGTGTTGGTGCTCAGCTGGATATCCATGGACCACATGAGGCGCCAGATAAGATGCCTAATAAGATGAAAGGACATGGCGAGGAGAATTATCATGCCCATGTCCTGATCACCACTCGACGCATTGGTCCGGGTGGCATGGCTGAAAAAGCTCGGGAATTGAATGGTCTGTTTGCCAAAGGTTATGTGATGGATGGAGAGAAATGGGGTGAGTTGTGGCGGGATTATCAGAATGAGTATTTTCTGCAAAAGGGTCTTGATGTTCGGGTGGATGATATCAGCTTGATCCCCATGGAACATATCGGCCCAGAACGCATGCGGACGGACGCTGATGTTGCTGCAATCAGGCGTAACAGAGCAGCGGCTGAATTGGCTTCAGAATTGATGACTGATCCAGAACGGATTTTAGAACATCTGACAGCGCAAAAATCCAGTTTTACTGTGGATGACCTAAATCGTTATATTGATAAGTTCCAGTTCGATGAAAAGACAGCAACGGAAATATTCAGGTCGGTAATTTATCATCCGGAAACTCTATACACCATCGATAAGAATGGCGAATTGGATGAGCGTTTTACAACTCTTACCGTACGCAGGGAAGAAGCTGAAGCGATGCAGCTCTCCAGGGCATTGCTTGCGGAACAAGATACCGCTTTGCCCTCTGTAAAGGCAGATTGGATCTCGCGCACTTATGGTCTTTCTGATGAACAGGCAGCTGCCATGGAGGCCGGGCTTTCAGGTAAGCGAATGACGGTTATTCGCGGCAAGGCGGGCACCGGTAAAAGTTACATGCTGGGGGCCATGAAAGACGGCCTGCAGAAGACTGGTCATGAGGTGATTGGTCTTGGGCCTACTAATATGGTTGCAAGTAGCCTGCGACAAGATGGTTTTGATCAGGCCTTTACGGTTCATTCTTTTTCGTTTCAGGAACAGCATGATCGCGTTCGTCTCAAACCCGGCACAAGGTTGATCGTTGATGAAGCAGCGATGCTGGACAGTCGGACCATGAAATCTTTTTTGGAAGCCGCTTATAAACACCGGGCAGCTGTGGTGCTGGTGGGGGATGATGGTCAACTTGCAGCAATTGAGCGGGGCGGTTTGTTTAGGGATATTGCCCATTTAGTTGGCGCTTCAGAAATTACTTCCGTTAGACGGCAAACAAAAGAGTGGGGTAAAGAAGCTACGGAGGCTCTTGCAAGGGGTGACGTGAATGGTGCAATAGGGGCTTATGACAACCGCGGATTTATCATCAAGAGTGATGATCTGGAAGCTAGCAAAAAGGCCCTGATTGAGAAATGGCAAACGGATTTTGATTTAGATACTGATGCCAGTCGATTTGTGTTTGCTTATCGAAACAAGGATGTGAATGACTTTAATCTGGCCATGCGTCAGCATTTGCAGGAAAGGGGGCATGTCGAGAGGGAAAATCACGCTTTTAATACCAAACATGGACGGTTTGATTTTAGTATTGGCGATCAGGTGGTCATGACGTCGACAGATAAACCGGCTGGCCTGATCAATGGTCAGAGCGGGCGCATCGTGGATATTAAAGGGTCGTTCATTACCCTGGATACGCATAATAATCTACGAACCTTTGATGCAAAACAGTTTGATGGTTTTAGGCATGGCTATGCGGGCACGATTTATAAAGGTCAGGGGCGCACAGTGGATCATGCTTATATCTATCACACACGTCATTGGGGACAGGCCAATGGTTATGTGGCGCTGTCCCGTCATAAGACGGATGCACACTTGTTTGTGGCAGGGCAGTTTAAAGATATGGATAAGTTGGCAAAGAGTCTGAAACGGGATGATGGTAAGGTCTCCAGTTTGGCGCTGGAGCTTGCGGATAAGAAAAGTAGGAAGACTGATCTAGGTCGGATGTTTGAAGCGGGGCGGAAAGTAAGAAACACTGAAGGATTTGATCCTTTGGCTCTGAACGAGTCTTTGGAAGAGACTATTGCTGACCTGAAACAATATCGACGTGTTGACCCACGTGCTTATGCTTTTGTGGATTACCAAGCGGATGTTTTGGCGGTAGAGATTGATAACAATTCTGAAGCGGCCCAAGTTGCTAAAAAACGTGGTTTAGCACGGCAAATTGGACAGAGATTGATGTCGGCCAGAAGTACGATCCGCAGTTTAACACAATCAGGGCGTTTTATGGTGAGAGCGGCAAGGGTGTTAGGTAGTAGTATGTAGAACAAGCCTTGTAAAAGTACAGAATTTGCGTTGCACAGGCATAATAGGGGCAGGATCACTTTAGCACCTGCGGAATCAGTGTGAGTGAGATTATTGATCAAGTTTGTACGAGTATCTATGCGCTTGTCTCAATGATGTCATACTTTCAAAGCTTTAAAAACGGTACTTGGTATCGATTTGTGAAAGCCAGGCACTGTACGTGCACTTTATTTACGAGAATTAAAACCATTTAATTCCAATAATATAGGATGTGATCATCATATTGTTAACCTGAAGGTCGTAGGTTCAAATCCTACCCCCGCAACCAAAAATGATGAAACCCGGCACCCAGCCAGGTTTTGTCGTTTTTAGAGGCGGGAAGTACGGGATTTTAACATGGCACATCATCATAAATGTATAGAGCTGAAAATCATTTGCTATGATTCCAATAATATTATTCAGAAAATGATTCATATTTTTTATTTGTGAAACAGGAATGAGCCAAGAAGTTTAATCTATGATAAATCTTATATTAGGCTATCCATATGGTTTTTGTTATAGTAACAAGTGAAACCTTAATTGATTCTTTCAGTATAATTTTGCAAAAATGTTCAGAAGTAAAAAAAATACGAAACGGCATGACAGCGCATCAGAAGCGGCGCTTATGGCGGGGTATGCTCGTGATTATGGATCTGCTTTGAAGCGTTTTTTTTATCGGCGAGGCGTTGCTCGCGACGTATGCGAAGATTTGGTTCAGGATGTTTATGTGCGATTGGCTAAGCGGGTAAAAAAAACCAAGATTGAAAAACCTGAAGCCTATCTGATGATTACGGCATCTAGTGTCTGGAAGGATTTTTTAAGGAAGAAACAGTCTCATTGTGTAGATTCTCATGTAGAATATGATGATTTACGGGATTCTCCTGAAGTTTTTTCGCCAGAGCGCGTCTTACAGGGTAAGGAGACTGTAAAAAAGATGATCGACGCTCTGCAAGCATTACCAAAAGACACAAGAAACGCCTATCTTTTGTGTCGCGTCAATGGTTTCAAGCGGGCAGTAGTGGCAGAACGTCTTGGTATTTCCATTAGCGCCGTTGATCGTCACTTGATGACAGCAACAGTTCATGTAGCTAAAGAAATTGGCAAAGAGAAATGAAATTTCGTGAAGACAAAATAAATGATCAGGTTTACGCAGAAGCATATGATTGGCTTCAGCGATTAAATGCGCTGGATTGTTCGCACGAAACACGCATTGAATTTGATGTATGGAAAAATATACATCCTGATCATGAGATGGCCTTTTCTCTTTTGGAAGAAAGCGAAGCTATGCTTGAACTTCATCGTGATGATCCGGAGCTTCAGGCAATGGCTGATATTGCTTATGAAGAAACGGAGACAAAAAAATCTTCTGGTCAGGCTATTCTATTTGTGTGGAAAAAGCCTGCTGTCTGGATAGGTGCGGCGGCTTGCTTACTCTTGGCGGTGTTGATATCTCAAATGCCGGTCATGTTTTCTGATGATGAATTAGCAAATCAAATTGCAGCGGATAGCATTGCGACAGAATTTTATGAGACCGCAATAGGTGAACGTTCGACAGTGTCATTGCCTGACGGTTCGCAGGTTGTTCTGAATACTAATTCAAAAATGCAAGTTTCTTTTTCTGAGTATGTTCGGGAAATTCGTTTAGTCGAGGGGCAGGGTTATTTTGACGTCGCCAAGGATGTGAATAGGCCTTTTATCGTAAAGGTAGGTGACAAACGTGTTGTGGCCTTGGGGACAGCCTTTGATATTCGATATGATCGTGAGGATCGTTTTGAAGTAACCTTGATTGAAGGCAGTGTTGATGTTTCTGTTGATGCGGATACAACGTCATCGGGGCCAGCAAAGGAAACATCTTTACCTGAAAAAGAAAAAATAAGGTTACAACCGGGTGAGCGCCTTGTTGCCGTTCGAGATATTTCTCTCGACGTTCAGAATGTAAACACCACAGAAATTACAAGTTGGCGCTCAGGGAAGGTTGTTTTTCGCGATAAATTATTATCTGAGGTGATCTCGGAAATGAATCGCTATAGCTTGCAAAGGCTTGTACTTGATGATGATCCACGTCTGATCAAGATGCGTGTCAGTGGGGCATTTACCATAGGACAGGTTTCTTCATTTGTGTCCGCTCTGGAAACCATGCATGGCCTTGAAGCCCGGCGTATTGGTGAAAATGAGTTATCCTTACACTGGCAGAATTAAAATAATTTGAAACTTTTTTTATTTTTTTTGAGAACATTTTTATTATCTCGCGTCTCCCGTTTTATGAGGCTTGTTTGAAACAAGTTTTCATAGGCATTTTATAAAACCCTAGGGAGTGAATAATGTATTCAAGAAAATTAAGGTCAGTTCTATTAGCAGGCAGCATTTTAGCCTCTTCATTCGGCAGTTTTGCCCTTGCTGATCAAAATGCGGCTAAGGAATTCAGAATTGCAGCTCAGGATCTTGGCAGTGCATTGACAGAATTCAGTGTGCAGGCAAACCTGGATGTCTTTTTTGTTGATGAAGCCGTATCTGGAAAAAGAACAAAAGGATTATCAGGCAGCTTTACCACACAGGAAGCGATCAATAAATTGCTTCAGGACTCAGGTATTCCACATCGGATCGATGAAAAAGGAACATTGCTGGTCGGGAAAACCGTTGGAAAAAAGTCCGACTTGGGAAACATCAGCAATCGGAGTTATGCGCAGGCTCAGACTGCAAATGACTCACAAGGCTCTGTTCAGCCAAGTGCTCCTGAAACTTCCGATGTCCGTGAAGAGGAACAAGAAGAGTTTCTTCTGGAAAATGTGATCGTTACCGGTACACGTATCCGCGGGGTAGAGGCCGTAAACCCATCTGTCTCTTTTGATCGGGAAGATTTTCAAAAAGCAGGCTTTAATAGTCTCAGTGATTTTCTCCAGGCCTTGCCGCAAAATCTTGGCGAGATTTCATCCACGGGTGCTTTTTCCACGGGTGCTTCCCGTATTGCAAACTCTAATGGTGATGCTTCGACGGCGATCTCCTTGCGGGGACTTGGACCTGAATCGACACTCAGCCTCTTGAATGGCCGACGTTTTCCTGGAGCCATTGGCGGGCGCGTGTTTGATGTGGGTGCCATTCCTGTATCTGTGATCGAAAATGTTGAGGTTCTGACTGGTGGTGCATCGGCGATTTATGGTTCCGATGCGGTTGCCGGCGTCGTGAACCTGAAAACACGTACATCATTCGATGGCATTGAAGCTCAGGTCTATCGTGGATTGGCCAAAAACGGTGGCGATCGCACGCAAGCAAGTATTGTTGCGGGTCAAGAATATGATAATGCTGGTTTTGTCATCGCCTATGATTTTCAGGATGTGCAAAGTCTTGATGCCACGGATGCTGGCGTTGCTGGTCCTGGACAAGCCACTTTTGGCATTCAGACACCAACGCCTGGTGAAACACTCTTGATACCGGAAAGTGAACGGCATTCGTTTTTTGCGGCAGGGCATGTTAATATTACGGATAACGTGCGTTTCAAAGCTGACTTTATTTATTCAGACGGGGAAAGCTTTAGTCAGACTAATTCGACAACTGTGAGCACGTTCTTTCCTGATCCGATTGTTTCGCTCAGCTCTACAGATGCTGATAGTGAAGTTTTTCGGGGCACAATTGGTATTGAAGCCGAATTAAATGAAGACTGGAATCTTGATGTTCAGGCAACTTATGGCGAACGTCAGTCATTTACAGATATCATTACGGATGGCACATTTGGTTTCCGGGCAGTAGAACGGACTGAATTAACAGAAAATGCCCAAATTAGTGTTAATCTAAGTGGTAAGGCTTTTACGTTCGGTGACACGGATGTTTTAGTATCTGTTGGCGCAGAACGTCGTTTGGAAGATTATCGCGTTCGTAATGAGCTAACTGATACGCTGACTTCGGATATTGATCGCGGTATCTGGTCTGCTTATGGTGAGATACGTATTCCTTTTGTCCAGGACGGTGATCAGGCAGGCTTGCATCGTCTTGAACTGAGTGGGGCTGTACGTTATGACGATTACAGCGATATTGGCGATACGGTTGAACCACAGTTTGGTATCATTTATGCCCCGACCGAAGATCTGACTTTCCGGGGTACATGGAGTACATCTTTCCGGGCACCATCCTTATTCTTGTTTGACTTTGCTCCAACTTCTGCGCAGGCAGTTATTCAACCGGCTCAGGATCCAACGACTGGTGGGTTCACTCCGTTACTCGCTCTGCTAGGTAGTTCGTCAGATTTGGTTCCTGAGGAAGCTGAATCATATACGATATCTGTAGATTATGAGCCATCGTTCCTGGAGAATACGAAATTTACAGTCTCTTTCTTCAGCATTGATTATGACAATCGAATTGATGAACCGTTCAATACGATTGCCGGTTTTGGGGGTGTTTTGTTACAAGAAGAAGCCTTGTCTTCCATAATCACCAGAATGCCGACAACAGAAGAGGCGCAGGCTTTAATTAATATTGCCTTGGCAAATGATAGTCTGCCGCCCGGTTTTCAGGTGTTCAACCAAACCGGTATGTCACCAGGATTCCAACCTGGTGTGAATGATCCTACTGTGGCGTTCCCTGGGTTGGTGTTGTTTAATAACCAACGTCAGAATATTGGTAGAGAAAAACTAAGAGGCTTGGACTTTGCTTTCTCAACTTTCCAGCCAACAGAGATCGGAGATTTTACTGCTGGTTTTAATGCGACCTATTACACAACTTTTGATCGGGCAATCACGCCGACGGCACCATTTGTGACGCAGCTTAATGAGCCTGGTCGACCAGTTGATTTTCAGTTCAGAGCAAATGTTGGTATGGATTGGGGAGCGATCAACGGCAATATTTTTGTGAACTACACGGATGGATACACAGATATTCGTACATCTTCTGATGCGTCGATTGATTCCTATACAACGGTAGATCTCAGCATCGGCTTTAATGGTAGCGAGTTGAGTAATACCGATGCTTTTGAAGGGTTTAGAGCCACTTTGAGCATCACGAATATCTTTGATCAGGATCCACCTTTTGTGGCCAGTAACGCATCAGGGGTTTTATTTGATCCTACCAATGCAAGCCCCTTGGGCCGTCTGGTTGCCTTGCGTATTTCCAAGCGCTGGTAAGACACATTCTATGATTTGAAAGGGGCAAGGCATGATTTTGCCTTGCCTCTATTTTTTCAGATTTTCCTATTTTTTAGAGAAAAACCCATGCTGCATAAAAACGCCTTTTTCAAACTGATTATCCTTTTATCTTTTGCTTTGGTGAATACCCAAGCCTTTGCCAAGGACCGGCCTGTAACAGTCAAAGATTCAATCGAAATGACTGTGTTGGCGGACCCGGAACCTTTTTTTCCCACACCTGATGGGGCGGCTTTGAAATATTCGCTTGATGAAAAACATTTTCTGACAATCAACAGGAAGGGGGATGTTGCAGCGGGCACTAATATTTACAGCCTTTATGTTTGGAAAGTAGAGGATGTTGAGAACTTTTTAAGAGACAAGGGTCCTCGGCCAAAAGCAGAAAAGCTAGCCGAATTTGCCTCGACCTCCAACCGTCCGGGTATTGGGGCGGCAAAATGGTTAGCAGATAACCGCACGATTGCCTTCTTAGCAGAAAATCCCGGTGAACATGCTCAGGTGTATACTGTGGATATTCATTCTAAATCCATTAAGCAAAAAACCCGTCATGAGACTTCTGTGCGTAATTTTGCCTATGATCAAAAAACGGGGGCCATGTTATATACAGCCCTTGCGCCATTTGCCTGGACAGAGGACGCAAAAGACGGTGTATTAGTTGGCAGTAGAGGCCTGATAGATTTGATGCCGTCAGCGGACTTCTCAACACTCGAAAAAACGGATTATTTTGTTCAAAATGCTCATGGTGAAATTAAACCCGTCAAAGGTTTAGCAACCAGTACGCTCGTTGGCAGCATTACTGAAATGATACCATCGCCTGATGGCAAGTGGGCGGTTATGGCCATCAAAGCACCGATAGATAAGTCTGCTTGGTGGACGGATTATGAACCTGTTACCAGAGGTGGTTATTTTGCTGCGGCGGAACGGCCAGAAAATAAACTCTTTGCCGGCAAACACCCCTTTGTATTTTTACAATATGCAGTGATCAATCTTGAGGATGGTTCCTGGCGATCAATTGTGGACGCGCCTGTCGGGATTTTTTTTGCAGGAGGGCATATTAAAAATTACTGGCTGGATGAAAAGCGCGTGATTGCTGTGAATACCTTTTTGCCCGTGGATCAGCAAAAAAAGAGCCATCAGAAAAATGCTTTTGTGATCGAGGTAAATGTTGAGACCGGTGACATTCAAATCATTGATAAAATTGACCTATCAATAATGAATTCAGCGTTGATGTCAGATAACGTGCTTATGGTTCAGGTGATGACGGCAGAAGGCCCAGCGCAAAAGTTTTTCAAACGTCAA
>Ga0207422_1003073_pt1 | contig 18291 bp, 16 predicted proteins | sample MarCyaLeptolynsp_FD_187757 | JGI IMG/M metagenome (GOLD analysis project Ga0207422, IMG submission 187757) | Marine cyanobacterial communities from Panama - species 1 Leptolyngbya sp. (SPAdes) | ecosystem: Environmental > Aquatic > Marine > Unclassified | place: Panama: Panama City | collected...
CGTCCTTGAGACCGGCGCCGACGATGTCGACCTTGGTCTGTACGGGCAGCACACCGCGCGCCACCCGACCGGTCACGACGGTGCCGCGACCGGGGATGGTGTGCACGCCCTCGACGGGCAGCATGAACGGCGCGCCGAGGTCCCGCGCGGGGTCGGGGATCGCTGCGTCGATCGCCTGCAGGAGCGCCTCCACGGACGCAATGCCCTCGGGCACGCCCTGCAGAGCCTGCAGCGCGGAGCCGCGGACCACCGGCGCGCCCTCGTAGCCGTGGGTTGCGAGGAGGTCGGCGACCTCGAGCTCGACGATCTCGAGCAGGTCCTCGGAGCTGACGTCCACCTTGTTGATGAACACCACGAGGTGCTCGACGCCGATCTGCTTGGCGAGCAGCACGTGCTCCCGGGTCTGGGCCTGGGGCCCCTGCGAGCCGTCGACGAGCAGGATCGCACCGTCCATCTGGGCGGCGCCCGTGATCATGTTCTTGACGTAGTCCGCGTGACCCGGACAGTCGATGTGCGCGTAGTGACGCTCGGCCGTCTCGTACTCGACGTGCGACGCGTTGATGGTGATGCCGCGCTCGCGCTCTTCGGGAGCGGAGTCGATGTCCTCGAAGCTGCGCTCCTTGCCGCCGTGGACCTGCGCCGCAATGCGGGTCAGGGCCGCGGTGAGCGTGGTCTTGCCGTGATCGACGTGGCCGATCGTTCCGATGTTGATGTGGGTCTTGATGACCATTGGCTCGTTCCTGTGTTGAGAAAACGAGCTCCCGTTCGCCGGAACACCCCCGTGCCAAACGGGGGCTCGAAACGCGAAAACCCCCTCGTGCCCGGAGCAGGAGGGGGTTGGCTGATGCGATGTCCTTCGTATGGTTGGACTAGCCCCCCGAGCTCCAGGCGCGTGTATCTGTGCCGGCTGTCAGCCGGTCAGCACGCAGTGTGGAGTTCGAGGCGATGCAGAACATCGAGCGATGAAGATAGGCCGTGAAAAGCCCACGTCAACCGCTTTGTGAGGACACCCCCGGCGCGCTACGTTGTCACGGTGAGCAACTCCCTGGCCGCGCTGCTCCGCACCACCGGTCGCGATGAAGCACCCGACGCGGTCGCAGAGGCCCTGGACCGCGCGTGCGTGCGCGGACGCAGCGCTTGGCCGGCGCTCGAGGTGCCGGACGAGGACGTGGCGGCGGCGATCGGAGCCGCGATCGTCGACGAGCCCGATCTGGCCGCGGCGATCGATGGTTTGCACGCCGAGGACCTGTTCCTGGCGAGCGCTTGCGCGCTGGGGCAGCGCGCGGCCATCGAAGCACTCGACGAAAAGCTCGCGGGCCTTCGTCCCACGCTGGCTCGGATCGGGGCTGGTCGCGAAACGATCGACGACTTGATGCAGCAGATCCGGGCGCGGTTGCTCGCGGATACCGAGGATCGACCGGCGCGGATTCGGAGCTACCGCGGCCACGGAGACCTTCGGAGCTGGCTCAAGGTCGTGGTCGTGCGCGACGGCATGCGAGCGGTCAAGCGCGAGCGTCAGGCTCCCACGCCGAGCGACGAGCTCGATGTCTTGATGGATCCGAGCGCAGATCCGGAGCTGCAGGCGATGCGCGGAACCTACGCCGAGTCGTTTCGCGAAGCGTTCAACGAGGCACTGGGCACCCTGTCGGCGCGCGATCGGAACGTGCTGCGCTATCACCTGGTCGATGGGCTCTCGATCGACGAGCTCGGCGCGATCTATCGCGTGCATCGGGCGACGGCAGCGCGCTGGCTCGTCAAGATCCGCGAGACGCTCTACGACGTGACGCGCAAGCGCCTGCTCGAGTCGCTCTCGCTGTCGCCATCCGAGCTCGACAGCGTCATACGTCTGATTCGCAGCCGGCTCGACGCCAGCATCGTCGGCAAGCTCGACGCCGACTGAATCCGGGTAGTCGCGCAAGGCTCGACTTGGATGCATGCGATGTCGAGCTCGGTGCGCCCGGGCACGGCGATGTGGCGCGAGGCTGCAAGCAAGTCTGCGCCTGCTACGTTCCGGCCGCCGCGAGCGTCGCGACCCACGCCCGCAGCATTCCTTGGTCTGACATTGAAATCATGGTGGACGTTCCTCACGACGAGGGGCGGTGTCCGGACGAGGACACGGCCCTGCGCTACCTCGCGGACGGCGATCGACACAATGCAGCGGCGATCGAGCGACACATCGACGCGTGCCCCGATTGCCGCCAGATGTTTGCTCTGCTCGCCCGAACATCGCTCGGGGTCCCCATGGCCTCGTTCGACGACGATGACGAGGGCAGCGGCGGCGACGACGGCGACGATGCGGGGATCCCCTTGGGTGATCACCTTCCGTCGGGATCCGCAGTGGGCCGCTACCGGATCCGGCGCCTGGCCGGTCGCGGCGGGATGGGCGTGGTGTACGAAGCCCACGATCCAAAGCTCGAGCGTCTGGTCGCGCTCAAAGTCCTGCGTGGCGACGTCGTCGGTCGGGCCGGCGCGCGGCTGCTTGCTGAAGCCCAAGCCATGGCACGGTTGTCCCATCCCAATGTGTGTCCCGTGTTCGACGTCGGGACCATCGGGGGCCGTCACTACCTCGCGATGCCGTGCGTTCGGCGGGGCACGCTCGTCGATTGGCTCGGTGAGCGCCCGCGCACGGTGGCCGAGATCGGCGCGGCATTCTCGGCGGCGGGCCGAGGACTGGCGGCCGCGCACGCCATCGGCGTCGTGCATCGCGACTTCAAGCCCGCCAACGTGCTCGTCGACGGGGCGGGGCGGGTTCTGGTCTGCGACTTCGGGCTGGCGGCGATCGAGCACGGGCCGACGCTCCCCGGCGGCGGGACGCCTCGCTACATGGCTCCCGAGCAGCGGGCCGGTGGCGGGGATGCTCGCGTCGATCAGTTCGCGTTCGCGGTGGCGCTATCGGATGCACTCGTCGGGCTGGTCGTGCCTCGTCGTCTGGCCCGGGTGCTCGACCGGGCCCAGCATCCCGAGGCCGAGCACCGGTATCCCGACATGCGTGCGCTGTTGCGCGCCGTCGACGATGCGCTGAGCTCCGGGCCCGCTCGTTGGCCGCGCGTGCTGGTGGTCTCCGTGCTGGCCGGACTCGCGGTGCTCGGCGCGCTGCGGCAGCCGGCTGTGCCCGAGCCCCCGGCCGTCGAGGCACTGCCCGAGCCGCCCGAGGTCGAGCCCGCGGTACAGGCGCTGCTCGACGTGTCCCTGGGCTACGACCGCGCCGACGACCCCAACGGCATGGCAATCGTGCTCGAGCTCGCCGTCGACGAAGCCCTCACGCGAGAGGATCCGGCCGGCATTGCGCTCGCGTTGGCTGCCCGCGGATCCCAGCGCGGCAAGATGGGCCAGCCGCTCGAGGCGATCGACGATCTCAAGGCCTCGTTTCACCGCGCGACGCAGATCGGCCGGGACGACATCGCGGCGGATGCAGCCATCATGGTGCTCGGCCTGCTCGCCACGGACCTGGAGCGCCCGGACGAGGCACTGGCGTGGGGGCGGCACGCCGAAGGAGCGCTGCGGAGGATGGACGAGCTCGAGCCGCGAATCGTCGCCTCGTTCGACCAGGTGATGGGGCGTGCACATCAAGCCGCCGGCGAGCTCGACGAAGCCGCACTGCGTTACGGGCAGGCGATTGCCCGGCTGCGCGAGCAGTCACCGATTCTCGACTTGCACCTGATCGTGCCCCTGTCGTCGCTCGCCGGGCTGGAAGTCAGCCGCGGCAACCTCGACGCGGCGCTGCAGCATGGCGAGCAGTCCCTCGAGCTCGCCATGCGCGTGCTCGGGCCCGACCATCCGGAGACCGGCGGCATTTTCGGCCAGCTTGCGCTCGTTCGCCACGCGCACGGAGATGTCGTCGGCGCCCTCGATGCCCTCGAGCGCGGTCGGGCAATCCTCGTGTCGACGTACGGCGCCACCCACCCCAACGTGCTCGCGATCGATGCGAGCCTGGCGTCCCTGCTGATGGCGGACGAGCGCTATCCCGAGGCGCTCGCGGCGATGGACGAAGCACTCGAACGCGCGCCGGGACACTACCCGGTTCGCTGCGCGCTGCAGGAGCGCGCCGGGGCGTCGCTGCGGTTCATGGACCGCTGCCCCGAAGCCCGACCCCGTCTGCGCAACGCGATCGACTGCTGGGAGTCGTTCGGCGGACCCGAGACGCCTCAGGCCGATCGCGCTCGCCGCGAGCTTCGCCGATGCCATGCCGATGGCTGATGCACCGACTGACGTTCACCCTTCGGCGTTCGCGGTCGCCACGGTGGTCTCCTGCGCACGTTCGCGAGCGTGGTGCTTGGCAATCTCGGCGGTCACGTCCGCTGCGCTCTCGGCCAGGGTGGTCGTCAGTGCATCGAGTGGCAGCGCTTCGAGGCGCCGCTGGTTGTAGTAGAGCCCTGCGGTCACCTTCTCGTCGAACGCGTAGGTCCGCGTGAGCAGGGGCTGGTGCGGGTTGCCGCCGTCGTAGAGCCGCAGGTTGTAGCGCAGCTCATAGCGACCGAACTCGGTCGGCAACCCCAGCAAGCCGAGGTAGATCAGCGCCACACTCGTGCGGTGGGACTTACGCGATGCCTCGAGCCGGCCCTCGATGACGTAGTCCCAGCGCTGCCCGGCACCGGCGTCGGGCAGGTCGTCGGCCACCCGAATCTCTCCGCCGGGCAACGACCGCGCGAACAGGTGCGGGAGGTCCATCGGGAGCCAGCCTTGATAGATTGTCGACGCGCCTCGCTTGCCGCGCTTGTGGTACGCCAGCGTGTACTCGCTCTGGTAGCCGCCGGGCACGGCGACGCCTCCTCCGCCGAGGTGGCGTCCGTACTCGGTGGGGCGACCGTCGGTGAAGCGGCGGACCAGCACGCGCTTGCCCTCCAACGCGGGCGTGGTGGTGGTGGGCTCGGGCAGCTCGAGCTCGGCGATGCGAGCGGCGGTCGTGCGGGCGGAACAGGCGGGGAGCAGGAGCCCGAGCAGGGCAATCGTCGTCAGCAGGCGCATTGGAGCCCACCGTAGGGAGCGCGCCGCATAGCGTCGAGTCGCCGAGATCACGACGATTGCGTGCGACATTTTTCTCGCGGCGCCTCCCGGCGAGTTCTTTGGAACCGGACCACCGCGGCGTCCAAGTGAACGTCGAGGTTTTTTGGCCGACAGCGTGCGACTTGTCGGCACCCGGGACTCCTGGTCCTTCAGAGGCACTGTGATGCGAATCGGAGCAACCCTTACGATGTTGGTGGTGCTCGCCGGGTGCGGCGGAGACTCCAAGGGCGGCGATACTGCCGCGGCGACGGAAGGCGAAACGGAGGGCAGCTTCGGCGGCGCCCTGCAGTTCGAAGGCGAGCAACCGTTCTTGCCCGGACTCGACGTCGACACGGGCTGGATCCCCGCGGACTCCCCGGCGGCGGTGCGTGCGACGTTCTCGGCGGGCGGCGGCGTGACGGTGGTGGCGGAAGCTTCGACCGATGGCAGCACGATGGACGGCGTGGCCGGGACCGGCGAGCTGCAGGTCGATGGTGCGCTGTCGCTCGAGGTCAGCGCGCGCGTCGATGCGGCGGGTTTCACGTACGAGGGCGTCGTCGAGTCGTTCGCCTACGAGATCGAGCCGGCGAGCACGACGTTCGACCCGTTCGCCCTCGACAGCCCCGTTTCGGTGGTGTCGATGCTCCCCGCCCAGGAGCTCGGCAAGGTGCCGATCCCGTCGGTGCCGGGCGCATCGCTGATCATGGAGGTCACCGGAGGCGAAATCTCCACCGAGTTCGAGGGCGCGTGCGCGGAGACGTCGGACGGCCACGGCCAGTACGTGGGACGGACGATGATGTTCGGTACCGTCGCGTGTGCGGCGACCATCGAGATCGAGGTCCCGATCGTCGGCACCGAAACATTCGGTCCGTTTGCGTTCGACGTGCCCGTGCCCGAGCTGGGCAGCATCATGGACCTCGGCACCGTGTCCCTGGGCTCAGGAGAGCGCGTGGAGGGCATCGAAGTCTGCTCGGTCACCGGTGACGACGACGACGACGATGACGATGACGATGTCGCCGACGGTACCGGCGGCGACGATGACGATGACGATGACGATGACGACGACGACGACGACGATGTCGATACCGGGAGTCCTGGTGACGACGACGACGACGACGATGACGACGATGACGACGGCGGCGCCGAAGACCCCGACTACCCCGACCCGGATGGGGCAGGCTGCGCGATGGACGATGTGCCCGCACAGGTCGGGGATCCCGCGGTCGGATTCGTCTGCCTGCCGCCTTGCGGCGCGGACGGCAGCTGCCCCAACGGGGCGACCGGCACCGCCGTAGGGTTCTGTGCCATCAACCCGGATTCGAGCATGTTGTTCTGCATGCAGGACAGCGAGTGCCTGGACGGGGAGTACTGCGACGGCAACGCTTGCCATCTCGAGACGTCGACCCACTGCGTCCTGGCCTGTGACGACATGGGCTGGGACTGTCCCGACGGCATGGCCTGCGTCCAAGGGGCGTGCGTCTACCCGGCGTGAACCCACTCGCACGGGCGTGACGGGGCGGTTACCCTGACGCGTCCGTGCCTCTTTCGACCAAGCAACGGCGTCGACTGTTGGTCGCTGGCTTCGGCCTCGCTACCCTCTTCGGTGTGCTGTTCTGGCTGCAGCGAGCGATCCTGTTTCCGGCGAGCGTCGCGCGGGTCGACGCGGGCGCGGGTGAAGGGATCGAGGGCCTCCAGAAGATCTGGTTGCAGATCGAGCGCGGGCAGGTCGAGGCCTGGTTTCTCCCCGGCAAGGGCGTCAGTGCCGAGGCGCCGGGTCCGCTGGTGATCTTTGCGCACGGCAACGGCGAGGCGATCGATCACTGGCCGGCCGTGCTTCGCCACTATCGCGACCAGGGCATCTCCGTGGCCCTGCCCGAGTATCGGGGCTACGGCCGCTCGGCGGGCTCACCCTCGCAGAGCGCGATCACGGACGACTTCGTTGCCGTCTACGATCTGCTGGTCAGCCGACCCGAGGTCGATCGCGATCGCGTCATCTTTCACGGGCGCTCGCTCGGCGGCGGTGTGGTGGGGTCGGTGCTCGAGAAGCGACCGGCGGCGGCGCTGATCCTCCAGAGCACCTTCACCTCGGTCGCCGACCTGGCGTGGGAGCGCTGGTTCGTTCCCAGCTTTCTCATCCTCGACACGTTCGACACGCGCGAGGTGCTCGAGACGTTCGACGGGCCCGTGCTCGTGGTCCACGGCAAGAGCGACACCCTCATTCCGGTGGAACACGCGCAGCGACTGCACGAGACGGCAAAGGACGCCACGCTCGTGTTGTTCGAAGGTGGCCACAACGACACGCCGCCATCGTGGGCGGAGCTGTGGCCCGAGATCGACGGCTTTTTGAGCGCCGCCGGCCTGATGCCGTGAGCGCATGTTGCGGAGCTCGGGCGCTCGCACAAACCGTAAGCCGGCGTGCTCGGATGAGCGACGCTCCAACCGTCCGATGATGACGACAGGTTGAGGGCACGTTGACTTCGATCTGATCGCTGCCCGCGTCGGTGCAGGTTGCCCAACGCGGCTGCTCAGAGTCCGAGGCGAGTCGCACAAATGCAGCGCGACCGTCGAATTCGGCATGGCGTCCTGGATACGGCCCCCTACGGTGATCGCGGGATGGGAGACGCACACATGGGATGGAAGTGGATGCCAATGGTCGTTGCGCTGGGGCTCGCCGCCGCCTGCGGGAACGAGGCGCAACCTGCCGACGACGGAATCATCGACGACGAGACGGACGGCGAAGAGACCGGCGACGACGAAGACGATCAAGACGACGTCGATGACGACGACGAACCCGAGCCGGGAGACGATGATGATGACGACGCGCCCGAACCCGAGCCTGGCGACGACGACGACGACGATGACGACGATGACGACGCACCGCCCGATCCGCCGCCGGCGGGAACGTGTCGACCCGCGGCCGAGCGCATGATCGTGCTGGGCGACAGCATCGTGGCGTGTCAGGGCGTCGGAGGAAAAGACTCCGCGGACTGCGCCCCCAAGCGGTTTCACACCCACTACGACTCGACCTACCAGACGCTGCCCTACGAAAACCTGGCGGTGTCCGGCGCGCGTACGGCCGACGTCGTCAATCAGCAGCTCAACACCGTGTCGACGGGCATCGAGGGCCACGCGCTGGTCGTGATCTACGTGGGCGGCAACGACCTGTCGCCCAACTTGCTGCTCCCCGACGCGGCCGCGGAGTCCAACTTCGCCCAGCTTTCGACGGAGCTCGAGTCCCACTGGGAGACCATCTTTGCGTTCTTCGAGGACCCTGCGAACTTTCCCGACGGGGCCACGCTCCTCATCAATACGCAGTACGACCCATTCGACGGGTGCACGTCTCAGCCGTGGAACGTCAGCCAGCTCAAGCTCGGCCTGCTCGTCGAATACAACGATGCCATGACGGCGCGGGGGGACGCGCGCGATTGGGTGTTCGTTGCAGATCAGCACTCGCCCTTTCTCGGGCACGGTCACCACAACGGCGCGCCGGATTGCCCGTACTACGCCGAGGGCATGGAGGGATGGATGAACGACTTCATTCATCCCAATGCGGCGGGGCACACCAACCTCGCCGACGTCATGGCCGGAGTGGCCGCGACCATGTACGAGGGGTGTTAGCCCTCCGCTAGCGCCGTTCGTCGAGGACGCGGGACAGGGCGCGCAGGCCCACCGCGAGCGACTGCTGCTCTTCGGGGCTCATCGTCGCGGTGAGGTCGGCATCGACCTCGGCGAGAATGTCGAGCACGTCCAGTAGGGCGAGACGGCCGCTACGACGCCGGGTAAAGCGAATCAACTTGGCCCGGCCGTCGGAGGGGTCGGCGACGCGCTCGAGCACCCGCATCTCGACCAGCTCGTCCACGACCTCGCTCGCGGTTTGCTTGGAGACCTCGAGGCGCGCCGCGAGGTCGGTGAGACGAATGCCTTCGAGGTCGACGTGCCACAGCAGGCTGGTGTGGACCTGTCGGATGTTTTGGCCGGTGCGACTACGGACGGTTTCGATCGCTCGGTTGCCAATCTCGCGAGCGCAACGCATCAGCATGCGACTGGGGCTCGCCTGCCGGGCGGCCTCGATCGTCTCGCGCTCCGTATCGTCGACATAGGGCACAACCGCTGGAGGATACTCCTTGGCGGGGCGCGCATCTCCACAAAGTGATCCGACGGCTGAGAGCCGTGCAGATTCACGCGTCACAGACCGTGCAAGCGGTTCGAACGTACGCTTGCATCGATGTCGGTCCGTACTGTGCGCGTCTTGCTGTTCCTGCTCGGCGGAGGTTGTGCCCCGGAAACGTCGACCCAGGTGTCACCGTCGCCATCGAGTGCTGCGCCCAAGCGCGCGGCCAACGAGCCGGTGGTCGACGATGCCGACACGACTCCGCCCGCCGCAGTCGAGGCCTCGCCCGACGACGCGATTCTCAAAGCCATCCTGACCGACGATCGCTTCGCGATGTATCTGCACCCAGACGTTGCCGGGCGCGTGCCGGTGGTCGTGTCCGGCAAGGCGCGACCCCCAACGGTTTCACTCGAGCTCCACGGCGCGGCGGTGGAGACCAAGCCGCCCGAAAACCTCGCGCCCGAGCAGGCGTTTGTCGACATCGGGACCTGGTCGGTCGAGGAGGATCGCGCCAGCGTGGAGCTCGCGTACGAGATCGAAGGAGTCGCGGCTTCGTTCGACCTCGAGCGCGATGGCGCGGGCCGTTGGATCGTCACGGCAGCCCGCGTCGTGGAACGCTGACGCGCTTCCACCGTATTGAGGTTGCGCGCGGACCCGCCCGCGCCGACCTTCTCGAGCGTCAGCGGCCCCACCGAACCAACCCGGTGCGAAATCCGTTGCGCAGACAACCCGTGAGTTACCCCGCGACAGGTCGCGGTTCCACGTTTGACCCGGCTTGGCGGCCGGGTATGCTGCGGCGCTTCATGGGCGAGACGGATATGCAGACCGCCGCGTTCTTTCGTGCCGAGGGCGTCCTCTTCAGCCAGACGGTCGTTCACGCGGCCACCTGGATGGCCGCTCAGCGGGCGGGCCTGCGCGAGCGGGCGTTCCGCTTCGGACAAGCTGCGTTGGCGGCTCCGATCTTCGGCGTGCTCGGACAAAACGATCGCAGCCTCGGCAACCGGGTGGTTCACCTGGCCTACCGAGGCATGACCGGTGACCGCGTCGCGATTCTCGGGGAGGAGTACGCAGTCGACGTGCTCAAGGACAAGCTCCTCGACCGCGGGCTCGAGCTGGTCAAGAAGGCCAAGAAGGAAGGGCGCCGCGTCGTGGTGATCTCCGAAGGCATCAGCGAGGTGATCACGCCGCTGATGGAGCATGTCCGCGGTGTGGACGAGGTCATCTGCAATCACCTCGAGTATCGGGACAACAAGGCATCCGGAAAGCTGCTCGACCCGATCGTCGGTGGCTACGAAGGTGGGCGCTGGCTCGAGACCTATGCGAGCGAGCACAACATCGACCTCGGTGGATCGATCGCCTATGCCGGTCACGGTCCGGACCTGCTGCTGCTGACCGCGGTGGGCAAGCCGTGCGTCGTCAACCCGGACTTCACCCTGCGCAAGGCCGCCAAGGAAGCGGACTGGCCGGTGATGGACTACACGGCCTGAGGAGCAAGACCTTGAAGCCGCTGTCGATTCGAGAGGTTTACGCCGGGCGCCACATTCTCGTGGCCGGTGGGTCGGGCTTTCTCGGCAAGGTCTGGCTGGCGATGCTGCTGCAGCGCCTCCCGGACACGGGCCGGATCTACCTGCTGCTGCGCGGCAAGGGACGCGACGTTCGGACCCGCTTCGAGAAGATGGTCAACGAGAGCTACGTCTTCAAGACGTTGCACGAGACCTTCGGCGACCAGATGTCGGAGTACATCTCGCGTCGGGTCGAGGTCATCGAGGGTGACGTCGGCGAGCCCAATCTCGGAATGGATGACGAGACGGTCGAGCGCCTGCGTCGCGATCTGCATCTCGTCGTCAACTTTGCCGGCCTGGTCGACTTCAACCCCGACGTGCGCGATGCGGTGTCGTCCAACGTCGAAGGCGCGCTCAACGTCGCGGAGTTTGTCGAGTCGTGCGCCAATGCGCGGCTCGTGCACGTGTCGACCTGCTACGTCGCCGGCACGCGCGACGGGTTCATCGACGAGACGATTCGACACGAGTCGCCCAACGGGGAGCCGCTGGATGGTCCGGCCGAGCTCGAGCACATCCGCGAAATCGTGGACAAGACCGCGGCGGAGAACGACTCGGCCTCGGTCGAGGCCACGCTGCACCGCGAGGTCATCGAGCGGATCCAAAAGCGCGGGCTCGAGCCCGCGGAGAAGCGGATCCGCGACATGGTCACTCGGCTCAAGCGCAAGCGACTGCGCGAGACGATGGCGCTCGCCGGGACCGAGCGTGCGTCCGAGCTGGGCTGGCCCAACACGTACACGTACACCAAGGCGCTGGCCGAGCTGCTGCTCGAGAGCCGCGAAGGACTGACGCATACCGTCTTTCGTCCCGCGATCGTCGAGAGCGCCTACGAGTACCCGTTCAAGGGCTGGAACGAGGGCTTCAACACCTCGGGCCCGCTCGTGTATCTCTCGCAGAGCTGGTTTCGGCACATGCCGGCGATGCCGGGCAATCCGCTGGATGTCATCCCGGTGGATCACGTGTGCAAGGCGCTGTTCATCGCGGCGGCCGCGCTGCTGCGAGGCGAGCACGCGCCGGTCTACCAGTGCGGTTCGTCGGACCGGAACTTCCTCCCGATCGATCGGCTGGTCGAGCTCTCCGCGCTGGGGCACCGTCGGTACCTCAAGGAGAACGGCAGCTCGGCCCTCGAGCGGCTCGTGTTGTCGCGCTGGGATGCGACGGCGGCCGATCCCGAGCACGCGCTCAACATCGGCAACATTCGGGCCTTGCTCCGGCAGATCAACCGCTACCTGCGGCACGGTCGGCCCGACAAGCTGCCCAGCGAAGTGCTCGAAGCGGCGGAAAACATGGCCGACGCGAGCGACACCGCAAACCGCAAGCTGCGTCAGATCGAAGACGTGCTCGCGCTGTTCCAGCCGTTCACGCACGACCACTACCTCGTGTTCCGGTGCCGGGCCGTCGATCGCCATCGCGTGGTCGAGCCCGAGTTCCAGTTCAAGCCCGAGGAAATCGAGTGGCGTTCGTACTGGCTGGGCACGCACATGCCCGGGCTTCGGCGTTGGTGTTTCCCGCAGTACGAGAACACCGAAAAAGAGACCTACGAGCCCGAGCACCAGTTCAAGCTCCTGCCGGTGCCCGAGCCCGCCGCGACCGACGCCCCGCAAAAGAGCGTCGGTTAGGTCCCCGAACCTCACCGCGAGACGGGCGCCCAAGCGGGCGCTTCGTTCCGATCCGATCGCGTCAACGCACTGCGCCGAGCGCAGTTGCGTCAGTCCGTAGGACTGTCTTGCGGGGGGAGGTCGGTGGGCCCGCCCTCACCGCAGATGGCGGTGCACTGGTCGTGCTGGCACGCGACGACCTCGGCGAAGTGCTTGCCGTCGTATTTGCAGTGAGCGCCGCACTCTTCGGGCGGGAACTCGGCGTGCACGAGGCAGTCCCAGTAGCAGAAACACCCCGGGGCGTCGTGGCAGTGGATGATCTGCTCGCAGCAGTGCGTCTTGCGACACTGACCGCACTCGCTGTCGCTGTCGGTAGGCTGGCACAGCGGCGGGAACATGTCGGTCTCGGTATCGGCGACGCCGGTCGATTCGTCGTCCCCGCCAGTTTCGCCGCCTTCGCCCTCGCCACCGCCAGCCCCAGCGCCGCCTTCGCCACCGCCAGCGCCAGCGGTGCCCTCGTCCGTGCCCGTTTGGGCCGCGCCATCGGTGAAGGCTCCGCCCCCACCGTCGCCGGCGGACTCCGGATCGTCGCGGCCGATCGACGCGTCGAGCAGACACGAGGTGCTCGCGAGCGACAACAGCCAGGGCAGAGCGAAGCGCATCGACCTCACCATCATCGCATCACGATCCGACGCATGTCCCGTCGAGCCGCTTGACGAGGTGTGACCGGGCGAACCGCTTGCGAAACGATGCGGCGGCCTTGTCGGCGGCGGCTTGCTTGCCGAGCCCACACAGCGCACGAATCCGGGCGAGCTCGCGTTCCTCGGCGAGCATCGACTTGGGGAACGACTTCGCGTGCTGCTCGACCTTCTCGAGGGCGCGCGCATGGTTGCCCGACGCGATGGCCTTGTGGGCACGCTTGAGGAGCGCCATCTCGGCGGCAATGGTTGCGTCGACAGCGGGCGCGGGATCTCCAGCCGGCTTCGGCTCCGGCTTGCGGCGGGGTCGAGGCTTTTGGGTCTCTGGTTCGGTCTCCGGCTCGGCTTGCAGGACGAGCTCGGGCTCGGGTACCGGTTGGGCGACTGGCTCTGGCGGTTGGGGCGGCACGGCTTTCGGCGCCCGCCGTCGTTGGACCGGGTCGGGTGCTCGTGGCGTCGCGTAGCCGTCGTCGGCCTCTCGCTCGCCGACGTAGGGGGCTTCGAGCTCCGGTTCACCGGTGGTTTGCTGCGCCTGCAGCACACCGCCCAGATCGACGCTCCACGCCAGCGCAAGCACGGCCGCGACCGCCACGGCCGCGACGCTCCACCGAATCCACCCCGCGCCTCGGGGCTCGTCGAGCGCCATCGGCGTGGGGTTGGTCGCGAGCCGGGCCTGCATCTGTTCCCAGGCCGCTTGCGTCGTTTCGGCACCGGGGGACTTGGCCGTCCGGTAGCGGTCCAGGACATCGCGCATTGGATCGTCAGTGCCCATGCTGGCGATCCTCCGCGGCGCGATGCCGAGTCAAGGCACGTCCGAATCGCTCGCGTGCGAGTCGAATCCGGGAGTAGACGGTGTTGACCTTGAGGTCGAGTGCGCTCGCGATCTCCGGAGCCGGAAGACCCTCGACCTCCGACAACACGAATACGTCGCGCAACTTGTCGGGCAGGCTCGCGATGAAGCGGTCGACCATCGCGATCTCCTCGTTGCGCGCGACGACCTCGTCGGGAGCCGGGCCTGGCTGTACCGTGGGCACCACTCGCAACTTGCGTTCGGCTCGGGCCGTCCCGCGCCGGTGGGTCTGCGCCACGCGCCGCGCGATCCCGAACAGCCAGCTGCGGAGATCCTGATTGGGGTCGAAGTCGCTCAGCCGCCGGTAGAGGACGAGAAACACCTCTTGGGCGAGATCCTCGACGTTGGGTGTACCCACGCCGAAGTAGGACAGCGAACGACACACGAATGCGTGATTGGCCATGAAAATCGACCCGAAATCGAGTGTTTGCGCGCTATGGGCGACGGACGACGGCACACCCTTCGGCTCGGATTGGCCGGGGTCGGGCCGATCCTTCACTCGAAGCGGGCCTTTCTTTTGGCAGAGGGGGCGAGTCGAGGAAGGCGGAGCTCCAGACCGGCGTTGAGCCGGCCGACGACGGGAAACACGCGGTTGATCTGGGGTCCGTCGTCGAGGAAAAACCCGGGTCGGGTCAGGGGGACGACGAGGTCGACACCGAGCACGAACGCGAGAGCGCCGCGAAGTCGGCGGGGAGCAAAACCGACGGCTGGCCCGACGTCGAGCGCAACGAACGGCAGCCGGGCGCTTTGCTCGTCCGAGATGTCGACGCCTTCGCCTCGCATCGCGCCGGCGGTCAAGCCCGCGCACACGGGAAAGTCGAACGCGTCGACGACCGGCGTCACGCATCCCCGAACCCCGGCCGTGGTCATGGAGATTCGTCCGGCGGCGTCGCTGGGCCCCGACGCGTCGATCGTGCGGGCCAGCCAGTGATCGACACGCGCCTGGACCCGAGCACGGGCAAAGAGCAGGGACACGGCTCCCGTCACACCGGGGGCGAGCACCGGTGAGAGACCGGCAGCGCCCGAGCCCCCAATGAAGAGTGCTCCCCGGAAGCGTGGATCGGGTTCGGGTTCGGGTCCTGGCCCTGGATCCGGTGACGACTGCGGTCGAGGGGCGGGTACGGGTTCGGGCTCGGTTGTGGGTTGCGGCTCGGGTTTCGGTTCGGGTTTCGGTTCGGGTTTCGGTTCGGGCTCGCCCAGAGGATCGACGGCCGGGTCGAGCGAGATCGCGGTCAGGAGCGCAACCGTTTCCGCGAGCGTGTCACACGACGGGCCTTCGAACGCGCGCGTCCGCCCGTCGGCATCCGCCCCGATCGCAAGCTCGAGCCGGTATCCGGGGTCGGTCCCGTCGATGCGCGCCCGTACCCGGAGCATGCCGAGCTCGCCTGCCGGACCGAGCGGGCGCCGGAGCAGTTGCTCGATCCGCACGAGGACTTCGTCGCCATCGGGACACGGCGGCGGGGCGCTCCAAGTCAGCTCCAGCTCGGGGGCGGACTCGGGCGCGACCGCAGCGAGCAGCCAAGCCAGGTGAAACGAGAGCCCCACGCCGCTTGGGACAATACCGTCGAATTTTGGTGACGGGTGCCCGGGCATCCGGCCAACCCGATGCAGCAATGGGGCACAACATGGCACGACTTTGTTTGTTCACTGTTCTCGGATGCTCGGTGCTGTTGGCTGGCTGCTCCAACGGTGAGGGCCAAGACGCGGGGACCGACTCCTCCGGCGCACCAACGACGGGCAGCGACGCGGCGGACGGAACAGAGGGAGCGGACGGAGCGGACGGAGCGGACGGAGCGGACGGAGCGGACGGAGCGGACGGATCCGACGACGCGCCCAATGGAAGCGAGGGCGGAAGCGAGGCTACGGGGGTCCCGGCCAACTGCGACGAGGAGGAGTTGTCCGAGCTCTACGCGCGTTACGTCGAGCCGTTCGTCTCCGGCACCGTGCCGCAGAGCTGCGGACAGTGCCACATGACGGGAATCGACATGAGTATGTACGCCCAAGACACGCCCTGCGACACGATGGCCTGCATGGTCAGCCAAGGGGTCGTCGATCTCGACGATCCACCGGGAAGCTCGCTGCTGTCGATGATCGACATGGGGGATCCCAACAGTTCGGTCTTCGACGTCGACGTGGAGCACCAGGCGATGCTCGAGTGGATCGAGTGGTCCGCGCAGTGCCACGACCAGGTCTGCGAGGGCACGCAGAGCCCGTGCGACGAGAACAGCGGGGCGGCCTCGACAGGAACCAATCCGATCGGTGATTGCTCCGAAGCAGACTTGCTCACCGTGTTCTGGGACTCGGTGATCGCCGACCGCGGGCGCTGCCTGACGTGCCACTCCGACTGGGGGCAACAGATCGGCACCTTCGGTGCGTGCCAGGACAAGGCCGACTGTGAGTTCGAGCAGGTCTGCGTCGACGGCTCCTGCCTCGCGCCGGGACCGTACATGGCACCGCACTTCTTCGAGGGGGTGGACGGAATGCTCGAGTGGGACAACCCCGCGCATCGAGATCTCGGCCTGCAGACCATGTACAACGTGATCGCACTCGGGTTGCTCGACGTGGACAACCCGGTCGACTCCTCGCTGATCACCAAGCCGTTGCTCGAGGGGTTCAAACCGCTGGAGGTTCACGGCCCCAACACCAACATGACCGAGATGCCGGCCAAGGGCGGCGTCGGCATCTATCACGGCGGTACGAGCAAGTTCAGCTTTGGCTGCCACGAAGAGCCCTGTCCCACCGAGGGCATCGTCGACTGCCGCGTGGACACACCCTGTGGGGACGGCGCGTGCCCCGACGGTACCTCGTGCAGCGCTGGCTACTGCCGCATGACCGGATCGGTTTGCGACGCGACGCTCGAGGCGTACTACGGATTCGCGAACTACTTCGCCGAGTGTCGAGGCGGCTGACGATCGCCTACGCGTCCGCCGGCGCGCCGTCGGGATCGATCGCCGCGAGCAGCTCGCTGCCTCGAGCGGGCTTGCAGACGAAGCCGTCGGCGGAAATCTTCTCACAGGTCCGCTCGAGCTCTTCCCGGTCGGCGCCGCTGTGCAAGACCACCCGGGGGCGGAAGCCGAGCTGCTTGTGGAGCTCGCGGGCACTCTTGAGCGCTCCGATCCCACCGAGCCCTGGCATGTTGAGGTCGAGCAGTACGACGTCGGGTTCGAAGCTCCGAAGCTTGGCCACGAACCCGAACCCTCCCTGAAGCTCTGCCGAGTCGTGACCGGCGGCGCGAAGGACCTGTCGCACAGTCAGCAAGGTCATGGGGTCGTCGTCGACCACGAGAACGCGGAGCGGCACGTCAGACATATCGTACGGCGTCGGCGACGCTTGAGGGGGACCACGGGCCCCAATTCGGGTTCAAGCCGTCGGCATGGATGCGCGATGCCGAGAGTCCGTGCACGGCACAGCAGCGCACACCGACATTCGATATGGCGCGTCGACGTCCCGCGACCCTCGAGTGGCGGTCCGCGAGCTCCACGAGGCGATTGCAATGCGCGAACCCGCCCTCGTCGTCGTGTATTGCTCTCCCGAATACGACCGCGATGTCCTGGCCGCCGAGCTCGTGGCGCGCTTCGGCGAGGTTCCGATCATCGGGTGTACGACGGCAGGCGAGATATCGCCCTCCGGGTACCGGCGAGGAAGCCTGGTCGGTGTGTCGATCTCTCGTGGTGTGGCGCAGTGTGTGGTGGGACGACTGCAGGGGCTCTCCGACTTCGAGATCGTGGATGGAGAGCGGCTCGCGGCGAAGCTTCGAGCCGAGCTCGGCGGGCGCGGGGACGACCTGAGCGGGACCGACTGCTTTGGCCTGATGCTGATCGACGGGTTGTCGATGAAGGAGGAGCACGTCGTCAGCGGCCTGTACCGAGGCATGGATGGAATTCCGCTCGTCGGAGGCTCGGCCGCGGACGGGGTGGCCTTCAAAGAGACCTTCGTGCTGCACGATGGCGCCTTCGAGCGCGACGTCTGCGTGCTCGCACTGGTCCGGACGCGGCTTCCGTTCGAGGTGTTTCGAACCCAACACTTCGTCCCCACCGACCGAAAGATGGTCGTGACGGGCGCGGACGAGGCCAGTCGCACCGTGTTCGAAATCAACGGCGAGCGAGCGGGTCGCGAATACGCGCGAGTCGTTGGGCTCGAAGTCGATGAGCTGACTCCGCTGATCTTCGCGGCCCACCCCGTGGTCGTGCAGATCGACGACGAGTACTACGTACGCTCGATTTTGAAAGTCAACGAGGACGAGAGTCTGACGTTTGCCTGCGCCATCGACGAGGGGATCGTCATGACCGTAGCTCGGGGCGTCGACGTCACCGACAATCTTCGGCGAGCGTTCAAGCTGGTGCGCAGGCGAATTGGGCCCCCACAGCTGGTCCTGGGCTGCGACGGCTTATTCCGACTCCTCGAGCTCGATCAGCGCGGCATTCGAGATACCATCGCGGAGGTCATGACATTCTCGAGCCCGCTGCAAATCGAGATATCGGGCTTCGATCTC
>Ga0207422_1003075_pt1 | contig 18277 bp, 18 predicted proteins | sample MarCyaLeptolynsp_FD_187757 | JGI IMG/M metagenome (GOLD analysis project Ga0207422, IMG submission 187757) | Marine cyanobacterial communities from Panama - species 1 Leptolyngbya sp. (SPAdes) | ecosystem: Environmental > Aquatic > Marine > Unclassified | place: Panama: Panama City | collected...
GATGCCATCGGCACCCAGGACGTTCGCTATCTCGTGCGGATCGCAAATCGCGGTGGTCACACCATGCGGCAGGACACAGCGGTCGAATTCAAATGGTGTAACCAGTGAAGACTCCACATGCAGATGCGTGTCGATGAACCCCGGCACCGCGACACGTCCCTCTCCGTCCAGTGTTTCCCTGCCTTGGTAGCTGCCGTAGATGCCGACGATCCGGTCCCCGACAACTGCAATATCGGTTTCTCTGCAGGAACCATCGACAACATTGAAAAGCTTGACATTTTTCAGGACGAGATCGGCGGGCTCCCTGCCTGCCCCCGCTGCAATCGCGCGTTCTAGAAACCCCTCGTCATGTGTGACCGGCATTCAGACTCACTCCACTTCCAGTATGTCACCCGACAATACGAATCCTGCCGCCTCCGGCAATGGTCATGCACACTATCTTGTCCATTATTGTCAAAAGAGCGGGCGGCGCGTTTGACGGACAGCCTTCAGATTTATTCCGCAAAGCCGTATGCCCTGGGGGACGGACCGATAAATGAGACTGAAAGGGCATGCGAAATGGTGAAATTCCGCGAGGAAGGGTGTGCGGAGCGGGCGAATTGCCAAGTCAAGCACGCTGACGCCACGGGGTGAAGCCATTTTTATGTCCTTCGGATTTGATCGGATCCCGCCTCCTCCGCATTGCGAAAGGCTTGAAAATGCGCCGCATTTCCTGCACTTCCGCGCCTTGATGAGAAGCAAGCCGCCTCAAACCCTTCGGCCTCATTCATGAGTCCGTACCCCGACGTCATTTTCTCTGCTAGACTGCAAGTTGAAAACGTCTTGCCTGTCAAAGTTTTGCTGCAGCACAACATCGAAACCGTGCAGCGCAAAACAAATAATGAATTGACAGACAGCCCAAGCCAGCGAATAATTTCATCAAAATTAATTATTATGAAGCCGCCTTCTTCAGGAGGCCGCTCGCTTGGGAGGAACAGGAAAGGTGGACGAGCCCCGTACGTCCGGTCGAGGATCCAATTCCGCACAGTTGCGCCGCTACAACGAGCGCATCGTGCTGCAGATCCTGCGACGCGCCGGCGAAGCCTCCAAGGCTGAACTCGCCCGGGCCGTTCAACTCACGAACGCGGCAATCGGTGCGATCATTCAGGATCTGATTGAGGAAGGCCTGATATTCGAAGCAGGCAAGCGCCATGACGGCAGCCGCGGGCAACCGGCAACCATTTTGAAACTTGCCCCCGACGGCGCCTATTCCTTCGGTGTTCGTCTGGACCGGACGAACATTGAAACGGTCCTGATGGATTTCTCTGGAAAGATCATCGACCGGCGCATCCATGACATGATCCTCCCGGCTCCGGAGAAAACAGTCGAAATCCTGACCGAAGACCTGAACAGTCTGCGCACAAATCTGAGCGAGGACATGCAGGCCCGGATTACCGGCATCGGCTTGGCGCAACCCTTCAATCTCGGTGCCTGGCTGCACGAACTCGGCCTGCCGGAAGCGGACTTCAAGAAATGGGACGGCTTCAATCTTGCCGCCGCGCTTGAAGATGCAATGGCTCTGCCCGTTTTCGGCGAAAACGACGGGACGGCAGCTGCGGTCGCGGAACTGTTCTATGGCCAGGGCCGCCAGCATGACAACTTTCTCTATCTGTTTCTGGGGCCGGCGATCGGCGGCGGCCTTGTGCTCAAGGGTGACGTGATCAAGGGCATGTCCGGAAACGCGGCCGACGTTGCGTTCATGCCTGTCCCGCCGAGCGCTTTGCCGACGGCACCCAAACCCAAGCAAGCCTGGGATCTTCTTTTGACGCGCGCGTCTCTCGTTTCCTTTGCCCGCCATCTCTCGCCGGAAGGTTTCGAGCAGTTGGACCGGTCCGACCTCCAGGCAGCCGTTGAAGCGAATGACCCGAAATACATCGAGTGGCTGGACGACTGCGCCGCCGCACTTGGTCTGGCGCTGCGGTCGGCCTATGCACTTCTCGACGTTTCTCTTGTGGTGATCGACAGCGATCTGAGAGGTTCGTTCCCGGAGACCTTCAGACAGAAGGTCAAATCGGCCGTGGAAGACGCAGCGCCCGAGGAACGGCATTCACCCGAAATCGAAATTGGCAGTTTTGCTCATGATGCCGGCGCGATCGGCGCGGCGAGCCTGCCTCAGTTTTTCAACTTCTCACCCAGGGCAGCCATTCTGACCGGTGGGAAAGACAAGGGACCCGCTGGAGCAGGCAGCACGGAAGACAAAGCCAGCTTTCCGGCAAGGGCAGCGAGATTGGGGTCACATCTGGCCGAACCCAACCGCTCAAACTGAAATAGGCCAGGGAGGAAAAAACAAATGATCCGCAAATTACTTGCGACTGGTTCAGTCCTTGCTGTCATGGCGGCGGCACCCGCAGCAGCGGCAGATATTTCAGCCTGCCTGATCACCAAAACCGATACCAACCCGTTCTTCGTGAAAATGAAGGAAGGCGCGACCGCCAAAGCCGAAGAGCTTGGCATCGAGCTGAAGTCCTTCGCCGGCAAGGTTGACGGCGACCATGAAACCCAGGTTGCCGCCATCGAAACCTGCATTGCAGACGGCGCGAAAGGTATCCTGCTGACCGCATCCGACACATCCTCGATCGTGCCGGCCGTTAAGCAGGCACGCGATAACGGTCTCCTCGTCATTGCGCTCGACACTCCGCTCAGCCCGATCGATGCAGCGGACGCCACCTTTGCGACCGACAACTTCCTTGCCGGTGAGCTGATCGGCAAGTGGGCAGCAGGCGCACTTGGCGACAAGGCAGCCGATGCCAAGATCGGCATGCTTGATCTTGCCATCAGCCAGCCGACGGTTGGCGTTTTGCGCGACCAGGGCTTCCTGCAGGGCTTCGGCATTGACCTCGGCGACCCGAACAAGTGGGGCGATGAGACCGATTCACGTATCGTCGGCAACGACGTGACACAGGGCAACGAGGAAGGTGGCCGCCGCGCCATGGAAAACCTTCTTGCGAAAGATCCGATGATCAACGTCGTCTACACGATCAACGAACCTGCAGCTGCCGGCGCATATGAAGCGTTGAAGGCCATCGGACGCGAAAACGATGTTCTCATTGTATCCGTCGACGGTGGCTGCCCGGGTGTGCAGAACGTCAAGGACGGCGTCATCGGCGCAACATCGCAGCAATACCCGCTGCTGATGGCTTCCCTGGGCATCGAAGCCATCAAGACCTGGGCCGACAGCGGCAAGAAACCTGAGCCGACACCGGGCAAGGACTTCTTTGACACAGGCGTCGCCCTTGTCACGGATAAGCCCGTGGACGGCGTCGACTCCATCGACACCGCCAAGGGCACGGATCTCTGCTGGGGCTAAAGAGGCGAAGGATCCGGGAGGCAAGTCACTTGCCTCCCGGTTTTTCTCGAATTCTGGATCAGAACCGACAAGGGTGGGCGGTTGCGTGACTGTTTGATCCGCCACGGGAGAGGAATAGATGTCTCAAACCAAGGAAGGGACCGAGAACTTCGAAGCTGCTGCTAACAGAGCGGACTCGGTCGCCGAATTCGAAGATCACCGGCGCGGCTTTCTTGGAAAGGTGCAACACACACTGCATGCCAATCCATCACTGGTGCCGCTGATTGTTCTCATTGTCGCGATTATCGTTTTCGGCCTGCTGTTGGGGTCCAAGTTCTTTTCGCCTTTTGCGATGACGCTGATTCTGCAGCAGGTGCAGATCGTGGGCATCGTGGCAGCAGCGCAAAGCCTGATTATCCTGACGGCCGGTATCGACTTGAGCGTCGGCGCAATCATGGTTTTTTCTTCGGTGATCATGGGACAGTTCACTTTCCGCTATGGCATTCCGGCACCCGTCGCGGTTGCCTGCGGCCTTGCAGCCGGCACCATGATCGGGGCGCTCAACGGCTGGCTCGTCAGCCGGGTCAAGCTTCCGCCTTTCATCGTTACCCTGGGCATGTGGCAGATCGTTCTGGCAACGAACTTTCTGTATTCGGCCAACGAAACCATCCGTTCGCAGGAAATCGAAGCCAACGCTCCCTTCCTTCAGTTTTTCGGCACAAAATTCAATATTGGCGGTGCGGTGTTTACGGTCGGCGTGATCTTCATGCTTGGCCTGATCCTGGTGCTTGCCTACGCGCTCCGACACACGGCCTGGGGGCGCCATGTCTATGCGGTTGGGGACGATCCGGAAGCGGCCGGGCTGTCGGGGGTAAACGTCCACAGAACCCTGATGTCCGTCTATATGCTGTCCGGTCTCATCTGCGCCTTTGCCGGCTGGGCCCTGATCGGGCGCATCGGGTCGGTGTCGCCGACATCGGGGCAGCTCGCGAATATTGAAAGCATCACCGCGGTGGTGATCGGCGGCATCTCGCTCTTCGGCGGCCGCGGGTCGATCCTCGGCTCCTTGTTCGGAGCACTTATCGTCGGCGTTTTCACTCTCGGACTGAGGCTTCTGGGCGCAGACGCTCAGTGGACCTTCCTTCTCATCGGCCTTCTCATCATCGCTGCCGTGGCAGCCGACCAGTGGATCAGAAAGGTATCGGCATAATGTCTGACAGTGTTCCCATTGTAGAGGGTCGCGGCATCGTCAAACGCTACGGCCATGTCACCGCCATCGATCATTCCGATTTCGAGCTGCGCAACGGCGAAATCCTGGCGGTCATCGGCGACAACGGCGCTGGAAAGTCGTCGATCGTCAAAGCGATCTGCGGCGCAACGATACCCGACGAGGGCGAAATCCTGATCGACGGCAAGAAGGTCAATTTCACGTCTCCAACTGAGGCGCGGGATATGGGAATTGAGATCGTCTACCAGACCCTCGCCATGTCGCCCGCCCTGTCGATCACCGACAACATGTTCATGGGGCGCGAAATCCGCAAACCCGGGTTCATGGGCAAATATCTGCGGCAGCTCGACCGGCCTGCCATGGAAAAATTCGCCCGTGACAAGCTCACCGAGCTTGGACTGATGACTGTGCAATCGATCAACCAGACTGTTGAGACGCTGTCAGGCGGACAGAGACAAGGTGTTGCGGTGGCAAGGGCAGCAGCGTTTGCGACGAAGTTCATCATCATGGACGAGCCAACTGCAGCCCTTGGTGTCAAGGAAAGCCGGCGGGTTCTCGAACTTATCCTGGACGTGAAGTCGCGCGGTATTCCGATCATCCTGATCAGCCACAACATGCCGCATGTCTTCGAGGTCGCGGACCGGATCCACATCCATCGTCTCGGCAAACGTCTTTGCACCGTCAAACCCGGCGACTGCTCGATGTCCGATGCGGTGGCCCTGATGACCGGCGCCATGGAACCACCCAAAGAGGTCGCGGCTTGACGGTCGGACCAACACTTATCTAACAGTGACCCGGCTCGCCCGGGTCACCTTTTTGAGGAATGAACAGTCTGGACTGTCTATGTTTTTGATCTGTGGTGAAGCTCTTTTTGACCTTTTTGGCGAAGCTGGTGCCGAAGACAGCGTTTCCTATGATGCCAGGATCGGTGGCTCGCCGTTCAATGTGGCGATGGGACTGGCGCGTTTGGGCGAAGATTCTGCCTTTTTCGGAGGGATATCAACAGATGCCCTCGGTGAGCGACTGATCGAAAAGTTTCGCAAAGAAGGCGTCTCTGACCGTTACGCGCTGCGAACGGACTATCTGACCACGCTGAGCCTGGTTCAAAAGGACACACACGGCCATCCGGCCTATACGTTTTACGGCGCAAACGCCGCTGACCGCATGGTTGGATTGGAGGATCTGCCTGATTTCGACGATCCGCCGCTATTCCTGCATCTGGGGTCCTACACGGCGCTGGTCGAACCCGTGGCAGGGACTTTGAAAGCCCTGATCAAGCGCGAACGCACCCACACCCTGGTCTCGTTCGATCCGAACATACGCCCGACCGTGGAACCTGACCTGGCGCTGTGGCGGCAGAATACCGAAGATCTTGCCCCGCTCGCCGATGTCATCAAGGTGAGCGACGAAGATCTGGCTCTGATCGCTTCGGATGAAGAAATCTCCGGCATTGCCCGCAGATGGGTTGCGGGCGGCACTGCGCTCGTCATCGTCACCCGTGGCAGCGAAGGCGCCCTCGCCTTCAGCCGCTCCTTTGAAACGGGATGTCCCGGTGTTCAGGTGAAGGTGGAAGATACGGTCGGTGCTGGCGACACCTTTCAGGCGGCCTTGCTTGCGGGGCTCAAAAGGCTTGGGGCAACTGACAGGAATTCGTTGGCAGAACTTGACGAGCAGCGCGTCAATCGTCTTCTTGAATTCGCGGTTCAGGCTGCGGCAATCACCTGTTCGCGCCGCGGTGCCGATCTTCCGCGGATTGCGGAATTGCAAAAAGATTGGTCAAAGCTCATTTGAGGGGCTGACAAACGATTTAAATCGATTTAAAAGCCCTCCGGGTTCTGCCGCAGCCGCAAGGCGGCACGGTAACAGACAAGCTGTGAAGGAGTGTCCCATGGCGGTACGCGTCATTGAAGTTCAGGAATTCGACCTAGTCGTGTTCGGAGCATCCGGAGATTTGGCGCACCGCAAGCTTCTTCCTGCTCTCTATCACCGTCACGCGGACGGGCAGATGCCCGAAAACGCCCGCATCATCTGTAGTGCGCGCCGCGACTATACCGACGACGACTATCGGGCCTGGGCGGAAAACGCCCTTAAGGAACACGTCAAGGATCTTGACGACGAGCATCTCACCCAGTTCCTCAAGCGGCTTCACTACGTGAAGATCGATGTCGCCAGCGGCAAGGGGTTCGAGGACCTGAAAACGGTTCTGGATGAGCGCGAGGATGTCATCCGCGCCTTTTATCTGGCGGTCGGGCCAGACCTCTTCGGCACGATCTGCGAAAATCTCGGCAGGATCGGCGTGGTCAACAAACACGCACGCGTGGTGATGGAAAAGCCGATCGGCAAGGACGGGGCCTCCGCCAAGGCCCTGAACGACACGGTCGGAGCCGTGTTCAGGGAAGACCAGATCTTCCGCATCGATCACTATCTCGGCAAGGAGACGGTTCAGAACCTGATGGCGCTCCGCTTCGCCAATGCCCTGTTCGAACCGCTCTGGAACGCAGCGCACATCGACCATGTCCAGATCACCGTCGCTGAATCCCTCGGAACCGGTGGGCGCGCCGGATACTACGACACGGCCGGCGCTTTGCGGGATATGGTTCAGAACCACATTCTCCAGCTCTTGTGCCTTGTCGCGATGGAGCCGCCGGAATCCATGGATGCGGACAGCGTCCGCGACGAAAAGCTGAAAGTCCTGAAGGCCCTTACCCCGATTGATGCCCAGAGCACCGACAAGCTGACCGTGCGCGGCCAGTATCGCGCCGGTGCATCCGCGGGTGGCGCCGTGCCGGGCTACCTTGAAGAGCTGGGCAACGACGAGAGCCGGACGGAAACCTTCGTCGCGCTCAGAGCCGACATTGCCAACTGGAGATGGGCGGGCGTTCCGTTCTACCTGCGCACAGGCAAACGCCTGGCCCAGCGGGTGTCGGAAATCGTCGTTCAGTTCCAGCCGATCCCGCATTCCATTTTTGACACCGAAACCGGCAAGATTACCGCCAATCGCCTGATCATCCGCCTGCAGCCGGACGAAGGCGTGCAGATGCAGATCATGATCAAGGACCCAGGTCCCGGGGGCATGCGTCTCAGGCAGGTCCCGCTCGACATGAGCTTCGCGGACGCTTTCAAGGTGCGTAATCCGGACGCTTACGAGCGCCTCATCATGGATGTGATCCGAGGCAACCAGACCCTGTTCATGCGCCGTGATGAGGTCGATGCGGCCTGGGCCTGGATCGACCCGATCCTCACGGCCTGGGCGGCATCCAAGGAGACGCCCAAGGGATATACCGCCGGCACCTGGGGGCCATCGGCTTCCATCGCCCTCGTAGAGCGCGACGGACGCACATGGTCGGAGGAAGACGGCGTCTAGGAAGCTTTCACGGGCGCGTGCCCGTTGATTGTCTGTTTTTTAAATCGATTAAATAAACAAATGGGCAAACCCGCCCTATGTGCCGAAAGACACCCCACCCAGCCTGAAACGGCGAGGAAAGGACCAGAACAATGACAATCCAGGATCGCATCGGCGACGTTACGGAACGGATCGTCAAACGCAGTCAAGACACCCGCTCACGCTATCTGGACAGGATCGGCAAGGCGGCTGAACAGGGCCCGCAGCGGTCGCGGCTTTCGTGCGGCAACCTTGCGCATGGATTTGCAGCCTGCGGCGTCTCCGACAAACAGGCGCTTTCAGGAGATGTCGTCCCGAACCTTGGCATCATTACCTCCTATAACGACATGCTGTCGGCGCACCAGCCTTACGAAACCTACCCCGCGATGATCCGCAAGGCAGCCCATGAAGTCGGCGCGGTGGCCCAGGTCGCCGGTGGCGTTCCGGCCATGTGCGACGGTGTTACCCAAGGCCAGGACGGCATGGAACTGTCGCTGTTTTCCCGCGACGTTATCGCGATGGCAGCGGCGGTTGGCCTGTCACACCAGATGTTCGATGCGGCGGTCTTCCTCGGCATCTGTGACAAGATTGTCCCTGGTCTTGCGATCGCCGCGCTTTCCTTCGGACACCTGCCCGCGGTCTTTGTTCCGGCAGGCCCGATGACGACGGGCATTTCAAACGACGACAAGGCGAAGGTCCGTCAGCTTTATGCTGAAGGAAAGGTGGGGCGCGACGCGCTTCTTGAAAGTGAATCCAAGGCCTATCATTCCCCCGGCACCTGCACCTTCTACGGCACGGCCAATTCCAATCAGATGCTGATGGAGATCATGGGACTGCACATGCCCGGCTCCTCTTTCATCAATCCGGGCACCCCGCTGCGTGATGCGCTGACAAGGGAAGCCGCCAAGCGCGCCCTGGCGATTTCAGCGCTCGGAAACGAGTACACACCGGCAGGCGAAATCATCGACGAAAAAGCGATCGTCAACGGCGTGGTTGGTCTTCATGCCACGGGCGGCTCCACAAATCACACCATGCACCTGGTCGCCATTGCGGCCACGGCTGGCATAAAACTGACCTGGGACGATATTTCCGAGCTGTCCGACGTCGTGCCGCTTCTCGCTCGGGTTTACCCGAACGGCAAAGCCGACGTGAACCATTTCCAGGCCGCCGGCGGCCTAGCCTTCCTCATTCGTGAGCTTCTATCGGACGGCTACTTGCATCAAGATGTCAAAACCGTCTACGGCACGGATCTGTCCGGCTATACGGTGGAAGCCAAGCTGGATGAAAACGGCGATATCCTGCGCGAGGACGCGCCTGCGATCTCCGGCGACGAAACCGTGCTGGCACCGCTTTCCAAGGCCTTCCAGCCAACGGGTGGCCTGAAGATGCTCAGCGGCAATCTCGGCAAGGCCGTGATAAAGGTTTCGGCGGTCGCCGAAGAACGCCATGTCATCGAGGCACCCGCGCGGGTCTTTCATTCCCAGGATGCCTTCCTCGACGCCTTCAACAAGAAGGAACTGAAGGGCGACGTTGCCGCGGTCGTGCGCTTCCAGGGGCCCAAGGCGATCGGTATGCCCGAGTTACACAAACTGACGCCTTGCCTCGGCATCCTCCAGGACAAGGGCTACAAGGTCGCGCTGATCACCGACGGCCGCATGTCAGGCGCATCCGGCAAGGTCCCCGCGGCAATCCACGTCACGCCGGAAGCGGAAAACGGCGGCCCGATCGCCAAGATCCGCGACGGTGACATGATCCGCATCGATGCGGTCACCGGCGAACTGAAGGTGCTCGTGGACGAGAAGGAATTCGCTGCCCGCCCGGTTGCTGTCGCCGATCTCAGCGGGCATCAGGCCGGCGTCGGCCGCGATCTTTTCACAGCCTTCCGCGCCAATGTCGGCACGGCGGACAGCGGCGCGCACGTGTTCGGCGCATAAGCAAGAAATCTGGGAGAATTCAATGGCACAGGATATCGCAAAAATAGAAACGGTGATGTGCGCCGCACCCGTCATCCCGGTTCTGGTTGTCGAAGATCCGCAAAAGGCTGTCCCTATGGCAACGGCTCTTGTAAAGGGCGGTCTGCCTGCAATCGAAATTACGCTGCGGACCGAACGCGCGCTGGAGGCCATTGAAGCGGTCAGCAAGCATGTGGAGGGCGCAATTGTGGGTGCCGGAACGGTGTTGAATGCAAAGCAATATGATGCCGCCGTCGCTGCCGGGTCCAGGTTCATCGTTTCGCCAGGGGCCACGAAAAACCTACTCGATGCAGCCGAGGGCCACAGCGTTCCGCTTCTCCCGGGCGCTGCGACCGCTTCGGAAGTCATGTTTCTTCTCGAGCACGGCTATGAGCGGTTGAAATTTTTCCCGGCTGAACAGGCCGGAGGGGCGTCCTATCTGAAATCGCTGTCCTCTCCACTGGCGGCGGCCAAGTTCTGCCCGACGGGAGGCGTGAGCCTGGACAAGGCCCCGGCGTATCTTGCCCTCCCGAATGTCCTGTGCGTTGGCGGGTCCTGGATCGCGGACGCCAAGGCGGTTGCGTCCGGAGACTGGGCAGGCATCGAAGAGCGGGCCCGCGCGGCGAGCGGGCTCAACAGCTGACCGGCCCGATGCCGGTCTGAAACGAAAATAGATCGGGTCGCTCAGGCGTCTTCGGTCTCTGCGGGCGCTGCTTCGGCTTCCTCCGGGATTTCCGGCCGGTCTGTTTCTTCCAGCGTCCGGTCCCAGAGAAGCCGCAAGCCGGCGGATTTGTCGTTTCGCCACGCAAATTCGGCAACCACCGGCTTGTTGAACTTGTTCATGGTCAGAAGCACTTCTTCCGGCAGGGCGGTGAGCCCGTTGGCCTTGACCTTGCAGCCGTTCTTGGCAGCATCGAGAATCGTGCCCTCTATCTCCGTGATACCTTCCAGATCGGCGATCGTCACCGGTATCTTGACGTCGTTTCGCTTTTCCCGGCGTTTGTCGCTCACTTTGCTTTCGCTGGATACAAACACCAAAGACGCGTCATTCCCCTTGACCGAGGTCACTTTGGCCTTGGTAAGTTTTCGCGCACCCGAGAAACGGATACCGATGTTCTTGTAAAGCTCCTCAACATGCTCGGAGGTCACTTTGCAACCCCACTCGTTCACATTGCTGATCACGGCGTCGACAATTGCGAGTGTGTCGAAATCAACGACCTGAACGTCTTCACTGGCTTCAGGATTTTCTTGAAGATGTGTAAGAGCGGGATCCGTATTCTCGTTGCTCATGGGTCTTAAACACCTGAGGGCTTCTTCTGTTTGTCGGCTTTGCGGAGCAAGCGCGCATATCCGATCATGCGCCGAAACTCCTAATTTCCCGTCAATTCCGAGGTCTTTCCGCCGCCACGTGGGCAAAGCAGCCCCTTCCCCGCACACACCCGGGGAACCCATTCTTCATAAAAAATCTCCCCTCCCTCAGAAGCCTGTGCTAATTGGAGCGCTGTCTGCCATGACCGAAATCCGGATAGTTAAATCGATTTAAGAGGAAGTCTCATGACACTCGAAGCGACACTTGCGTCTCTTACGCGACAGTCTGAAAAGTTGAACACCACCACGCTTCGAAATCTGTTCGCCGATGACCCGGACCGTTTCGAGACCTTCTCGGCAAGCACGGACGACCTTTTGCTCGACTACTCGAAAACGAAAATCGACGGTGACGCCTTGGCCGGACTTCTGTCGCTTGCGGTTGAAGCAGACGTCGAAGGCCGGCGTTCAGCCATGTTCGCGGGCGAAAAAATCAACGAGACCGAAAAACGTGCGGTGCTTCACACCGCGCTCCGCAACAGATCCGACAAGCCCGTCATTGTCGACGGGGAAGACGTTATGCCGGATATCCGCTCCGTCCTCGACGCCATGGCAGACTTTGCAGAAGCGGTCCGGTCTGGCGAACTGGTGTCTTCGTCTGGCGCCCCTTTCACCGACGTTGTCAATATCGGCATTGGCGGGTCCGATCTCGGCCCGGTCATGGCCACACTTGCGCTGGCGCCGTATCACGATGGCCCTGAACTGCACTACGTCTCCAACGTGGACGGGGCGCATATCGCAGATACACTTGAAAAGCTTGACCCGGAAACAACGCTCATCATCGTCGCGTCAAAGACATTCACGACCATTGAAACGATGACCAACGCTGCAACCGCGCGCAAGTGGATTGCATCGACCCTCGGTGAAGAGGCGGTTGGCAAGCATTTTGCGGCGGTATCGACCGCACTCGACAAGGTTGCCGCATTCGGCATCGACAGCGCGCGCGTCTTCGGTTTCTGGGACTGGGTCGGCGGACGCTATTCCATCTGGTCGGCGATCGGCTTGCCGCTGATGATCGCAATCGGTCCCGACGCGTTCAGCGACTTTCTCGAGGGTGCCCATGCGATGGATGTCCATTTCCAGGAAGCGCCGCTTGAAGGCAATCTGCCGGTCTTGATGGCCCTTGTCGGCATTTGGCACCGGGATGTTCTGGGCTACGGCGCAAGGGCCGTTTTGCCCTACGACCAGCGCCTCTCCCGCCTTCCTGCCTATCTTCAGCAACTCGACATGGAATCCAACGGCAAGCGCGTGAAGCTGGACGGAAACCCGGTTGATATGGACACGGGTCCCCTCGTCTGGGGGGAACCGGGCACCAACGGTCAGCACGCCTTCTACCAGCTGCTGCATCAGGGCACGACGGTCATTCCCTGCGAGTTTCTCATCGCGAAGGAAGGCCATGAGGACGACCTGCGTCATCACCACGAGCTTCTGACGGCCAACTGTCTTGCCCAGTCCGAAGCGCTGATGCTCGGACGGACACTTGAGGAAGCAAAAACGATACTCGCGGCGTCCGGGATGTCTGAAGGCGACGTGGCGCGGCTTGCGCCGCACAAGGTGTTCCCTGGTGACCGGCCGTCCGTTACCCTCGTTTACGACAGATTGACCCCTTACGCGCTTGGACGTCTGATCGCGCTATACGAGCATCGCGTCTTTGTTGAAGGCGTCATATGGGGTATCAACTCGTTCGATCAGTGGGGCGTTGAACTCGGCAAGGAACTGGCGACCGCGCTCCTGCCCATGGTCAAGGGCGACGCGCCGGCAGACGGAAAAGATGCATCCACACGCGGCTTGCTTTCGGTACTGAAGAACTGATCGCAACCGCCATACTTTCGCCCAACGGACTCTATCTGTTCCTGATCATCGAAAGACTCTGCCCGGACAACAAGTTGGGTTTTGTGTACTGTAGGAATTGATAGATTGCCCCAGCGCGCAAAGCAGCTTAATCTTGGCAAGACTTTAAACTATTGAAATTGCCGCACCCAGCGGTCTTGAAGGGAGTTACCTTTAATGAAGAAGTTAGTTCTGCTCGCTGCAATAGGCGTTGCTTTGGCAGGGTGCCAGTCTGACAGCCAGACGGACCGTGCCCTCGTCGGTGGCGGCCTTGGCGCTGCAACCGGTGCCGCGATCGGTGCTGCAGCGACGGGCGACGTCGGCGGTGCGCTTGTAGGTGGTGCAATCGGTGCAGCAGGCGGCGCGATCGTCGGCGCGGCAACAACACCGAAAAACTGCGTGGCTTATGACCGCTACGGCAACCCGTATCGCGTCGCTTGCCCGTAACAAAAAACCTGCAACCCTGACTGTGTGACAATGCCGCGGATCGGTAGGATAAAATCATGAAAAAACTGTTTTTTGTTGCTGCCGCTGCGGCGCTTCTTGCTGGCTGTCAGTCGGACAGCCAGACTGACCGGGCACTTGTAGGTGGCGGCCTCGGAGCCGCGACCGGTGCCATCATCGGTGCCGCAGCCGGAGGCGGCGTTGGTCCGGCCCTCGCCGGCGCAGCAATCGGTGGCGCGGGCGGTGCCATTGTCGGCGCCGCGACAACACCGAAGAACTGCGTCGCCTATGACCGGTATGGAAATCCCTACCGCGTCGTCTGCCCCTGATCAAAATGCACCAGATTGGTTCCGCGCGTTAACGGGCCATTTAGGTTACGCATTCCATAATGAGTTTCATTGGATTTGAGCGTTCCGACCGGGCTTGAGATCGGAAGCGACCGTATGTGTACGGTTTGCGTTCCTGGTTCTAAAACCTCCGGCCGTGACCTTCAGAACCGATTGGCGCCGATTCGGCTGTACCTCGTAGGAGCGGCGTGCCTGGCAGATCAATTTCATCTGCCAAGGCTACCTTACCTGGGTTCAGCCAAAGCCGTCGCCAGATCACACTCATTTTGAGGTCGTATCCGAAATGAAACAAATTCTGGTCGTGGCTGCGGTGGCCACCCTCCTCGCCGGCTGTTCTTCAAGCAGACAGACAGATCGTGCAATCATTGGCGGCGGCCTGGGTGCCGCAACCGGCGTTATCGTTGGCGCAGCTGTGGGCGCAGGCGCTGCGCCTGTCATTGCCGGCGCAGCCCTTGGCGCGGCCGGTGGTGCCGCAATCGGCGCGGCCACGACACCAAACTAGAGCATCGGTCGATAAGTGTGCACATTTGACCGTATCTCCTTCGTCTGCTGACGAGGCGGATTGCCCGCCGTGGTGTTTCCCACCACAAGGGCGATCCAACGATGTCAGCGGGCAAAGGAGACCGGCCCTTCGGGTGCAAGCGCATTGATAAAGCTTGGATAACCGGCTCTTGGTAAGAATCTGTTAACCATACATCTCCACGCTGGCTGAGCTTATCGCTTTGCTGGGGAGCATGGATGAAACTGATTCTTGCTGTTGCAGCCCTCGCCTTCCTGCTGGCCGGTTGCGCCAACACGGAAAGCCAGCGCGACAGAATGCTGATTGGAGCCGGGCTGGGTGCAGCCACCGGAGCGACGATTGGTGCCGTGGCGGGGTCGACAGTCAATGCGACAATTGCCGGTGCCGCGCTTGGCGCTGTCGGCGGCGGCCTGATCGGTGTCGTGACGACACCGCGCAACTGCATCGCCCATGACCAGAACGGCACGCCCTACAAGGTCAGGTGCCCGTAGGCAACTCTTCCTGAAATGCTGAACACAAACACCCACCATTGTCTCAACAGCCATTGGTTGCCGGTGTTCTAGATCGCGGCTTCAATCAGGAACGGACCTTGCGTACGCGCCGCCATTTCCATCGCTTCAGCGAAGCTTTCCTCCGTATCGGCCCGAACAGCCTGAACGCCATGACCAGCAGCCAGCGCGACCCAGTCGATCAACGGATCCTCGATATCAAACATTGCACGCGCGTTGCGTCCCGGTTTCGGTGCGCCCTGTGCCTGCAGTTCTGCATGCAGGATCTGGTAGCCCCTGTTTGCGATGATCACGAACGTGATGTTGAGCCCCTCGCGAGCAGCCGTCCACAGGCACTGGACCTGGTACATGGCCGATCCATCTCCGGAGACAGCAAAGACCGGCCGGTCCGGACATGCCACGGCTGCTCCAAGCGCGTTCGGAAGACATTGGCCGATGGACCCGCCCGTATTGTTGATACGATCATGATGCGAGGACGTGTTCACCGCCGGCCAGATTCCGGGCCCGGCGGTAACCGCCTCGTTCACCAGGATTGCATCGTCAGGGAGGAAGTTCGACAGACCGCGTCCGATCCCTTCCGCCGAAAGCGGACCGCTTTCAAGCGGTGGGACGTCACGCGCGACCCTGACAACGTCCTCGCTCTCATCGACACCGGCTGCTTCCGCGAGCTTTTCAAGCGTCCACATGACGTCCCAATCGGCAAAACAAAGCTGGCCGATCGCGCAGCCTGCCGGCTCCGGTGTCGAGGGTTTGCCAGGATAGGCGAAGAAATTGACCGGGGGATCTTCCCCGACCAGAACAATATGCTTGAGACCCGACAGGAACTCGGCGCTCAAGTCGACATTGTAAGGCATCGTCTCGAACGCCACGGCCCCTTCTCCGAGGGCAATACGGGGAGCAAAGAAAGGCGCCAGCAACCGGCACCCGGTCCGCGCGGCGATCTTGCCGGCCAACTCTGCCCCTGCACCGAAAAGCGCAGGACCACTGACCAGAAGGGCTGCTCCGGGAAGCGTCAGCGCATGGGCAGACGCTTTGACGCGGTCTTCGTCTGGGCGGTGTTTGCGAACCGGTGGCAGCTCGTCCGCCGGCCCCGATCCACTGTTACCCCACGCCGAATCCGCCGGAAGAATGACCGTTGCGATCTGGCCGCTGCGCGCCATCCGGATCGCTTCCGCACCAGCCCCAGCCACCGTAGAACTGTCTGTCGCGCGCCGGACCCAATGAGACACTGAACCGACCACACCGTCGAGGTCCGCCTGCAATGGCGCATCATGCTTCAGGTGATAGCCCGCATGGTCACCCACGATGTTGACGACGCCGGACTGGCCCTTGCGTGCATTGTGAAGATTGGCCCAGCCATTGCCGAAGCCGGGCCCAAGATGAAGCAACGTGCCGGCGACATTGCCGCTCATGCGGGCGTAGCCGTCCGCGGCTCCGGTCACACCTCCTTCGAAAAGACAGAGAATGCAGCGCATTTCCGGATGCGTATCCAGGGCGGCCACGAAGTGCATTTCGGACGTACCCGGATTGGCAAAACAAACCGAAACGCCGGAAGCCAGCATTGTCTCAACCAGCGCTTCCGCACCATTCATCCCGGCATCTCCCTTTGCTTTGCCTTCGAGCTCTAGATCATACCCTCATAAAGGAGGTCGAAATGGTATGGAAGAATTTGTTCGGATACGCGGCGCGCAGCTGCAGGAAACCATGCGGTTTTCAAAGATTCGCAACAAAGTAACCGGGCAAATTTTCCTTATCCCGGAGGGAAGCAAAAACGGCTTCAATCTGCCGCGTCAACGCGCTCAACCGGGCAGGAATCCCGATTTTCACCCCTTTCCTGGCAGCTCATCGCCGTTTGCTGCGCCATTGCGACTTCATTCACGAGGGTATGACCTAAATCAGATGCAACAATTTGTCCACGCAATGGCGGTCGGGCAGCAACAGGAAGGATCGGGAACCGTTTGAAACTGCGAAAAAGGATTTCGCCAATGCGGGCCGCCAGATGTGAAGAACCCCGCTGTGCGCGGGTCTGTTTGTCTGCCGGCGCTTTTCGTTGAACAGTGTCACCTGCTGCAATTGTCCGTATCATCGCTCATGCAGTAAACGAAGGTGATGTTCTTGGAACTGCAGTTGTAGTGATCACTGTGTATGCCGCTCGGCACGTCGGTGTGACAATTGCCGGGGCTCTTCACGATGGCCGCAACCGCGTGGCCGTCGTCGCCGTCAAGTGTCCAATGCATATTGAGGTGCGGCGACATGTTGACGTTGTATTCGAACTGAACCGTCCCGCTTTGGCCGATTGGGATCGTTGCCGGTATCGGGGTCTGGACATTCACTCCGGACTTGTTTTCGTAAACACCATCAATGAATGCGTAGTCCGTGTTGTTGGTGATCGTGACCGTATAAAGGTCGCTTGCCAGCGCGACCGGGCCGGTCAGACCGGCCGTCAGCACGAAGACGGCTACAATAAGTTTCAGAATGTTTGACATCGCAATCTCCAGGGCAGTGACAATCTGGAAGCGCCCCGGGATATTGTCCTGGGTCTTCCCCTAGGTGACCCTAGCCCCAGAACAAAATTCCCGTTATGCGATATACGAACAAGAGCACATCTCAAGAGTGCATTTATTATCTGCCCTTCCCGCTCGGTTGGGTAAGAGAAAACCGCCTACCAAAAAAAGGCCGGTCACATGACCGGCCTTTTCAACACTGAAGGGCTTGCGGGTTTAGGCAGCCTGGCTGGCATCGCTCTGCTCAAGCGCAGCGGCAGGAGCGACATAATCATAGCCAAGAGCCTCGGCAACCGCCTCGCAGGTCACCTGTCCGCCGATCACGTTCAGGCCCGGCAGAAAGTGCGGATCGTCGAGCAGCGCCTTCTTCGCGCCCTTGTCGGCAAGCGCCAGGGCGAAGGGCAGCGTCGCATTGTTGAGCGCATATGTGGAGGTCTTCGGCACAGCGCCCGGCATGTTGGCAACGCAATAGTGCACCACGTCGTCGATGATATAGGTCGGGTCGGAGTGTGTGGTTGCCTTGGAGGTTTCAAAGCAGCCGCCCTGATCGATGGCGACATCGACCAGAACCGAACCGGCCTTCATGCGGCTCACGAGATCCTTGGACACCAGCTTCGGCGCAGCTGCGCCTGCCACCAGAACCGCACCGACAACCATGCCGCCGTCCCTGTGGACACCCAGAACCTCGATGTTTTCGCAACAGTTCGGCTTGCCCTTTCGGCAGGCGCGGCACTTGCCGCAGGAAAGATAGGGATTGATGACGACCAGCTCGCCGTCCTGCCAGGAACCGGTTGCTCTGGCGATACGCCCGCTGAGTTCGTGGCCGATTACGCGCGGATAGTTCAGAAATGGATGCTTGCCCTCGAAAATA
>Ga0207422_1003076_pt1 | contig 18275 bp, 21 predicted proteins | sample MarCyaLeptolynsp_FD_187757 | JGI IMG/M metagenome (GOLD analysis project Ga0207422, IMG submission 187757) | Marine cyanobacterial communities from Panama - species 1 Leptolyngbya sp. (SPAdes) | ecosystem: Environmental > Aquatic > Marine > Unclassified | place: Panama: Panama City | collected...
CCCCCCCCCCCCACCCAAATCGGCACCTGCCAGGACGCAACCCGTCCTGAGCTTAAATGATTACCTCAAACAGCGTAGGGAGAGACGGCGATGAGCAACCATCTGGCCATTGCCACGGTGACGGCTACCTTCAGTCAGCTTTTGCAGCAGGCGGCCACTGAGGCCGTTCCAGGGGCCACAGTGACGACCAAGCGTCCTGAACAAGTCGACCAGGGTATTCCTGAAACCAGAGTGAATATTTACCTCTATCAGGTCAGTCCGAACCTGAACATGCGCAATGCCGATCTGCCAACCCGACAGCGCAACGCCAAGCTGGTGCAGCAACCAGTGGTGGCCATTGACCTGTTTTATCTGGTCAGTTTTTACGGCGATGAGAATCAGTTAGAACCGCAGCGCCTTTTGGGCAAGACGTTAAGCACTATCCATGCCCAACCGATCCTGACGCCTGCCCGCATTCGCGACACTATCCGTACGGCCACAGCATCGGACACAGAACACTACCTGGCGAGTTCAGATCTGGCGGACCAGATTGACCAGGTGCGCTTTACCCCAGGGTCTCTGACGCTGGAAGAGTTCTCCAAGCTCTGGTCCCTGCTCTCGTTTCATGCTCCCCATGCGCTTTCCTTGATTTACCAGGCATCGGTGGTGTTGATTGAGGCGGATGGAAGACCTGAACGGGCGCTTCCAGTGCGGGGCAGTCGATTTGGGGCTGCGCCCTTTGCCCAACCCAGCCTCGATCGGGTGCAGGCAGCGACAGGCGTTCGCGATCCGATCGTAGCGGGCAGTGCTGTGATGCTGGTGGGCCAGCGGCTGTTGGGGGGGGAGACTCGCGTGCGCATTGGCGACGTTGAGGTGGTTCCCGTCTGGGAGCAAACCAGCGACACCCGGATCGCCTTTTCGCTGCCGAATGGACTGCGAGCGGGCATCCAAAAAGTTCAGGTCTGCTCTGGCGTTCGCAGTGCTGCTGGCAGCAGTTCTCAGGTGGCGAACGGATCGGGTACGAGCAGACAAGGGGGAAATGGGCAGATGACGCCACAGTCGTATCTGGCGGAATCGAATGTGATACCGTTTGTTCTGCGACCCACCCTTGCATCAGTGACCGCAACCAATGCCACCACGATCGCAGTGACATTGGATCCAGCCGTGGGTCGAGATCAGCGGGTTATTTTGTGGCTGAATGAGTTGAATCCGCCCCGCGATCGCGCAGCTCGTAGCTACAGTTTTCAGGCACCCACTAGTAATGGCATCAGCTCCAGCAATACAGGGGCAGCAGCGCTGGAAACGAACGCGATCGCATTCACCATCCGCAACGTTGTCTCAGGGGACTACCTGATCCGCGTCCATGTGGATGGAGCGGAGAGTCCGCTGACAATCGATACAGATCCCAACAGCCCTACCTACGACCAATACGTCAGCCCAAGAGTGACCATTCCAGCATGACCGAGATCTCCTGGCTCGAAGCCAACCAGCGTTACTTGATGATGGCGGTCGATCGGGTCAAAACCGCTCTTCTGAAACACGTCAGCGTCTCTAGCAGTGCTTTCTCCTGGACTGAGCCAGCGGCACTCGCAGCCCTGCAAGCATCAGCCCAAAAATCGCAGGCAGAACTGGCTGCAGCTATGCACCCACTCCCAGCCCTGGAAATGCTCTGTCAACAATTTCACCTCTCCGATTTTGAGCGATCGGTTTTGTTGCTCTGCGCCGGGCCAGAACTGGACACATCCTTTGCCGCAGCCTGTGCCGAGGCCCAGGGAGATCCCGAACAACCGCATCCGACCTTTAGTTTAGCGATGGCCGCTCTGCCTCAGCCCAACTGGCAAGCCATTACCCCCGAAGCAGCTCTACGCCACTGGCAGCTGATCGACCTGGGACCCGGCCCCTCTCTGGTGACCAGCCCCCTGCGCATCAACGAACGGATTCTGCACGCGCTTGTTGGCTTGTCCTATCTGGATACCCAACTGGCTGGGATCGTCAATCCTGCACCGCCCCCAGAAGAGTTAGCGCCCTCCCACCAGGAGATCGCCGATCGCATCGCAACTCTCTGGCGTCAGGCCCAACCGACCGATCGTCTCCCAGTCATTCAACTCTGCGGCCTGGAGCGGGCCGACAAACAAGCCATTGCTGCCACGGCCTGCGCCGCAATCGGACTGCGACTGCACGTCATGCTAGCCCACACCCTGCCGACCACAGCCACCAACCTGGCGGCCCTGGCCCGACTGTGGGAGCGCGAGGCCATCCTGTTACCGGGTGCGTTACTGCTGGACGGCGACGATCTACAAAACAACGACAGCCTTCATCACAATGCTCTTACCTGGTTGATTGAGTACACAGAGGGTGCCCTCATGATCGCGGGCCAAGAGCGCCGCCGCGCTCGTCCCCAAAACCGGACCCTGGTCACCTATGATGTCGCTAAACCCTCCACCTCCGAACAACGTCAACTCTGGCAGCGTGCCCTCAACAATCACCCAATCGCCTCTCCTCTCAATGGCCAGCTCGATCCGCTGGTGGCTCACTTTGACCTGACTGCCCCTGCAATTCGAGCTGCGATCGCAAACTTACCCCCAGAGACCGCCAACAGTCCGGGGGAAAATACCCATCCCAATCTCCCCACCGATCGCGCCCCCAACGAAACTCAATCATCCGTTATCAATCATCCATCATCAATTCTTGCGTCTCTCTGGCAAACCTGTCGGGTCCAGGCCCGTCCCCGCCTAGACGACCTGGCCCAGCGCATTGAGGCCCTGGCCACCTGGGAAGATCTCGTGCTTCCCCAAGCGCAACAAGCGATGTTGCACGAAATTGTCACCCACGTGCGTCAACGCTTGACCGTCTATGGTGCCTGGGGGTTTGCAGGCAAAAGCAAACGCGGCCTCGGCATCAGTGCCCTGTTTGCAGGCAGCAGCGGCACCGGTAAGACAATGGCCGCCGAAGCAATTGCCCAAGAACTGCGGCTGGACTTATATCGCATTGACCTGAGCGCCACCGTGAGCAAATACATCGGCGAAACCGAGAAGAATCTGGCCCGCATCTTTGATGCTGCTGAAGCAGGCGGTACGATCCTGCTATTTGACGAAGCCGATGCCCTGTTTGGCAAACGCAGCGAAGTGAAAGACAGCCACGATCGCCACGCCAATATTGAAGTCAGCTACCTGCTCCAGCGCATGGAAGCCTACCGCGGTCTGGCCATCCTGACCACCAATATGAAGGATTCCTTAGACCCCGCCTTTTTACGTCGCCTGCGCTTTATCGTGCAATTTCCCTTCCCCAATCGGTCGCAGCGCATCCAGATCTGGCAGCGTATTTTCCCCGTTCAAACCCCCACCGCAGCCCTGGACATCGAAAAACTGGCACGGCTCAATATGGCCGGTGGCAACATCCGCAACATTGCCCTGAACGCTGCCTTCCTCGCCGCTGAAGCCCAGGAACCGGTGGGCATGAACCACCTCCTGCGAGCCACCCGCAGTGAATATCTCAAATTGCAGAAACCCCTGACCGAAGCCGAAGTCAAAGATTGGATTGAAGATGAATCTGGAGGACAACATGAACTCAAAATTCAAAACTAAGAATTCACAATCATATGAAATTAATCTGAAGATCGATAGTCTCATCCTGCACGGGTTTCCCAGTACCGATCGAGCGCGGATTGCGGCAGCGGTGCAACGCGAGCTGACGCGGCTGCTGGCGGAGCAAGGCGTGCCTCCAGCGCTGGCCCAGGGAAGGATCGATCTGGCTGCGATTGATGGCGGACAATTTGAAGCCGTCAGCGGCATGCCTGCTAATGTAGTAGGCTGTCAGATTGCGCAGCAAATCTATACCTCTCTTGGATAAAGCGAACCGATGAATACCGTCGTTTTAGAAGAAAACCAGCGGCTTTCCCAATCGTTATTGTGGGGGATGCAGCGCCGCTTTTTTGAGCAACAGGGCATCCGAGCCTGGAGCGAAGGATGGGTTCCCCACTACGCCACCAGCAATCCTATGATGGCGCGGGCCTACGCTCAGGTCGTGCTGGGATTTCTTCGAGACTGGTGCGCAGGTGATGCCTGGCATAGTGCAGAGAAACCCGCAGAAACTGCCCTGGACCCAACCCAACCTGTTTACATTGCAGAGCTGGGGGCAGGTTCGGGGCGCTTTGCTTACCATTTTCTGCGCCAGTTTGCCGAGATGATGGACCGATCGTCGCTGCGAGATCTATCGTTTACCTATCTCATTGCTGACCTGGCCCCAGCTAACCTGGACTTTTGCCGCAAACATCCCAAGTTGCAACCGTTTTTAGAACAGGGACAGCTAGACTTTGTCCGCTTTGATGCTGTGACGGATGGGCAGCTTCATCGTTTGCATGCTAACGTCACCTTAACTGCGGAAACGTTGCGCAATCCCCTGGTGGTGCTGGCCAACTACTTTTTCGACAGCATTCCCCAGGATGTTTTTACGGTGCGCGGTGGCCAACTCTATGAGTCGTTACTGACCTTGCACTATCCCACATCAGCACCCGCTCTGGACGATCCGGAGCTGGATAGTGGCACCTTTTTCAAAGCGCTGACGTTGGCCTACACCGATCGCCCGGTGACAACCGACTATTATGGAAATGCTGAGCTGGATAGCATTTTAGCGAATTATGCAGCGAACCTGACTGATACAACGGTTATGTTCCCTACAGTCGGGCTGCGCTGTTTGGACAATTTGCGTCAACTGGCCCGGGATCGATTGTTGCTGCTTTCAGCGGACAAGGGCTACAGTCGGTTAGGTGCGATCGCAGGTCGCGGCCATCCCCGTCTCACACTCCACGGTGGCTGCTTCTCATTCTCAACAAACTACCATGCCCTGGCCGAATATACGGCTCAGAAGCAGGGAGAAGCCCATACGCTTCCCGACTCTCCCGTCAGCCTGAACCTCTGCGCTTTTCTCTTTGGCCGCCCAGCTGAGGGGTATTTGGAAACTGGACTGGCCTACCAGCAGGCCATTGTTCAGGGGGGACCGAGCGATTTCTTTGGCCTGAAGAAAGCAGCAGAACAGCATTATGAAGCCTTTAGTCTGCCCCAGCTGATTGGTTACCTGCGCCTGAGTCAGTGGGATGCCAATATCTTCTTTGGGGCCTTGCCCACATTGCTAGCCCATGCCGAAACCGTGACGTCACCCTGGAACCAGGAACTAATCGTAGCAATTGGACACCTCTGGCAAAACTATTACTTTATTGGCGAAAAGCGAGATATGGCAGCTTATCTGGCGCAACTGCTCCATGTCCTCGGCCGCAAAGCAGAGGCGCTGACGTTTTATTCAATTTCTCTGGAGCGTCACGGCCCCATCGCAAGCACTTTCTACAATATGGCGCTGTGCTACCAACACCTGGGTCAGGTCGAGAAAGCACAACAGCTTCACAGTCAGGCACTGACCCTCGCTCCCAACCTGGAAATGTCCCAGCGTAAAACCTCGATCTTACAGCCCCAAAGGAAGCTGCTGCGAGCCACTTTGCCTGCAGGTGGATATCGATTGCCCATTGGGTGATAATTCAAAATTCAAAATTAAGACTTCAAAATGTCGTTGAATATTTTCCCCCTCGTTCTCGCTTGAAGGGGTAGTGACGATGGTGCAAAATCACATAAACTTCGGCACCTGATTCACACAAACTTCAGCACCTGATTCACACAAACTTCGGCACCCCCATTAGGCATTTTCTTAGCAACGGAGAAATTTTGGTCGCTAAGGGTCTGTCAAGAAATAACTTCACACTTTCGTAGGGATTTTAATTCGTGGTTTGATGATGTAATTCCAGTGTGGACAAATTTTACGTCGTATGATGTTCAAAGCATTCATCTCCTCGTTCGAGACCTTTTATCTTTATCTGGTACTTCTTCTTGAGTAAGGCAGCTTTTATCTTGAGGCCGACCTCAGTGGTTATCCCTCGAATCAATGCCAACATGATGGGGAGTGAGCGAAGTAGAATGCCTGCCCAGTTGAGGCTAATGAAGCTAAACAGCCGATGCTCAATAGGATTCCACTTTGATGTTCCTGTGGGATAGTGACAAACCATTACCTCTAGTTGGAACCGATCCACAAAAGCAACTTGCAGTTGTCGTTTCCAATTTCGAATCCGATAACCGTTGCTCCCCCCAGCATCACACAAAATCAGCAATTTGCTTTCCCGAGTAAATCTAGGACGATCTTTGCGTTGCCACCAACGGACAATCGCATCCACCGCAAACTCTGCGGTATCTGCCGTAATGCCGACATAAACGTAACCCAGATTATGAGCAACATCATAGATTCCATATGGGACTGCTTTTGCGAGAGCCTATTTGGGGAAGTCGTGTGAGTTGACCTGTTCCAGTTTCCGGGTCCAGACCCGACCCGGATTTTTAAAATTTCCAATCAACTCTTTCTTTTTACTGTCCACACTGATGACAGGATGTCCGGCCTGCATGAACAGCTGTTTAACACGTCGAATATATCTGAACTGGCAGTCTCGTTGCGTCCCAGCTTAGCTAATACTTTTGCGATTCATCTTGAGAGAGCACTTTTGTTACTTGAGCACCCGCCGGATGATTTCATGACTGAGCTGTACTCCCTGGGCGTGCAGTGCCTGACTCAACCTTCTCAAGCTTCAACGCACCCATTTTTTGCTGGTCATCGGATCTCCAGCTGTTTCTTCCTCAACTAGAATTTGGAGGTATTTCACAACTTCTGGTGTTTTTTTTCGACGGATTTACGTCCGCCGCCTGAACGCCGAATCTGGTTGACTGGGCGTTCGCTAAAGTATTGTCCAATTCTCGTCGTCCTCGTCGAATGGTATTCACATGCATTCCGGTGATTTGAGACATCAATTTTGTGCCTCCATGTCCCAGTTTTTTTGCTTCTAATGCGACATACCATCGGCGGCGTTGTTCATCAAGACACTCTAAAAATTGGTTAAGTTGACGATGCAATTCCTTGATGGGATCGTTGCCAGACTGCTGGCATCTCTGACACTGGCATTGATGCACTAATTTCTTGCTCACTTTCTAGACTCAACTTTCTGCCGAACCAGTGAGGTTACTCTATCGTAAAAGTGTGAAGTTATTTCTTGACAATACCTAAGGCCCAGTCGAAGCAACGCCGCACTATGCTCAACCATCAGGCACCTCGCACACCTCCTCTCCCTGCAAATACTGCAACCATTCCACCAGCTCCAGATCGTCCAGTCGCCTGCGACTGGATTTACTAAACTTCGCTTGCAGCCGTCGGGCAATCTCAGCCGCACTCCAGCCCAAGCGACGCTGCTGCAACTGGATCTGCACTAGCACTTCGCTCAGATCGAGCGGCTCATCGCCAAGGTCAGGAACACCTTCGCACTCAAGCTCGCTGACTGCGATCGCTCCGCCGTTAAGCTCCTTGCAGGAATCAAACTCAAAGGCAACGCTCAACTGTTCCCAACACTCCTCTTCCTGCTCGCAAGCTAGACCCAGTTGCGGGTTGGAGTCTTCTCCCTGAGCAATCGAAGCATCAACGCTCAATGACTCCCTTCCAACTAAAACATCTGGCTCGGAACCGTTTGCTCTAGCCGCGCTCAACTCAACCCTGGATGTACCGCCGGGAGTTTCCCCCCCAAACCCCCCCTCCTCGATAGCAGTAGTGGGGTCAGATTCGCCTGCATCGCAATCTGACCCCACTACCTGCCCAAGCTTCTTCCGTCGATCTGCTTGTAACTCCATTGCCGCAACTAATAGCCGCGATCTCACGTCGCTGACTCCTGAAATCGTCCGTAATTCTTTGTTTCCCTCTGCCTGCAACCGGTTCGGATGCCACAGCTCTTTGTGCTTGTAGAGGGTCTCTAATGAGATCCCGTAGCTGCTCAGGGCGCGGGCACGGGCAGTTGCTCCTGCCGGTAGCTCGCTTTTTTCCTCTAGCTCGGCTAGCGCCGCGCAGATGCGCTCTCTCGCTTCTCTAGCTCGTTTCTCGTTCTCGCTTTCCCCGCTGCTCTCGCTGGCTGCTTCGCTGGCGCTGTTGCTCTGGCTGTAGGGGTAATACTTCGGGCTTCGCTGCACGCACCGCGCCCACTCGGCGGCTCGCTCTTCTATCTCGTCCTGGTGGTCGCAATAGTCCGCGTAACCGGGCAGCGCTCTGGCAATGGTGACGATGTCATCGACCAGGGCTTGCCCTTTTAACGGGGCTTCGGCGTAGAGGATATGGCCGAAGACGTAGCTCCTCATCGCGATCCGCCCTAACAGTTGATTGGTTTGACCTTCTCCCGTCCACCCTGCTTCAACCTCGGCGTTCAGGTCGTTGAGGAATTTGTCGGCGCTGGCGGTCAGGCGATGGCGCACCCGGCGGCATTGTTTCAGCAGCTGCTCTAGCGTTGCTGCGCTCAGGTCGTTTTGGCTCTGCGCTAGCTGCCATTGGCTGGTGAAGCGCTCCCGGCTGCCCCGGATCGGCTCGAGGACCTCGTTTAATAGGTAGGAGCCGGCTTGCATGGGCAGGCGATGGCCGTTGTATAGGGTGGGGCTGCCTTCGGGCAGGTAGGGCTTCAGCTGGGGGAAGATTTCTAGCTGGCCAGGGGCGGGTTTGTATCCCTGGTTCTCCAGCAAGGTGGTCACGGCGGCGGCGATTTTCCAGGAGAGTTGCGCTTCGCTAAAGGGAAAGTACAGGTGAATGCCTTTGCTGTCGCTGGAGGTGCAGGTGATGGCGCGTACTAACCCCAATGGCTCTAATGCTTCTTGCAGTCGCGGCAGGGCAAAGGGGTCTTGGCAGGGATGGTAGGCGCTATTGATGTCAATATCGATCAGGCAGTAGTTGGTTTGCGGCCCAATGCGTACGCCGTAGAGGTAGCTGCCCTGGTTGATGAGACGATCTGAAAGAGGGTGTTTGTTGTTGGTGCTCCATTCGGGGCGCTCGCCTGGCTGGGGGTGCCCGGCCTGGATATAGTCCCACCGGTGCGGCCACAATTTTAGAAATGCGTCGTCGCGCTCTTCGATGTAGGTGGGCTGGAGTGCCCTGGTTGGCTCTGGCGCGGGGGCCTCGATCGCGGGCAGCTCTGGGGTGGGGGCAACTTCAGGCTCAACCGCAGGGCTGGCCACCGTTGCCAGGGTAAACAGCAGCAGGCTCATTAACGACATGGGCACACCTCCGCTGTCCGGGGGGTCTCTGGTTGTTGCTGCGTTACGGGGGCGTTATGGTGGCGCTTCTGGCTTGACTGGATGAGGGCAATTGGGACGTTCGCAAATACAGCACGATGGACGGAGAAAAAAGACAGAAATTTTATTGATATTTGCTCGCTTTCCTGGCTTTTTTGCTGGCCATTGGGGGTGAAAAATGCTACACTATTCATAGTCAAATATTTGTGATTGGAGGGGTTCAATCGCCCCTCTTTTTTATTCATTTTTCTCGTACCTCTCTTCGATTTCGATTGGGTTTTCCTGGCTCGCTTTCAGCGGGGTTAACTTCAGCAACTGGGTCTGGACTGGATTGGTACTGCGGCATTTGTTGCCCTTTGGGTTGCAGTTTCTCGAGCTGTTCCAGGACGACTGCGAGAACATTTAATGCCGGATCGCTATGGCGAATTGCTCCCTGCGCAATAGCTGTTTTTAAGACTCTCGTTGCCGCTAACTCAAGGCTGTCTGTCAATTGATTTCTCAATTGATTTATTTCGCTACGGTTGACTTCACTGACTTCACGAATAGAGCTGTCGCCGGTCTCGCCAACAGTCTGTTCATCCAGGGACGTTAGTGGGGGAATGGTGGGGGGTTGCTTCATGGATTTGAGTGGGGAAATCATGGTTGAAGATCGTCTGCTGCGGTGTCATTAGCGGCAGCTAGGGCGCGACTGCGCAGTACTGCAGTGGTATTGCGCTCGACGTTGGCACTTGGGCTGGTAAATGATGGCGATGGGGGCACCGCCATCGGGGGCAACCTCTCGATCGGTGGGGACACTCGAGAAGCGTTGCGCCAGATCGTGCAAGACCTCAGCGACTTTCTCCTGGCGGTAGTGACTTAGCTCTAGGGTCAGGTTGAGGTGACCGTCAGCGCTCTCGCTTAAGTTGATGATGGTTTGGGCGGGCGGTTCGGGGGGTGTTGTATTCATGGGGGTTCCTTGGGGTGGGGGGGCGAAGTTCTTCAGGGCGGTGGCTGCGTCTAAAAAGGGTGACACTTTCCTCCACAGGGGCGATGAGGGTAGGGGATTAGGGGGTAGATTCTGGTGCGGCGGGCACCGGGGGTGTGCTCGGGGCAATTGCTCCGCAGCGCTCTTGATAGAGGGCCAGGGCGGCACTCAGTTGATTGAGCTGCATTAAGCTGACCTCTACCGTTTTGCGATCTCGGTATTTCTTGCTGCGGGAGCGATCGAGCCGCTGGGCCAGCTGCACGATCTCTTCTAGCTCGAGCTGCCGTGCATCGGCGTGGATGGTTTTCTTGGGGGCCATGGCGCTTTCCTCAGGCAATTTTGAGGCTAGGTACTTCAGCTGCTGGGCCGCTCGATGCTGGCTGCAGACGCACCAGATTGGACGGCTCGAAGGATTGCTTATCTTTTGTGGTGGCGATCGCGCCGACGCGGCTGGAGGATGGAAAACGCGGTTGATAGATCGCTCCTAACGCTTCCAGCGGCGTCAAAAGATGGGCTACTCTATCGTTCAGCTGCAGTGGGTTGCCCAGGGCGTCAACTGGGTGCTCGCTGCTGCTGGGTTTGAGCTTGGGGTTTTGCTGATACATCAGCGCTAGGTGCTGGATGATGGCAATGGCCGCGAAATCTTGCAGGTCTTGCTCGCTGGCAACGCAGTATGCTTTCAAATGCTTATGCACCCCTTTGGGAATTCGGGCGCGCAGGTAGGACATTTCAGAAGTTTTCATGGCTTTCGTAGATCGCTAATTTTGTGGATCGCCGCGTTCGGGAAAAGCGCTCTGAACGAGCGCTGGGGGTTACTGACATTTAGGAGAGTCGCTCTGGACGCTTTTGAGGCTCGCTCCCTTGAGCGAGGGGGGTCGATGGATCAAGCAAAAAACGCGATGATGGGGCGAGATGGCCTCAATCGATTCAGCTACCTGGCTCTGGGTCGGGGGCAGCGGGTAACGCTGCAGGCAACTGGCTCAGCAGATGGAGCAAGTTGAGGCTATAGTCGTTAATCCGTTGGGCGGCTTCGACCCCGGAGCGACCCCAGGCCAGCTGCTTTGATAGCGGCAGCGCTTGGAAGGGGGGGGCTGCCCTCGCCCTCATCTGCTGGCACTTCGGCATTGAAGCGCGCGTAGGCAGCTGCGACCACCTTGAGCAGGATGAGCTGGAGCACCTGGGGGTCGTCTACTTCAGCTTCTGAAGTAGCTCTCGCGTTTGAGGGGATTGCTCTGGTTCCTGCGGGGATATCTGGGAGGCCCCCGGCGCTGCCAAAGTGGCGGCTGAGGGCTAGTTGGGCAATGGAAACTGGATGCATGGCTCGCTTCAGGGCCAGGGCGGCTTCAGCGCAGTGGGGGATGGCCTCGTAGCGCTGCTGCAGGGCGGCGAGCTGGCCCTTTGTGAAGGACAGCAATCCCGCAAGTCCTGTGGCCTCAAGCTCGAGGAGCGTTTGGGGTTGGTTGCTCATGGGTCTTTGTATGGGTTTGCCTCAGCCGCATGGGTCGTCAAAAGTCGTTCTGCTCCTGCAGAGTGGGATGCTACCTGTCCCTGCTGAGCACAGAGAGCCAACTTTGCCTTAAATGCCTGCCAAAAAACAGTACATTTGATCAAAATCGCTACACAAAACCCTCTCCCGCTCTATCAGCGGGTTTCCTCCCTAGGCGGGGTAGGATGGGAGGACTGTTCGATTTTTTGCCTTGTGAGATCTGACCCCGGCTCTTTGCTGGGGTTTTACTTTGTTGGTCGCTCCCGCTCACCCCTCACCCTGATTTGGGCAGGCAGAAATAGCCCACTATGGGGTGGTATAATATGGGAAGAAATCGAATTTGATTCCTGATGGAATCGCTTCCCCTCGGCGGTGGCTCGCTGGGGGGAATTTGTTTTGTTAAGCTGGTTGGTCTAGTCGGTTGCTCCCTACCTTTAAGGTCGGCCCCTGTCCCCGGCAGGGTAGGTAGGGGATTCACTTCAGGGCTGGTATACTAGAGATGTTAGGCTGATCCACCACTTTTAGTAGCTGCCTTATACCAAAATACTATCTGATTGCCACTTTGAGTAGTAGATCTAAAAAATCTCTATGATTGTTGCGACCAAAGAATGCGCAGTTTCTCATGAGCCAACATTGTTGGCTCGTTTTATGCAGTGGATCATGCGCAAGTACAAAATTAGTCAGTCGCGCTTGGAAACTGAATCAGGTATTAGTAGCAGCATGATTGGCTGTATCAAGCGTGGAGAAAGAGTTCCTGTCCTGGAAAAGCTTCCAAGTCTAGCCTCTGCCTTATCGCGTTTGACGGGTGAGGATATAACACATAGAGATCTAGCATATTTGATACAGGCAAAAGCATGGGGCAAAGATTTGTTAGAAGATCTTGCTGCCAGCGGCATATCTCCCAATCCACAGCTTGCATCTGCCATAGTGCAATTACAAGAAAGATTAGAGCCTTTGGGATTTGTAAAACTGTGTCAGTCACACTATGTGAGGGCAGAAGACATCTATGCTGCCCGATCTGGCTATTTACCTGATGGTCATGAGTCAAGGGCGGTTTTGTCTTTAATCGGTGAATCCGTAACGAAAAACTTGATTAAAGAACCATTAGAAGCAAAAATGCAGGTGCATCCTCCTCAAGGTCGATCCATGCCTGAGATCCCTCCAGATCTGCCCAATTTACCTTCTTTGATATCAGGATTGTTGTTACGCCTCTTGGAAGAAACAGATTTGGATCGTACTTCTATTGCTAATGAGTTGGCTATCTCACGTTCGCGTGTTGAGGAACTTATAGCCACACGAACCCCTGTTAGCTCTGGGGAATATGCTGCGATCGCAACCCTTGTAAATCATTACTTTGGTACAGAACTAACAGCCCAGACTCTTCGAGAGTCGAAAGAAGCCTGGGATATAGCAGCTGGGCGAGTAAATGGGAATGGTGTTAGCTAGCTCTTCCCTCTTACTTTGAGAGTGATTTTGGCACCTCCAGGGCTTTTTTGTTGAAGTAAGTGAAGGAATGGAGTTGCAATTGCTGCTGCTGCAGAATTTTTTGCAGTTAGGATAATTTCCTGAGATGACGAATCGTAACTCAATTCGATACCATTCATTGCAACTCCTACCAACAGTTCAGCTCCTTCCATAAGCCTGTTGTAGAGGGCCTGTGCAAAATCGGCATGGAGGGTATCAGTATCTTTTGCAGCAACCAGCCATGTATAAGCCTTTTCTAATCGTCTTACAACTGCGATCGCACCCCAAAGGAAATACAGTTCTCTGGCACGGAAGTCGTAGACATCAAAAATCTCCAACCCCTGCTCCAGAACTTGCAGTGCCTCACTCAGTCTATTTAGAGTTATCAAACTTTGCCCTGTTAATCGAGCAATTCTTCCATGTTCGATATTGGTGACAGCGAATTCAGCTGCCATTTCAGCGATCTCGATCGAGCCTTCGAAATTCATCGCTTCGTATTTTTGCTTTGCCCGCCTGATTAGATCCTGCACTCCCAGCTCCCGGCTATAATTTACCTCAGAGAAAGTTAAGCTGACGAAGCCAGCTGTCTCTCTGATTTGTGGAGGGATAATCTCCCAAACTTGCTGTTTTAGAGTCTGGTAGTCAACTGCGTACATAGGGAGCAGGAAATAATATCGTTGGCCAAAATAGTTGCAGACGCTTGGTTAGATCCCAGTCATTACACTCGTTTCGTAGAAAATCCGTTGGTTTTTCTGAGAGAGGGCGGCTTCGATCTTTGCGGAATCAGTGAGGTGATTGTTATCGAGAATCAAGGCTGCTTAGATTATGCAGTCTCTGGTGGTACTGCCACAATAAAATTGCCAAGTTTTCCAGATAGTGAGAGAGAAACCTATCTGGGCCTTTCCATTGAGGGCATGGCGATTTTTTGCTTAGCAACCTGTACCTAACCTTAGTTTTTTTGAGACAACAAGACTCAAATTCAAGTCCGAATTTTGATCCCTTTCGATCGCCTGCACGAAAGATAAAGCGATCGCCCCTGAGCTAGGGCGATCGCTTGTTGAGTACACAAAATATCAACATCACAACAACACACCTCCATAACAACAGCGATCGCAGTAAGGCAACGATCCAGAACGTGGTGCAGTTATGTTGACGATCCCTGCGGCAACAATATAGAAATTGTCCCCGCATCGCTGAACTCCCCGAAATTGCGTCTGTTTCTTGTATTGCGCGTAGTTTAAATAACAAAAGTTCGGAAATAGCTATGTTCCCACGACCGATAGTTGCCATATTGCCATCATGACATAAGGAAAGCGCAAGCGATCGTTTATGACAAGTTGCAGTTTCTCGACAGATCGTAAACGCTGCGATTGTCTGAGTAAGGATACCTATCTACCCAGCTGCTCCACCATCAGTTCTAGCTCTGGGACTGGACTCAATAACATTGATGGCCCGTGAAGCGCTGCCATTGGTATTTCTTATCCTTCAGCATGGGGTCGGAGGGTGATGAATTGAAAAGCGGTTGAAACCGAAAGCGATGGAACCATTTGCCCGCCAAATGTGCAAAGCTATAGACAGAGAGCGGGAATACAAATGGCCACCACCGAAGGCAAAGTCGCCCAACTCGAAGATGAGTTTGAAACGGTCAAGCTGCTGCTAGCCTCAGCCGCCAGCTATGCCGAGAGCAGCTCGCGCAAGATTGACCTGTTGAGCAATGAGGTCAGAGATTTGGCGCGCTCGACTGACCAGGCAGGCATTCAACTGCAAGCAGCTCAAGCCAAAACTGATGCAGCCTTGCAAGCCTACATTACTGAAAGTCGCGAATCTCAAGCCAAAACTGATGCAGCCTTGCAAGCTTACATTACTGAAAATCAGCAAGCACAAACCAGACTTGAAGCAGCCCAAACCAAAACTGAGCAAACCTTGGAGAACTTCGTTGTCCAGGTGGAACGCTTGATCGGCACCCTTGGCGATCGCATCGTGCCATTGGAAGGCAGACTCGAACGCTTAGAGGGCATTGTTCGCTTCCTGCTTGAGAACGAGCAAAAGGCCGCTGCTCAAAGAGCGCAAGCTACCGAGGAACGGCAGCAGCTGAACCAAAAATTTGATGAAACGATCTCCCAGATGGCAGAAGATCGCAAGCAGGCGGCAATCGAGCGCCAGCAGGAACGGGAGCGGGTGGATAAAAAGTTCAACGAGCTGCTCTCCCAGATGGCCGAAGATCGCAAGCAGGCGGCAGTAGATCGAACAACATTCGAGCAGCGAACCAGAGCTATAGAGCAGCGCACTGAGGCCATCGAGCAGCAGGCCGAGGCTGACCGGGCAGAATTCAGACAGCGCATGGAAGCATTCGAGCAACGCGCTGAAGCTGACCGGCAGCGGGCTGAAGCCGATCGGACAGAGTTCAGACAGCGCGCTGAAGCTGACCGGGCAGAGATGCGCCGCATCTGGGAGTACTTGATGGCCCAGCAGCAAAGCGGCAATTAGCTCTCGCTTCTATCGACCAAAGCGCAGATTGCTAAGGGGCGAGTTCTTTTTCTGGATCTATTGCAACATCTCAGGGTCAAGACCCAGTGCTCTCAATTGTTCAGGGTCAAGGGTGCTGAGGCGTTGTGCAATCTGCCGACGCTGTTGGCGCTCCTGTTCCAGTTGCGCTGCTGCCCGCTCCAATTCCGCCCTTGCTTGCTCTAACTGGTTTTCTGCCTGTATTGCCCGCTGTTGTTGTTGTTCCCGCTCCTGCTCCAACTCCACAGAGGTGAGGAACTTGCGTCCATCAGGCCGATAGATTTCCAGTCCGTTGGTTGTCATCACAAAGCGGATGCTCAAGAGCGGGCTGACCCAGTCGTCCATCATCACGATGGGTTCTAACCGCTTGCCCTGGCGCTGCCAGCCATCCAGAACAAACTCATGAGGGTCATACAGATAATACTCTTTAACCCCATACTGCTGGTAGAAGGCAAACTTTTCCTCGATGTCCTTCTTTTTATTGCTGGGAGAGCGAATCTCAAACACAACCTGGGGCGCAATATTGCCTTCCTCCCATTGCAGATAAGAACCCCGCTTGCCTTTGGCCACATCGAAAATGACCATGACATCTGGAGCGGCGGCGATATCTCGGTCGTCTTTGACCGGATACCACAGCAAGTCCCCTGCAACGAACACATTGGCCATGGCCGCATAGAGGATTTCTAGATTTTCCTTGATGGTGACGATCCAGCGGTAATGCTCAGTGTTTTCTGACATGGGCTGGCCATCGTTTTCAGGGTAAATGATGTTGTGTTTGGATTGGAGTAGGGCAGTCATGGCTGTTGCTCGGTGGCAATGAAACCAGTTTAGCAAAGTGAGGATCTCAAATGATGGCATTGGATGGCGCTCATCGCGCTATCTACCTGGCTAGAGGTCACCGCTGGGACAACTGCAACGACCCCGCCGCGCGCTGGGGTCTGAACCCTTGCCAGACCAGCACGGCTCCTGCGGCAATATTCAAGGCCATCTCAATCGCGATCGGCACCCACTGCCGTATCAGCTTCAGAGCCAGAGCCAGAGCCTGGAACAGAAACCAGACCAGGAGCATCGCTGCCAGCAGCAATACCAGCATGGGGGTGTGGTGATTGGCAATCATTGTATAGGTCTCCTTGAAATAAGATAGGGAACGGGGAACAGGGAATGGGGAATGGGGAATGGGGAATAGGGCTAGCAAATGGGAAAACAATTGCACCTGATACCCAGTTGACTTCAGAAATGCAACTGATGAAGTTGGCAGAATGCTTGTCCAGCTCAGCCTTTCTCCAATCCAAAATCGGCAATCTAAAATCCAAAATGGTACGAGCAGCCTCAACCTTTCCCCCACACCCTACATCCCAAACCCTCTTGAAAAATCTACCATCGACTCAGCTCCTGCCCGGTAAACAAGATCCGCTCTCCCGCTCCGGTTGGGGCAGCCGGATGCACCAGGACGCGGTAGCCCCACGCCGCCTGCTGGGGCAGGTAATCCAACCCCAGGATGCTGCCGAAGGCACCGGTTGACTCGCAGATAACCCGGTCGTTCAACCGGAGCACTGGCTGCGGCCAGCTAGAGGGCACAACGATCGATGGCTCCCACGACTGGGGCGCTCTGGGCATGCAGATGCCGGAGGCTTGAATGTGCTTGACGATATCAGCCAACCGCAGCAGCATGGGCACGTAGGCGGGCCTTCTGCTGTAGTTCTTGCCCCAACTGATGCTCCAGCGATCGATGCCGAGGGCACGGGCAATCGCCTCGTCGCAGTGTTGGCGATAGCCTCTGGTATCGAGGGGAAACTTGAGCCAACGGCTGACGAACTCGCTCGGCTCTAGGGGGATGTCTTTGACCTCGCTGATATGGTCAAGCAGCAGCTGGATGCGGCTCTCTCGCGAGGCTGAGGGCGGCACAATCAGAGTGGGACCATCGGGAAGATGGGCGATCGTTTTCATTCAAGACTCCAGGTAAACGGATGGACAGCTCAGGAGGTGACAAGATACCTCAAGTTTACGCAGGGTGTAGGTTGTAGGGGTTAGGGTGTGGCGGAAAATCGCGAAGAATTTCTAGGGATGGCAACCCCAGCATCAGGTTTTGGGCTAGCAAACAGAAGAACAATCGTGCCGGATAATTTTGATCGCACCCCACACCCCACACCCCTACACCCCACACCCCACACCCCATTCATGCCGCCTGCAGCTCTAGCTGGGCCAGTCGCTCCCGTCGCTGCAGCTTCAGCACGCTAAATTCTTCGCTCAAGAGTCTCAGATCGATCTCCAGATCGCTTTTCTGGTATTCCACCTGACGCAGCGCAGCCAGGGCAACGACATAACCCTGGTCTTGCTGGCGCAGCTGTGACTTCTTGGCCTTGCGCTGGGCCTCGTTGGTCAGCTCAGCGTCGAAGGCCACCAGCTGGTCGATCTGGTCAGAAAAGGTGGCCAGCGTCTCGCTCAATTGGCGGATCTGCTGGTCTAGCTTGAGGATCTCGCGACGCTTTTTCGCCATCGCATTCGGGTAGTCCTCCAGGGTCATCTCCAGGCTCATGGTTGCTCTCCTGATTGCAAGCGCGTTCGACGGGGTCGCTGGAGGCACCCTGGGACGCTCCTCGGGTGCCTTCCCGCGACAATAAGGACACAGCTTCGGGCCATTCTTGCGGGCTTTGAGCTGGCGCTCCAGCTCGCGGCTGCCGCCCCACCAGACCCGCGCCACCACGAAGCCGATGCCGCGCTCCCCTGCCACCTGCAGCAGTCTGGCCCCACG